>OGDR01000230.1_pt1 | contig 32036 bp, 37 predicted proteins | sample 1570501 | NCBI WGS metagenome assembly OGDR01 (sample SAMEA2582170, study PRJEB24529) | metagenome | reverse complement strand
ATAAAGGCCGCCCCTACAGGGCCCGGTTACCGCCAGACCTCCCGGCGCTCTGTGCGGCCCATCAGCCAGTCCACCGACACCCCGTAAAAGTCCGCCATGTTCCGCAGATTGTCAAACCCCGGCTTCTGTTCGCCCTTTTCAAAGCGCTGGTATTGACGGGCGGCCATGGAAAGCGCCTCGCCTACCTGCTTCTGTGTCAACCCCCGCTCTTGGCGCAGGGCATAGAGCTTCTCACAAAATTGCATCTTTTCCTCTTTTCTCTTGACACGACCTTTTAGTAGTGTTATTATGATGACGACTTAAAGGACGTTAGGAGGTGATTTTCATGTCCCCTGCGATGGAAGAACTCTATCAATATTTCGTCGGCCATCCGAACCCCCGGCACTGGCCGGAGGAGCTGCGGGACAGCCCCGTGCTGGGCCACGGACAGTACGCCTTCTCCGAAGGGCTGCGGCTGGGCTTCCTGCTGGCCGTGGAGTGCATGGGCCCGGAGTTACTGCGGCCCTAAGTTGCCCTCTTTCCAGTGCTTGCGGCACAGGCCGATGTACTTGTCGTTGGCCCCCAGCACCACCTGCTCGCCCTCCTTGATGACGTGGCCGCTCTCGTCAAAGCGGGCGTTGCACAGGGCCTTCTTGCCGCACCAGCAGATGGTCTTGACCTCCTCGATCACGTCCGCCGTGGCCAGCAGCTCCGCCGAGCCGGGGAACAGCTCCCCCTTGAAGTCGGTGCGCAGGCCGTAGCAGATGACGGGGATGTTCCAGTCGTCCACCAGATCGGTGAGGTAGCGCACCTCGTCCCGGGTGAGGAACTGGGCCTCGTCCACGATGATGCAGGCGTAGGGCTTGAGCTGGCGGGGCGTCATCTCCATCAGGTCGGAGAAGTAGATACACGGGTGGCTCAGCCCCGCCCGGGAGGCCACAAACCGGGCCCCGTCCCGCTGATCCACCGCGGGCTTGACCAGCAGGGCGTCCTGGCCCCGCTCCTCGTAGTTGTAGCGCACCATCAGCGCGTTGGCCGTCTTGCTGGAGCCCATGACCCCGTAGCGGAAATAGAGTTTTGCCATGTCGGTGTTCCTCCCGCGTCACATCAGTTTTTTCAAAATGCCCAGGTGCTTTTTCCCATAGGGCGGATAGCGGACGGGAATGTCCAGCCGCCCTTTTTTGAGTACGCTCTTTTCGTGGGTGAAGGCGTCGAAGCCCGCCTTGCCGTGGCAGGCGCCCATGCCGCTGTTCCCCACCCCGCCGAAGGGGAGGCGGGGGTCGGCCAGGTGCACCACCGTGTCGTTGACGCACCCGCCCCCAAAGGGCAGGGCCTCCAGCACCGCCCGCTCGACGGAGCGGCTCCGGGTGAACAGGTAGAGGGCCAGCGGGCGGGGCTTCTGCCTCTGGGCCTCCACCAGCTCCGGCAGGCTCCGGTAGAGCAGCACAGGCAGGATGGGGCCGAAGATCTCCTCCTCCAGCACCGGGCTGTCCTCCGGCACGTCCACCAGCACCGTGGGGGCAATACGCAGGCCCTCCGGGTCGGTCTGCCCGCCCACGGCGATCCGCCCGCCGGACAGCAGCCCGGCCAGACGGTCGAAGTGCCGCCGGTTGACGATGCGGGGCAGCTCCTCCCCGGCCAGGGGATTCGCGCCGTAAAAGCGGGTGATCTGCCGGGCCAGGGCGGCCACGAAGGGCTCCGCCATCCCCTCCGGCACCCAGACGTGGTCCGGAGCCACGCAGGTCTGCCCCGCGTTGAGAAACTTGCCCCAAGCGATGCGGGCCGCGGCCAGCTCCACATCGGCGTCGGGGGCCAGAATCACCGGCGACCTGCCCCCCAGCTCCAGGGTGACGGGGGTGAGGTGCTCCGCCGCCGCGGCCATGACCTTTTTCCCCACCGCCGGACTGCCGGTGAAGAAGATTACGTCGAAGGGCTTGTCCACCAGGGCCTCCGCCTCCTCCCGTCCCCCCTCGGCCACGGTGATATAATCCGGCGGGAACACCCGCCCCAGCACTTCCGCCAGGGCGCGGGCGGAGGCAGGGGCGTCCTCCCCCGGCTTCACCACCGCGGTGCACCCCGCCGCGATGGCGGACACCAGGGGGGCCAGGGTGAGAAACAGGGGGTAGTTCCACGGGGCGAGGATCAGCGACACGCCGTAGGGCTCCCGGTACACAGTGCCCACGGAGGGGAACTGGGACAGGGGGGCAGGGTGCCGGACGGGACGGGCCCACTTTTTCAGATGCCCGCGGGCAAAGCGCAGCTCCGCCAGGGTGGGGCCCAGCTCGCTCATATACCCCTCGTAGGGGGATTTGTTGAGATCTGCCTTCAGCGCCTCCAGCAGCTCCCCCTCCCACCGGGTGAGGGCCAGCTCCAGCCGGGTGAGCATCTCCCGGCGGAACCGGAGGGGCCGGGTGGCCCCGCTGTCAAAATACCGCCGCTCGGCGGCCAGTACATCCTCCATGGCGCTCTCCTTCACAGCCGGGCCTCCACCGCCCCGGCGAAGGCCTGAAAGGCGTTGGGCACGGCGTAGTCCCGCTCCAGGGCGGCCCGGTCGGCCCACACCCACCCCTCCGGCAGCTCCGGCGAGGCGGCCTCCACGATTTGGGCGGTCATGTGCCACTCGATATGGCTGAAGATATGCTTCCCCGCCGGGCCGCCGGATAACCCGGCCGCCTCCACCGGACAGGGGGCGGGGGAGAGCTCGTTGGGATACTCCCACAGGCCCGCCAGCAGGCCCAGCCCCGGCCGCCGCCGCAGGGCCACCTTCTTTTCCCAGAAAATCAGGAACACGGTCCGGGCCTCGATGCGCCGGGCCTTTTTTGCCGCCTTGACGGGCAGCTCCCCGGTGCGCTCCTCCCGCCGGGCGGTGCAGAAGTCCGCCGCCGGGCACCGGTCGCACAGGGGCGCGCCGTTGGGCAGGCACACCGTGGCCCCCAGCTCCATGAGGGCCTGGTTGAAGTCGCCGGGGGCGTCCACCGGAAGCACGGCCTGGAGGGCGGCGCGCATCCGGGCCTTGGTGTCCGGCCGGGCGATGTCGCCGCCGTCTCCGCTGATGCGGGCCACCACCCGCAGCACGTTGCCGTCCACCGCCGGAACGGGGACGCCGAAGGCGATGGAGGCGATGGCCCCCGCCGTGTACTCCCCCACGCCGGACAGGGTGAGAAGGCCCTCATAGGTGCCGGGGAACGCCCCGCCGAAGTCCTCCGCCACCTGACGGGCGGCTTTCTGGAGGTTGCGGGCGCGGTTGTAGTAGCCCAGGCCCTGCCACAGCTTCATGAGCCGGTCCTCCTCCACGGCCGCCAGATCGGCCACGGTGGGCAGGGCCTCCATGAAGCGGCGGTAGTAGTCCAGCACCGCCGCCACCCGGGTCTGCTGGAGCATGATCTCGCTGACCCACACGTGGTAGGGGGTGGGATCGCTCCGCCAGGGGAGCACCCGGGCGTTTTCGCGGTACCACTGGAGCAGGGGGATGGGAAGTTGGTCGAGTTGATTCAAAACAGGATTCCTCCGGGACCTCTTTTTTCTCTGACCCGGCTATTATATAATGAAGCCAAACTTTTTTCAAGAAACGCAATGAAAACGGCCCGCCGGTTTCTCTAATAGGCAGAAAGGGGGCGCCACCCTTGACCGAACAGGAATTCATTCAACAGGCGGAGGGCCTGAAAGGCCGGCTCTACCGCACCGCCTGGCTCTATCTGGGCAGCGAGGCCTGCGCCGTGGACGCAGTGGACGAGGCGGTCTACCAGGGCTTTCTCCACTACAAACGCCTCCGTCAGCCGGAGTATTTCGCCACCTGGATGACCCGCATCCTCATCAACGCCTGCAACGCCGAGCTGCGCCGCCGGAAGCGGGAGCTGGCGGTGGCCGAGCTGCCCGAGACCGCGGCGGAGGCCTTCGACGCGCTCCCCCTGCGGGAGGCCGTCGCCCGCCTGCCCCGTGAGCTGCGGGCGGTGGTGGTGCTGCGCTACTTCCAGGGCCTCACCCTGGCGGAGACCGCCCAGGCCCTGGACATCCCGCCGGGCACCGTATCCACCCGCCAGCGTAAGGCCCTGTCCCTGCTGAAGCTGCATCTGACCGAGGAGGTTTGAGCCATGGACCGCATGGAAGAATACAAGGCCCTCCGGGACGCACCGGAGGAGCTCCCCCCCGCCCTGGAGGGCGCCGTGGCCCGCGCCCGGGCCAGGGCCCGCCGCCGGAGGCTGTGGCGGCGGATCAGCGCCCCCGCCGGGAGCGCGGCGGCGGTGTTTGCCGCCTTCGTGCTCCTGGTGAACCTGTCCACCCCCTTCGCCCTGGCCTGCGGCAAAGTGCCCGTGCTCAAGGAGCTGGCCGCCGCCGTGGCCTTCTCTCCCAGCCTCAAGGCCGCTGTGGAAAACGACTATGTGCAGTATATCGGTCAGAGCGCCACGGACAACGGCATCACCGTCCATCTGGAGTACCTGATGGCCGACCAGGGCGGGCTGATGCTCTTCCTGTCCGTCTCCGGGCCGGAGGAGGCCACGTTCTTTATGCCCCGGGCAACGTTCACCACCCCCGACGGAGAAAGGCTGGAGGGCTGCTCCGTCCTGATGGACAGCGTGGCCCCCGGGGAGCTGTCCAACGCCATCACCGTGGCCTTTAACGGGGAGGAGGAGTCCCAGCTTCCGGAGTCCCTACGCCTGACCTGCGAGGTGCAGGCCCACATACCCGATGTCACCGATGCCGGGGAATGGACGGCGGACGCCGTGGTCACCTTCGACCTCCCCCTGGATCAGCGGTTCCGGGGCCAAGGCCGCACGGTGGAGGTGAACCGCTGGCTGGAGCTGGACGGCAACAACATCCGGATTGTGGATCTGGAGCTCTACCCCACCCACGCCCGGCTAAATCTGGAGCAGGACCCAGACAACGCAGAGGAGCTCCAGAGTCTGGACTTCTATCTGGAGGACAAGAAGGGCAACCGCTATGAGAAGGGCTCCGCCAGCGGCCTGACCGCCATGGGGGACTCCTACCTGTTCGAGAGCCCTTATTTCAGCGATCCGGACTCCCTCACCCTGCACATCACCAAGGCAGAGTGGCTGGAGAAGAGTCAGAAGTTTATCACTGTCAGCCTGAAAACAGGGGAGGCCCTGGAACCCATGCCGGGGGGCATGGAGATCAGCGCTATCCGCCTGGACGATACCACAGCCCAGGTGGCTTTCCTGGCCCCCATGCCTCCCGCCAGCAACGAGACGAACCTGAACTTCTACCAGTTGGGCACCGGCTTCTATCGCACCCCTGACGGCACGGTAAAGAATACCGGCGGCCACAGCACCTATGCCAGTGACATTCTCTGGCGGAACACCCCCTATGAAACGCCCATTCCCGAGGGGTATTTCGTTGAAGAGTACACCATTGAGCACTGCTACTGGGACGTCATCTCCATGGAACTCTTTGCCTCCCGCCGCACCACCTTTGAAGTCCCCGTCGTCCTCACCCTGCAATAAGGCCCTTACGTTATCGGGCACCGGCCAGCAGCCGGTGCCCGATCGTCTTATTTCAGCAAGTCCTCCAGAAGCTCCACCGCTTCGTATACCATCCGGTCGCAGTGGCACTTGCGCTCCTCCCCCCGCTCCTTGGCCAGCCGGAGCAGATTGGCGCAGTCCAGGACCTGGTTTTTTTCCCGGAACCGGCGCATCAGCGCGGTGGCCTCATCGGCCCCCTTGCCCGCCAGCCCCAACACCATCAGTGCGCCGGTCACCGCGCCGCAGGTGGAGCCATGGCGCATGCCGGAGCCGAAGTTGGCCCCCAGCTTGAAGGCTGTCTCCTTATCCAGGCCGCACAAATCGGCGAAGGGCACCAAGACCGACTGGCAGCAGTTGTAGTGTACGTCCGTCCGGGCCCGCAGGGCCTCGGTCTCTTCCATCCTCGTCATACCAAACACTCCTTTTTACCGGTCAATGACCATCTGCTTGTAGTCCAGATAGCGGAAGCCCATCCGCTCATACAGCCGGGCGGCCCGGTTCTCCCCGGTGACCTCCAGGCGGTAGCGGGCGCACTCAGGGTGCTGCTCCATGGCCCAGCGGATCACCTGCTCGCCGTAGCCCTTGCCCCGGCACTCGGGAGCCAGGTAGAGCTCATCCAGCAGCAGGTAGCGCCCGCCTACCTCAGCGGAATAGCCGATGCACATATAATGGTAGCCCACCGGGCGGCCGTCTTCCTCCAGCACCAGGCCCTGGATCAGCGGCTCGGCCGGGTCCACCGCCGCCTGAAAGGACCGGCGGAGAACGGCCGGGTCCACCTCATGCTCCACCGCCGGGCTGTGGTAGAACCGGTCCACCATCTCCATGACGGCCCCCTCGTCCGCCGCGGTCATCTCTCGAATGGAAATCATACGTCTTACTCCTTTTCATGTGATTCTCCGCCCCCTGGCGGGGCGCTCAGTTGAACATGTCACCGTGCTGGGCAAACAGGCGGCGCACCCGGCCCAGCAGCGGTGCGTGCTCCCGCCGGGATAGGCCGGGATCGGCCTCCAGCAGCTTCTGGGCGGCCTGCTGGGCCTCCTTGAGCACCCGCATGTCCGCCGCCAGATCGGCGATGCCAAGCTGGGGCAGGCCGTGCTGCCGCTGGCCGAAAAAGTCGCCGGGGCCGCGCAGCTTCAAGTCCTCCTCCGCGATGCGGAAGCCGTCGGCGGTTTTCGCCAGCACCCGCAGCCGCTCCCGGCTCTCGGCGCTGTGGGTGCTGGTCATCAGCACACAGTAGGACTGGTGCTTTCCCCGGCCCACCCGGCCCCGGAGCTGGTGGAGCTGGCTCAGGCCGAAGCGGTCGGCGTTCTCCACCACCATCAGCGCCGCGTTGGGCACGTCCACCCCCACCTCGATGACGGTGGTGGACACCAGCACGTCCAGCTCCCCCGCCGCGAAGGCGGTCATCGCCGCGTCCTTGTCCCTGGCCTTCATCTTTCCGTGCACCAGCCCCACCCGCAGGTCGGGGAACACCTCGCTTTTGAGGTGTTCAGCATAGGGGACGGCCGCCTTGAGGCCCTCCCCGCCGGGTTCTCCCGGGGACTCCTCCCCCTCCTCCACGGCGGGGCAGACCAGATAGGCCTGCCGCCCCTGGCCCACCAGCTTCCGCACGAAGCGATACATCCGCTGCCGCTTGTCCTCCCCCACCACATAGGTCTCCACCGGCGTGCGGCCGGGGGGCAGCTCGTCGATCACCGACACCTCCAGATCCCCATAGATGATGAGGGCCAGGGTGCGGGGGATGGGGGTGGCGGACATGACCAGCACGTGGGGCGTCCGCCCGGCCTTGGCGGCCAGGGCCGCGCGCTGGGCCACCCCGAAGCGGTGCTGCTCGTCGGTGATGGCCAGGGCCAGGTCGGAAAACACCACCCCCTCGCTCAGCAGGGCGTGGGTGCCGACCACCAGATCCACCTCCCCCGCCGCCAGGGCGGCGTAGAGCTCCTTCCGGGCCTTCCCCTTCACCGAGCCGGTGAGCAGGCCCACCCGCACCCCTGCCCGCCCCAGCAGCGGGGCCAGGGAGCGGAAGTGCTGCTCGGCCAGCAGCTCCGTGGGGGCCATCAGGGCGCACTGGCCGCCGTTCTTCGCCGCCAGCCACGCCCCGTAGGCCGCCACCATGGTCTTGCCCGAGCCCACATCGCCCTGCACCAGCCGGTTCATGGGCGCGCCGGAGGCGGTGTCGACCGCCACCTCCTCCATGGCCCGCCGCTGGGCGGCCGTGAGGGAGAAGGGGAGCAGCGCCAGGAATTCCTCCACCGGCGGTGTGGAAAAGGGGACGCCCTCCGCACAGGTGCGCCGGGTGCGCAGCAGGGCCATGCCGCAGGCCAGGCAGAACAGCTCCTCGAAGATCAGCCGCCGCCGGGCCAGCTCCAGGGCCTCCTCGTCCCGGGGGAAGTGGATGTTCCGGCAGGCAAACTCGGCGGCGGCCAGGGCGTGCTCCCGCCGCAGTCCGGCGGGAAGCGTCTCCTCCATCTGCCCGGCGCACTCCTCCACGCAGCGGAGGGTCAGCCCCGCCAGCAGGTTGTTGGAGATCCCCCGGGTCAGGGGATAGATGGGCAGGATACGGCCGGTGAAGCGGGCCCTGTCCGCCCGCTCACACACCGGGTTGGTCATCTGACGCCGCCCCGGCGGGCCCTCCACCCGGCCGTAGACGACGTACGTCTCGCCGGTGCGCAGGGCGTCCTTCATATAGGACTGGTTAAAGAAGGTGGCGGTGACGCTGCCGGTGTCGTCCACCAGGCGGGCCTTCACCAGCTCCAGCCCCTTGCGGATGCGGGAGAGGTGGGGTGGCTCCGCCACCAGCAGCTCCAGGCACACCGGAGTGTCCACCGGGGCCGCCGCCACGGTGGAAAACCGGCGGCGATCCTCATAGTCCCGGGGAAAGTAGCGCAGCAGATCCTCCACCGTGGCCAGCCCCAGCTTCTCCAGGCTCCTGGCCCGGGCCGGCCCGATGCCGGGCAGCCGCTCCACCCCGTCGCCAAGCCGCAGCGCCATGGATGCTCCCTCCTCTCCTCTGTGAGGTCTTAGTGTAGCATATTTCCCAGACAGTGGCAAGGCCCCTTCCCCCCGACGGCGAAACCGCCAAATACAAAACCGGCCGGTTGAATTTCCTGTGCGTGTCGCCAAGTTTTGCAACCGTTCATAAAATCGCTTGCAAAAAAGCCGCCTTACTGCTATAATCAGTCTTAACATCGCATTTCCCCGCACGCCCCGGCGGCGGGGCCCTGGCGGCCGGTGAGCCGCCGCATGCCGAACGGTGTCTGTTTGACGCGATCGGACTCATTTGATTCAGGAAGGAAGGACAGCATGGCGGAATGCAAGTTTAACAAAGTCCTGGTGGCAAACCGGGGCGAGATCGCCATCCGCGTGTTCCGGGCCTGCTACGATTTGGGCCTGCACACGGTGGCCATGTACTCCAACGAGGACACCTTTTCCCTCTTCCGCACCAAGGCGGACGAGGCCTATCTCATCGGTGAGAACAAGTCCCCCCTGGGCGCCTATCTGGATATCCCCTCCATCATCGATCTGGCCCGCCGCCGCAACGTGGACGCCATCCACCCCGGCTACGGCTTTTTGAGCGAGAACGCCGACTTCGCCCGGGCCTGCGAGGAGGCGGGCATCACCTTCATCGGCCCCTCCTCCACAATTCTGGCCCAGATGGGCGACAAGCTGACCGCCAAGGCCATTGCCCACGCCTGCGGCGTGCCCACCATCCCCGGTTCCGACCGTCCCCTGAAGGACGGGGAGGAGGCCCTTGCAAAGGCCGTCGAATACGGCTTCCCCATCATCCTCAAGGCGGCCGGCGGCGGCGGCGGCCGGGGGATGCGCCGTTGCGACACACCGGAGGAGGTCATTCCCGCCTTTGACCTGGTGAAGAGCGAGGCCAAAAAGGCCTTCGGCAACGAGGACATCTTCATCGAGAAGTACCTGGTGGAGCCCAAGCACATTGAGGTGCAGATTCTGGGCGACAAGCACGGCAATGTGGTTCACCTGTTCGAGCGGGACTGCTCCCTCCAGCGCCGCTACCAGAAGGTGGTGGAGTTCGCCCCCGCCTTCAGCGTGCCCGAGGCCACCCGGCAGAAGCTTTATGAGGACGCGGTAAAGGTGGCCCGCCACGTGGGCTACGTCTCCGCCGGCACGGTGGAGTTCCTGGTGGACAAGAGCGGGAACCACTACTTTATCGAGATGAATCCCCGCATCCAGGTGGAGCACACCGTCACCGAGATGGTCACCGGCGTAGACCTGGTACGGGCCCAGATCCTCATCGCCGAGGGCCACCCCCTGTCCACCCCGGAGATCGGCATCCCCAGCCAGGACGCGGTGCACATGAACGGCTACGCCCTCCAGTGCCGGGTGACCACCGAGGATCCGGCCAACAACTTCGCCCCCGACACCGGCAGGATCACCGCCTACCGCTCCGGCGGCGGCTTCGGCGTCCGTCTGGACGGCGGCAACGCCTTCACCGGCGCGGAGATCTCCCCCTACTACGACTCCCTGCTGGTCAAGGTCACCTCCTGGGACAACACCTTCGAGGGGGTGTGCCGCAAGGCCATGCGGGCCATCAGCGAGGAGCATGTCCGCGGCGTCAAGACCAACATCCCCTTCGTCACCAACATTCTGGCCCACCCCACCTTCCGGGCCGGGGCGTGCCACACCAAGTTCATTGACGAGACTCCCGAGCTCTTCGACATCGACGTGGGCCGCGACCGTGCCACCAAGCTGCTCAAGTACATCGCCCAGATACAGGTGGATAACCCCTCCGCTGAGCGGGCCCAGTTCGACATTCCCCGCTTCCCGCCCTACGAGCACACCCCGCCCAAGTGCACCGGCCTCAAGCAGCTTTTGGATGAGAAGGGGCCAGAGGCGGTGCGGGACTGGGTGCTGGGACAGAAGAAGCTGCTCATCACCGACACCACCATGCGGGACGCCCACCAGTCCCTCCTCTCCACCCGGGTGCGCACCCGCGACATGCTCAAGGCCGCCGAGGGCACGGCAGAGATCCTCAACGACTGCTTCTCCCTGGAGATGTGGGGCGGCGCCACCTTCGACGTGGCCTACCGCTTCCTCCATGAGTCCCCCTGGGAGCGGCTGCGCCTGCTGCGGGAGAAGATCCCCAACATCCCCTTCCAGATGCTCCTGCGGGGGGCCAACGCCGTAGGCTACACCAACTACCCCGACAACCTCATCCGGGCCTTTATCCGGGAGTCAGCCCGGAGCGGCATCGACGTATTCCGTATCTTCGACTCCCTGAACTGGATTCCCGGCATGGAGATAGCCATAGACGAGGTGCTCCAGCAGGGCAAGCTGTGCGAGGCCACCCTGTGCTACACCGGTGACATTCTCGACCCCAAGCGGGATAAATATACCCTCAAATACTACGTGGACATGGCCAAGGAGCTGGAGAAGCGGGGCGCCCATCTGCTGTGCATCAAGGACATGTCCGGCCTCCTCAAGCCCTACGCGGCCAAGAAGCTGGTCACTGCCCTGAAAAACGAGGTGGGCCTGCCCATCCACCTGCACACCCACGACACCTCGGGCAACCAGGTGGCCGCCTATCTGATGGCCGCCGAGGCCGGGGTGGACATTGTGGACTGCGCCATCGACTCCATGTCCTCCACCACCAGCCAGCCCTCCCTGAACGCGGTGGTCACCGCCCTCCAGGGCCAGGAGCGGGACACCGGACTCGCCCCCGAAAAGCTCCAGACCCTCTCCGACTACTGGGCGGACGTGCGCCTGCGCTACAGCCAGTTTGAGGCGGGCATCAAGAACCCCTCCACCGATATCTACCGCTACGAGATGCCTGGCGGCCAGTACACCAACCTCAAGAGCCAGGTGGAGAGCCTGGGCCTGGGCCACCAATTCGAGGACGTCAAGGAGATGTACGTCAAGGTCAACCACATGCTGGGCGACATTGTGAAGGTGACGCCCTCCTCCAAGATGGTGGGTGATCTGGCCATCTTCATGGTGCAGAACGAGCTGACCCCCGAGAACATTGTGGAGCGTGGAGAGGCTCTCACCTTCCCCGACAGCGTGGTGAGCTACTTCAAGGGCATGATGGGCCAGCCCGCCTGGGGCTTCCCCGAGGACTTGCAGAAGGTGGTGCTCAAGGGTGAGGAGCCCATCACCTGCCGCCCCGGTGAGCTGCTGGAGCCCGTCGAGTTCGCCGCCGCCCGGCGGGAGGTGGAGAAGTTCTACCCCGGCGCGTCGGAGCAGAACATCATCTCCTGGTGCCTCTACCCCAAGGTGGTGGAGGAGTTCTTCCGCCACCGGCAGGAGTACGGCTACATCATGCGCATGGGCAGCCATGTGTTCTTCAACGGCATGGCCCTGGGCGAGACCAACAAGATCAACATCGAGGACGGCAAGACCCTGGTCATCAAATACCTGGGGCTGGGCGATCTCAACGAGGACGGCACCCGCAACGTCCACTTCGAGCTCAACGGCATGCGCCGCGAGGTGGCGGTGCCCGACAAGAACGCCGAGGCACAGGTGAAGCACGTTACGCTGGCCGATCCCTCCGACAAGAGCCAGGCGGGGGCCTCCATCCCCGGCATGGTGTCCAAGATCTGCGTCAAGCCCGGAGACGCGGTGGAGGAGAACCAGGTGCTGGCCGTTATCGAGGCCATGAAGATGGAGACGAGCGTGGTGGCCCGCATGGCGGGTACCGTGGAGCAGGTTCTCATCAAAGAGGGCGGCTCTGTCAAGGCCGGCGAGCTGCTCATCACCATAAAGTAATGCCGGCCCAGTCCACGCAGAGCGCTGCCGCCTGGCGAGCCGCCGCTCATGCGGCGGAGCGGGGCGGGATTCACTTCCGCCCCGCGATCATTGGAACCCTACAATGGGTCCCCCACATAAGCCACGCTTGTGTGGGAGCGAGCGGCTCTGTCAAGGCCGGCGAGCTGCTGCTTATCACCATAAAGTAAGCGCAGGGGGCCGGTCTGACGACCGCCCCCTTTTCCACCGCATGCAACCGCTTTTTCAAGGAGGCCCAAACCATGGAAACCATTCTCCACCTGCTCCCCCTCACCGGCGCACAGAAGGCGGCCTTTCAGGCCGCCGCGCCGGAGTCTGAGCATCTCTTTCTCCCCACCAATGACCGCGGGGGAGCCAGCAGCATCCCCCAGGAGTGGCGGGAGCGCACCACCATTCTGCTTGGCTATGTCCCCCCCGATCAGCTCAAGACCTTTCCCAACCTGAAATGGGTGCAGAGCTGGAACGCGGGGGTGGACCCCTATCTGGTCCCCGGCGTTCTGCCGGAGGGCGTGCGCCTCACCTCCGCCGTGGGAGCCTACGGCCCAGCCGTGTCTGAACACATGCTGGCCATGCTCCTGGCCATCTATAAGCGCCTGCCCGCCTACCGGGACCAGCAGAGGGCCCATATCTGGGCGGATCTTGGACCCGTTGGCTCCCTGGCGGGCAAAACCGTGCTGGTGGCCGGTGCCGGCGATATCGGCCGCCACTTTGCCCGGCTGGTCCGCGCCCTGGGGGCACAGCGGGTTATTGGGCTGCGCCGGAGCGCGGGCTGCCCGGTAGAGGGCTTTGACGAGATTTACGGTCTGGGTGCGCTGGATGGCCTGCTCCCCCAGGCCGATGTGGTGGCACTGGCCCTCCCCCACACCCCTGAGACTGCGGGCCTGATGAGCAAGGCCCGGCTGCTGGCTATGAGGCCCGGCGCGGTACTGCTCAACGCGGGCCGTGGGAGCGCCGTGGACTGCACCGCCCTGGCGGAGGTGCTGTGCTCCGGCCGCCTGCTGGGCGCGGGACTGGACGTTACCGATCCGGAACCTCTGCCCCCAGGACACCCCCTCTGGGAGGCCCCCAGCCTCCTCCTCACCCCCCACACCGCCGGGGGCTATAACCACATGGAGGCCACGCTGGAGCGCATCAAGGCTATTTTCCTGGACAACCTGCGGCGCTATGTGGAGGGCCGCACGCTCCGCAATCAAGTGCGCTGCCCCCCCTTGACATACCTCGGCGGTCTAGGTAAAATACACCTAGATCGCCGAGGTATTTTGCGTATAAGGAGGCTTCCCATGAAAAAGGCGGACAAGAACCTGCTCTCCGGCTCCACCACCCTTCTGGTACTCTCCCTGCTCTCCTCCGGGGACAAATATGGCTATGAGATGATCGCCGAGCTGGAGGCGCGGAGCGACCACACCTTTACGCTCAAGGAGGGCACCCTCTACCCCATCCTCCACACACTGGAGAAGGACGGAGCGGTGAAGTCCTACGAAAAAGAGGCCCCCACGGGCCGGATGCGGAAATACTACCGCATCACCCGCAAGGGCCTGCGCCTGCTGGACGAAAAGAAGGAGGAGTGGGTGGAATTTACCCATACCGTCAACGCCATTCTGGCCGGAACCAGTCCGGCCCTGGCATGAGCGCCCCGGCGGCGGCCCCCCACCGCACCATCAGCCAGTTCTGCGACCACGTATGCATGTACGTCCGCTTCCGGCCGGACCACGAGGCCATCACGGCGGAGCTCACCGCTCACCTGGAGGATCACAAGGCCGCCATTCTGGAGACCCGCCCGGACATGCCGCTGCGGGAGGCGGAGCGCCGGGCGGTGGAGGCCATGGGGAATCCGGAAGAGCTGGGCCGCTGGCTGGACTCCATCCACAATCCCCTCTTGGGGTGGCTCCAGATCTGGTTCGTGCGGGCGGTGTGTATTCTGGCGGCCTTGGTGCTGGTGCTGGCTCTGCCCCAGGCGGAGCGCGTACACAATCAGGCCGCTGACATCCAGCGGCTCCGCAGCTGGGGCCCGCCGGACAGGGAGCATGTGACCGCCGACTTCGCGCCGGACGGGACGTGGACGTGGCGGGGCTACGCCTTCTCCATCCCCCGTGCAGTGGTGGAGCAGTGGGAGGGAGGCCAGAAGGTGTCCTATCTGCTGAGGATCGCCCACCCCAACCCCTGGCGGCAGGAGCCCCAACTCCGGGAGGGGATCTGGGCGGAGGACGACCTGGGCAACCACTATTATTCCATGGAGGAACAGCAGGCTTTGAGCGACCAGGGCGCGTTCCGCGTGTATATGGGCATGTCCTCCGGGAACTATTCCGCCGCCTATCCCTTCGCCACTTACTACGACATGGGAGTATCCAACATTGACCCGGCGGCCACCGAGATCACCCTCCATTTTGACCTCTATGGAGAGGATGTGCTGTGGCTGACCATCCCTCTGGAAGGAGGCGGTCTCTATGGCTAGGCGCCCCACTACCCCCGCCCGCCGGAAGCGCCGGACGGCCGTGTGCGCCGTCCTTCTGCCGCTCCTGCTGGCGGCGTTGCTGCTGGTGCTGGACGTTCCCTTTCTCACTGCCCGGGGCGCTCTGGCCGCCACCCAAGAGCGGTACGCCTTCGGCCCCGGGGAGGTCATTGCCCGGTTCAGCCCCCAGCAGGAGGGCATGCCCCCGTTACGGTACTACATCGTCCGCGACGGGGACTGGTTCGCCTGGTGCAGCGTGGAGCGGGACGGCCTGTTCTGGCGCCCCGGCGCGCTGACCGCGGCCTGTCCGGACGGCGAGGCCCCCCTGGCCATTCTGGCTTCCCCCGCGTTCGGCGGCCGCGGTCAGGAGCTGACGGTGGTGTCCGGCGGCCCGGATGTCGTCGCCGTGGAGGTGGACTATCTCTCAGGCTTCGATCTCCCGCTCCGCTTGAAGACCGCCCGCCGGGAGGCGCCGGAAGATCAGTGCTTTTTCTTCACCCTGGAGGATCCCTACCATGGCCTCCCCCTAAATGCCTCTCCCTCTGCTTGCTTCCGCGTCCGGTGCTATGACGCGGACGGAAAGTTGCTCTACGAGTCTCCCTATCCCGCCCGCTGGTTGGAATACCCGATCCTCGACTCCCATTTGAAGGTGGTGACTCCGTGAACCGCGACCATGTCGACCGCTTCTGCTCCAGGGTGTGCGCGCACGTCCGCTTCTCCCCCGATCACGCCGCCATCACGGCGGAGCTCACCGCCCATCTGGAGGATCACGCCGCCGCCCTGGAGGCGCGGGGCTTTCCCTCCGACATAGCCGTCCAGCAGGCCGTGGACGCCATGGGCGATCCGGAGGAAATCGGAAAAGAGCTGGACAAGAGCCACAGCCCCTTCCTGGGGTGGTTCCAGATCTGGTTCCGGGCGGCGGTCTGGACGCTCCTGCTTTTGTCCATCCTGACGGCAGCTTATTCTCTGCTGCACAGACCTCCTCCCTCCGCCTCCCCTCCCAGGCGGAGGCGGAGTGGCTTCAGACGCACAGGAGCTTTCCCCAGGTGGCGGGAGAGCTGGAGCCCCAGGCGGTGTACCAGGGGGCGGACTACCGCTTCTCCGTGGAGCGCGTGATTCTGCTGGACACCCATACCGGCCTCCGGCTGGACTGTCTGCTCCGGGTCTCCTGGCGCAACCCCTGGCTTCCGCCCCCCAACGCCGGGGCGCTGCTCCGCGCGGAGGATGACCGGGGCAACGAATATCCGCAGTTCCAGAACCGCCCGTTTCTCACCGGGCGTTACCTGCACGGAGGGCCGCTTCCGGGCGCCTCCCCCCTCCCTGTGCGCTACTATGAGCTCTCTATCTGCCAGGTCGATCTGAAGGCGGAGACCATTACCCTGTTGCTCGACCCCTTCGGCGCCGTCGAAGCGCGCCTCACCATTCCGCTGAGAGAGGAGAAAGCCCATGGCTAACCTGCCCACCCCCGCCCTGCGGAAAAAGCGCATCCTGCGGGACGTTTGCCTCCTGCTGCTGTGCCCGCTGGTGTTGCTTTTGGCCTGGGGCTTCCCCTACTTCACCCGGAGTCAGGCCCTCTGGGCGCTTCAAAAGGCAAACTTTTTTGAGGGCGGCCGCGTTGTCGCCTGGTCGTCTCCCCCGGAAGACCATGATACCGCCTATGCCGTCCTCCGGTGGGACGGCTGGTACGCCGTGGGAACCCTGCGGCGGGCGGGGCCCTTCTGGGAGCCCGTCCGGTTCAACGCAGTTCAGCCGGACGACGCGCTCCCCATAACCCTTCTGTTCGAGGACGCCGGGATGGCTCACAGCTTCCTCTGTGTGCTCTCCAGCGATCCGCAGATTGTGACCATGGAGCTGGACTACGTGGCGGGCTTCTCAGAAACCAGCTCGTCCCCGCAGCAGCTGCGTACCCTCCGGCGGGAGGCGGTGGAACACTGCTTTCTCTTTCCCTGTGACGGTTCGGCCTGGGTGCCGGTGGACGATCCCTTTCAATCCATCCGTCTCCGGGGTTATGATACGGCCGGAAATCTGGTGTATGAGTCCCCCGTGCCAAGCCTTTGGGCGAACTATGACTTCTCCCCAATGGAATGAGGTGATTCCATGGCAAATCTCCAATTTGAGGACTTCTGTCAGAAAGTGTGTCAGATGCTCCGCTGGAAGGCGGCACGGGGGCCGGTCTCTGCCGAGCTGACCGCCCATCTGGAGGATCACGCTGCTGCTCTGGAGGCGCGGGGCCTGTCTCCCGAGGAGGCTACCGCCCAGGCCGTGACCGCCATGGGCAATCCCTACGCCCTAGGTCACGCGCTGGATCAAACCCATCCCCCCACGCTCCCTCGGCTATCTCGCCTCTTTCTGGCCGTCGGACTGCTGGCCCTGTTTCTGGGTATTCTTTTGGGACTCAATCGGGACAGCGGCCTCTTCGCCCTGGCCGGGGTGGTTCCCCAGCCGCCGGAACTGTCCTATGACACGGGGGACTCCCTGGTACTGAAGGGCGCCGCTGCCGGTGGCGGTGTGCTGGGGGCGTATACCTTTGCCTCCGCTGGCCGGGCCGGACTGGTTCATGTCCGCTGGGAGCTCAGCAGCGGTGTGAAAGAGGAGTACCAGCTTCAGGTTCCTCTCACTGTCACGGCCCGCCGCCCCTGGCTGCCCGTGCCCCTGGTGTATGAGGCGGATGCCTCATACACCGACGACGCCGGCGGCTCCGGCCCCTGCTCCCTCCGCTCCGGGGAGGACTATCTGCTGGGTGCCTCCGGCTGGCTGTACATCGCTGACCCCACCCCCGGGGCCCGGGTGTTCACCATTACTGTCTCCGCGGCGGGTGAGGAGATCTCCTTCACCGCCGCCCTGGCCGAGGAGGTGCCGCCGCTGTGAGCCGATTCCGCTTTTACATCTTTCCACGCCTCTGTCTGGCCCTCAGCGCCCTGGTACTACTGGGCGGGCTGTGGGTGCTATGGCTCTCCATGGGGCGGCCCATGCCCACCCAGGGGTTGGCCTGCCGCCAGGCGGAGACCGCCCGGTTCCTCCCCCACGGTACCACCTCCGCCTCCGGCCCCCTTCGCTACGAGAACGGCGTGTGGTTCGGCAAAGCAGACGCCTGGGCGGTACGCCGGGCCGGGGACTCCTTTACCCTCATGGAGTTGGAGCGAACCGCTGGTCTACTGTGGCGGTCAGAGGCCATAATGGACATCACCCCATCCCGCTGGGGGGAGGCGATCTGGGCTTTCCCCGCCGGACTGGACTACTACGACGTGTTTCAAGAGGGCTCCCTCGACAGCGAGACCTGGTCTGAGTTTACACCCGTGGCCGTGTCCGACGATCCCCGGGTGGCGCAGGTGGAGGTAACGGCAGTCTGGGTGGGAGATGAGGAGCGGGACGCCCCCGCCGCCGCCCTGGCGGAGTGGGGCGTCACCGCCTGGCTCTCCCCCGCCGGGGACGGAGTGTGGTCCGGCCCCTCCCTGTCCATACGGTTTTATTCCCCCGGGGCTGCCTCCCGCAGCTCTATCCTCCTGCTCTCCTGTCGGGGCTACGACACCGACGGCGAACTTGTGGCCTTCTGCGACTAGCCCCTTCCTTCGACGGCATATTCTTCCAGTATATGGTATGCTATACCCAAAGGAGGATATGCCATGAGACCGCTCATTCCTGCACTCCTGCTCCTCACCCTGCTGCTCCCTGCGGCGGCGGCAGCCCAGTCCCCGGTCACCCGCGCCCAGTTTGTGGCCGCCCTGTGGACCTGCTCGGGTGCTGTCCCCTACGATGCCAACGGCCCTTTCTCCGATGTGAATCCCAACTCCCCCGGTGCCACGGCTGTAGCCTGGGCCTATGATCTTGGGATCGTGCGGGGCACCGGCGGCACACTTTTTGTCCCTGACCGCCCCATCACCCGCGAGGAGGCCGCCGTCCTGCTCCGCCGCTACGCCGCCCACCTGGGGCGGGACACCTTTCTGCCCAGCGGAGTGGCCGCCTGTAACGACTTTGAGGGGATCTCTCCCTGGGCGGACGACTCCCTCTACTGGGCCGCCGGCATCGGCCTGCTGGCGTGGGGCGCGGACGGCAGGCCGGAGCCCCAGGGCACCCTCTCCCCGGAGGAGCTGGAGCAGGCCCTCGCCCGTTTTTTTGATCGCCCTGTCCCGGCTGTTCCCTATCTTCTGGAGCACTGGTGAGCCCCCTTTCAAGCAAAAAATGCCTGGAACCGCATGGTTCCAGGCATTTTTATGCGACAGGCAGGCTAGTCCCGCACCATCTTCTCCAGCTCCTCCCAGGTGGGCCCCAGCTTCTCAATGTCTCCCCAGGTGGCAAAGCGCTCCTCCATGAGGGCCCAAGTGATGTACCAGTAGACATACCGTATGTCCAGATGGCAGGGCAGAATATCTTTCAGGATGGCCCTCATTGATTCAAACCCGTCCGGGATGCCTGGTACATCGGGGAACCGCACCTCCACAACGCCGGGCGTTTCCGTCTCGCTTGCCACGGCGTTGAGGCCGCAGCCTTTTAGATTATCGTTGATCGCCGTCAGGGTAAAGCTGTCCCCGCCGATGCGCAGCAGGGCGGCCAGCGCCGCCCGCCGCCGCTCCAGGCTGGCAGCTACCGGCTTTCGGGCCAGCAGTGCCTCGACGGCCTCCAGCCCCCGTCCCTCTGCGGTGCAGATCAGCATCTCCCGCTGTACCTCCTCCATGGCGGCCTCCACCCCATCCAGCGCCTTCCCCTGGGCCTCCAGCTCACCGCCATTGGCGGTGCCCTCCAGCCCATAGATACGCAGGGGCCGGAGCAGCTCCCTGAGGTATGCCCCGTAGCTCATGCCGTCCCCTCCAGTGCCGCTACCGTCAGTGTGCCCAGTTGTGGCAGCTCGTCCACCGCTGCCGCCACATCGGCCGCCGGGGCGGTGAGGGCGTAGTTCTCCACGCCCTCCACCCCGAAGATCAGCGCCCCCAGCTGGGCCCGCAGGACACTCTGCCCCAAGAGCCGCCCGTCAAACCAGCCCCGCACGGCGGACTCCACCGCCTGCCGGACGGTGTCAAAGTCCGCCCCCGGCCGGGCCGCCACCTGAACCGACACATCCACCGTCCTTACCTCCGGCGCCTTCACCTGAACATCCACGGCGATTTCGCGGCGTTCCTCCAGATGGGCTGCCACCTGTTCCAGCAGTCCGCTGTCGGGCAGACCCGCCGCCGTGGCAAGAAACACGTCCACCGTCCCCACGCCCCGGGGCCGCGCCACCACGGTAGCCGCCGCCACCTCCGGAAAGGAGAGGGCCTCCTGCTGGTAAAAGGCGGCGTTGGCCCCGTTGGGCATCCGCCGAAAGGTCTCCAGCACCCGCTCCCGCAGGCTCTCGTCCCCCTCGGCATCCAGTCCTCCGGAAAAGGCCTCAGGATTGGTGCACCGGCTCACCCCCACCGGCGCCACCGCCATGGCACGCACCGTCCCGGCCGCCGCATTTCCCGCCGCGCCCGGCTCCACCGCTCTGGCCCGCACCTGGGCGGAGGTCTGCCCCGCCTTTAAAACGCCCGCCTCGGTGGTCTCAAAGCGCACCTGGGCCGCTGTCATGCATACCGTCCCCTCCGGGATGCTCAGATCGGCCTCCGGCGGATGGTCTGTCTCGAAGGAGAGCACCCCGACCGCCGCTGTGGCCGCCCGGCGCTCCAGCCCCCGCAGTTGAGCATGCTTATCCAGGTAGTCCCCCTGGGCCGTCTGGGGGAAGCACTGCCGCCCCACCCAGTCGGCCTGCACATACAGGGCGTAGAGCTGGGCCGCCACGGCGTAAAGCCGCACCGCCATGTCTCCGTCCCCGGCCAGCGCCAGCCCCGTCTCCCGCTGAAAGGTGTCCACCATCTGCCCGTAGAGCTCCTCCACCGTCATCCCGTCATACGCCTCCCGTCCCAAGTATCAGGCGGAGCGCCTCGCCCCGCCAGTCCAGCTCGACCGTCAGTTCTCCCCCGGCCGACAGCTCCACCCCGGCCACCGACAGCTCCGCCTCATCGGAAAGTGCCTGGGCCACATACTGCCGGGCCAGTCCGGCCCGCTCAGCGGGCTTGGCCCGGCCGAGCCGGGGGAGCTCACTGCCCAGCGCAGGCAGCAGCGGAAAGCTCCCCCGCGGGATGGACAGCTTCCACAACACCCGCTGCAGCAGCTCGTCCGTCCCTTCCGCCCGCAGGAAGCCACCCGCGCCGTCGTTGACGTAGTCGCCGTTCCGCACCATTAGTTCCACGCTCAGCCCTCCCCTGTAAGCACCGGCTTGCCGTTGACCAGCACATCTCCGGTCAGCCGGATACCCCCGCCGCCGATGCGAATGGAGGCCGAACCGCTGTAGATGAGCACCTCGCCCGCCGCCAGGTTCCAGTCCTGCCCGCAGGCCTGGCCGGCCACACAGGGGGCCTCTCCCGCCTGGCCGGTCTTGAGCACCAGCACCTGCTCGCCCTCCTCCGGCCGCCACACATAGCCGCCCGGGCCAAACACGGGCAGCTCCCGCCGCTCTCCGGCCAGATACACCCCGGCCGGGTCGCCGGGCAAGGTGACCCGGCCCACCAGTGCTGTTCCGTCCGGCTCTGTCCTTCTCCGCCCCTGCTCCGAAATCCACATAAAACCACTCCTCCGCTATGGCTCCCCCAGCGTCAGCCGGGTGTAGGTTCCCGCCGCCGTCAGGCCGCATACGCTCTCCCGTACCCGCCAGAGGCCCCGTCCCGTACCCTTGGCCAGGTTGAGCTCCACCAGCTCCCCCGGCCACGCGGCAAAGGCTTCCGGCAGCTCCAGCTCTGCCTGCCGCAGCTCTTCCCGGGCGCGGGCCAGTTGATACGCCCCGGAATAGCGCATGGCCTGATAGCTGCTCTTTCCCGGCATGGTAAGCACACGGCGGCACCGGCCGCCCCGGCGCAGGAAGTCCTCGTCCGCCACCCGCTGAACCTCCTCTGTGGTGCGGTCCCGCACCAGCACCTCGGAGAGCACCCCGTATCGCTGCTCCCGCAGGCGGAAGCTCGTCACCGCCGCGTCCGCCCCCAGCACCAGCCGCCGCCCCTCCTCCCAGGGGGCCAGTACCAGCCGCCCCAGCCGGTCAAACCGGGGGGCAATTCCCCCATAATAGCGGCAGAATTCATAGACCACCTGCCACTCGCTGCTCCCCGCGTCCACCGAGAAGCCCGGCACCGGCGGCAGCTCCGCCCCCCGCACGGTCTCAATGCCGTAGGGGGCCACGTGGTCCCGCAGGATATCCTCAACAGTGGCCACCTGGTAGTCTGCCCCCAGCGCCTCGTTGTCCAGCAGGCGGGCGGCCATTCCCCGGCCCGCCACGGTAAGGGTGCCCCCCGCGGTGTCCCAGCCCCGCTCGCACTCGTCCACCACGCCGGTGAAGAGCCGTTCCCCGTTCTCCTCCGCCGTAAAGCTCACCGCCTCGGCCAGGTCGTTCCCGCTGTCCGGCTCCCACAGGCAGGTGAGCTGAAAGCTGTCGCAGGGCGTGCCGTAGCCGTATTGAAACCGCCACTCCACCGCGTCGGGCAGGCGGATGCGCCGTCCATCCCAGCACAGCAGTTCTCCCCGCATCACGCCAGGCGCACCTCCTCCCCTGCCAGAATCAGGTTTGGATTTTTAATCTGGGGATTGAGGGCGATGAGCTCGGTCAGGCTGAGTCCGTAATCCCGGGCGATCCCCCACAGGGTCTCCCCCTGGCGCACCGTGTGCCGCCGCTCCCCCGCCGTACTGGCGGCCGGGCCTGTCTCCGGTTCTCCTCCGCCCCCGGTCACCTGTACGCCGGTGCTGTGTCCGTCGTATCCCTCCCAGAAAGCAAAGGAATACCCCACATAGTCCGCCCTGGGCTCCTGCCGGAGTGAGAGCTCCACAAAGTAGGCGTTGGAGGTCTGCCAAACCGGGTGAACCAGCAGCCCCGGTCCCCCGGCGTAGAATACGGTAGCCAGCTTCTTAAACTCCCCGTAGGCCCCTTCGCCCACGAATTCCCCCTCGCCCCGCATGACCCGCTGGGCGGGGCCCAGATCCTGGAGGTGGTAGCGCCCGAAGGGCACCTTTCGCGCCCCCATAGTCCGCTTATATTCAATGGTGTAAACCCGCGGGTTGTGGGGCCATACATAGTCCTTGTACCGCATGGAAGCCAATCTCACAGCAGCCGGAACCCCCCATCATACCGCCGGGCGTCCCGGCGAAACAGCCGGTCCAGCGCCTCGGCCTCCGCCGGAGTGCCCACCGCTCCGCCGTACTGCTCCACCGTCACCACCCGCCTCTCCGTTCCGCCGCTCCACTCCCGCTCCATGCTCCTGCGCACCAGACCGTCGAGCCAGGCCGCCCCTGACCCGCTCCGGTATTCTGTGGTGTGCTCCGGCCGGGCCGGTTGAGCCGTCCGCTCCCCCGTTTTTCCCGCCGTCTCCACCGCACCAGCGGTCTGGAGGCCGTCTGCCCACTGCTTCGCTCCCCGATCCGATGGCCGTCCGCCGGAGTCCCCGACCGGGGCCTCCGGCGCATATCGGTTCCCTATCACCGCACCCGGTCCGGCACACGCGCCGGCCTCGTCCTGCTCCACTCCGCGCCGCGCTGCCGCGGCCTCTGCGGGCCGCGTATTCTCCTCCAGCCATACCGTCAGGGGGCCGGTCTCCAGCTCCGGGGCCTCGCCCTGTTCCTGCTCCTCCTGCTGTGCCAGCAATACCGCGATATAGTCCGTCAACCGCTCTCCCCCCGTTTCAGGCGTTCAAACCGCGCCTCGTCAAAGGCCGCGTTCTGCCCCGCCGCCGTCTCTGTCCGGAGCGCGCCGCAGGCCGGTCACCGCTCCTCCGCCGCCTCCCGTCGGCAGGCGGGACACAGCCGTGCCAGCTCCTCCTCCCGGTCCAGCGCCAGGTGGAGGGCGCACCAGAGATAGTCCCGCGCCTTCATCTGTTTGGCCCGCTCCTCCGTCGGAAGCGCGCCAAAGCGTTGGAGCACACGCCAGCGAAGGCGCTCATAGGGCGCGTGCTCCAGGCTTTTTTTAACCCTTCCAGCCGCTCCTCCCCGTCCTCGGGGGAGGGGTTTTCCGCCCGGTCAAAGGCGGCCCACCGGCCCGCCAGCGCCCCGATCTCCCGGGCGCTCAGCCCCGCCAGAGCCGCCCCGCCGTCCGCGAACACCGGCTGTCCGCCCCGCTCCAGCGCCCGGGCCAGCAGGCAGGCGTTGGCGCACAGGGCGGCCTCCGCCTCCCCCCGGGCCAGCCCCTCCGCCTCCCGGCGGGCCTCCAGCACCTCCAGGGCGGAGAGAAGCCGCAGCTCCCTCCCGTCCTCCAGCTTCAGCCGTTCCCGTCTCTCCAGCATATCACACCGCCGTTTCAATCCGCCTGGCCGCTACGATGGTGATCTTCTCCACCACCATGGCCCCCAGCGCGCCTGTCTCGCCGATGGAGCTCCACTGGCAGCCGGAGTAGATGATCTTCCGGTCCGGCTTGCAGATAACCAGGCTGAAGTCCTCCAGCGCATGGAAGTTCAGCCCATCCCGGATGGCCTCGTCGGTGGCGTACAGCCGGGTCAGTTCGATGACGTGGGTGCGCTGGCCCGGTATGGTGGCCACCGGCTCGTCCTCGCCGAAGGCCTCCACGGTCTGGCTGGTACGGCTGGACTTGGCGGTATAGCTCTGCACCACCGCCACCTTTTTGCCGTCCACCTCCAGATAGATGTCGCTGCTGGTTGGAAATCCCGCAACCTTCATGTTCCTTCCTCCCCCATTCTCACACAGTGATATGCGCGCTCAGCCAGATCTGGTTGAGCCCATGGGCCACGGTAAAGGAAAAATCCACCAGACACACCGTGGGGTTGTCCGCATCGGCCTCTACGGAGACCTCGCCGTATCCGGTAATGATCTCCCGCGCCAGCTTGTTTTCCAGCTCCAGCACCACCTGGGAGCGGATGGCCCCCCGGCTCTGCTCGGTGTTCTTGGCCCGGCGGAACCGGGCACGCAGGGCGTCGCGCACGGTGGGGATCACGTCGTCCACGATGCGGATGGTGGTCAGCTCCCGCCAGGTGGCGTCCGCCGCCTCTCCGGTCTTGGTGCGGGTGGTCACGCCCCGCACCACGCTGACCACCCCGGCCGCCTGCTCCACCGGGGTGACCCCGCCCCGCACCAGGGTGTCGATCTCCGTATCCCCATACCGGGCCTCCAGCCCGTCCACTCCTTTCAGCTCCGCGCCGCCCAGGGGAATGGCCGGGTCGCTCTCCCCGGCGATGGCTCCCGCCACTGCCGCGGCCACCGCCGCGCCGCCGCCTTCTCCCACCGGGGCGGTGAGCACCACCCGCTCGCTGTTGAGCCCCTCGGCCCGCTGAACCAGGGCTGTGGCATTCTCCCCCGCCTTGCCGCCCACCACGGCGATGCGCTCCCGCCGCGCCTCAGAGGCGGCCTTCACACTGTCCCGCAGGGCCTGCTGCACGGTCAGCTCGCCGCTGTCGCACACCACCACTGCGATGTCCTCCGCCGCTTCCAGCACCGAAAAGGCCGCCTTGTAGCCCGCCTCTTCGGCCACCGGCACCGCCTTGACCTGGGCCGCGCCATTGAGGAACAGCAGCCGCACCAGCTCCGTCAGCGTTTCCTCTCCGCCGAAGGCGGTCACCGCCTCCTCATAGCGGTTAAAGGTGTAGAGCGTTCCCGCCGTTCCTGTGCCGCACAGGGCCGCCAGTCCCACGCACCCGCCGCCGCCGCCGCGGCCTTTCACCACCGTGGATGCGTCGTACCGGGAGTATACCCCCGGCCGCTCATGGTTTGTCACGCTCATAGATGTCCCTCTCCTCTCACAACAAAGTCCAGGAAAGTGCCGCCCTCGTCGGCTACGGCGTACAGGTATCCCTGACACACCGCCGTCACCGCCCTGCGGTAGAGGCCGGCCGCCCGGTCAAATTCCGTCTCCCCGCAGGAGAGCTCCCGCAGCGCCAACCCGGCGGGTCCCTCCCACTGAAAGGCCTCCGCCATCCGGTCGTAGGCCGTCTGGAGCTCCCCAGCGCTCTCTCCATAGAGGTCCAGCCCGAAGGTGAGGGTCACCCGGCGGCCGTACAGCTCCTGCCACCGGCCGTTGCTCTCGTCGTACCGCTCCCCCAGGTAATCCCGAAAGCCGCCCGGCCCGCCCTGGCAGGCCCGCAGGGATACGGCGGCCACTGGCCCGCTCCGTTGCCGCCGCCGCTCCTCCGGGTAGGCGCATACCGCGTCCACCCCCTGCTGTCTCAGGAACGCCGCCATCTGCTCCCGCACCGCCTGAAAATCCAAGTGTTTTCCCCCTCACGTCTGCTCTGTCTGCGCCTCTCCGTCCTCCACCGCCAGCAGGGCCCACCAGTACAGCGTCTCCTCCCCCACGCAGACGGGCTGGGCCGCCCGCACCGCAAAGCGCAGCCCGTTCCACTCCACGCACAGGCCGTTCGTTTCCTCCAGTGAGAGCTCCGGCGGCCCCAGGTAGAGCCACTGATCCCGCCGCACCGTCCCCAGCGGGGTGGGCAACTCCTGGTACCAGTCCTCCCGCCGCTCCCGCACCGGCTGGAGGAACGCCCGGCAGGCCCGCTCCTCCTCCCCCCGACGCAGGGTGACGCTCTGCCCGTACCGCGCCAGAATCCGCCCCCAGGTCCCGGTCATCCCGGTACCCCCTGAAAGGCAAACCCCCGGTCGGCCAGCCAGGGCCCCAGCACCGTCTCGGCCTGGAGGCGGAGGGCGGCTGCCCGGGCCGCCCCGTCCCCCTCCTGAATGGTGACCTCCCCGGCGGTGAACCGCCCGCCGCCGGTCTCCCCGGCGGCCAGCCCCGCCAGGGCCAGCCAGGCGCAGGCCAGGATAAAGGCGTCTTCGCAGTCCTCCGACCGCACCTCCGGCCGCAGCCGCCCGGCCAGCTCCGCCTGAGCCGCACGGCACAGGGCCTCCAGCGCCTCCTCCTGTCCCCCGTCCACATGCCCCAGGCTGCGGGCCATGTCCATAATCTGCTCCGTCATTTCAGCTTCAGCACCTTGGCCGCGCCGGTGAACAGCTTGGCGAAGCCGGAGATGCTGGTGATGGCGGCCCGCTCCAGCTGTCGGTCGATGAGCTTGTCGTACTCCACCAGCACGTCGGAGCCCTGCACCATCTCCAGGGCGTAGCGGCGGTCCAGGCCGATGAGGGTGCCGCCGCCCAGGGCGGAGGTGCGCAGCAGAGCTGCGCCCAAAGGGGTGTCCAGCCTGCCGGTGCCCTGGAAGTTGAGGCCGGTCAGGGGGTTCTGGAACTCCTCCAGCTTGAGCATCTGGCGCATCATGTCGCCGCTGACCAGGAGGGTGTTCATCTCATAGGGCTCAAACTGGCCCCAGAAGTCCACCAGCTCATCGTAGGTGAGGGTGCCCGCGGTGCCGCCGATGGGATCGGTACCCACGGTGAAGGCCTCGGCGGGGTTGTCGTTGCCGTCGCCGTTGAGGAGCACCTCGATGGCGTCCTCCAGGTGCATCCGGTTGATGTGGGCGCCGATCTGCCGCAGGGTGACCGAGAACAGATCCAGCTTCTGATAGCGGATGGCCTCGTAGGAGGCCACCAGCATCCGCCCCCGCTTGTGGAGCTTCACCAGATTCTCCTGGGTTTTCACCTGGGTCTGGGGGATGGCGGCGCCCTCCTCCACCCAGCGCAGGGCCCTCTGGTCGTCGTCCGGCACCGAGGCGATGGAGCGGTAGTCCATGCCGTCAAACCGGGTGACGGCGGCGGTGATGTGGGGCAGGAGGTTGGCCTCCTCCATGCCCTGCCGCACGGAGCGGGCGATGTACTCGGGGAAGAGGACGGCGGACTGGCTGGTGGCAAAGAACTTCTCCACCGCGTCGCTGCCCGCGCCCTTCACCTTGATGTCAAAGCGCTTGAGCTGCCGCTGATAGGCGTCCAGCCCCTCCAGCGCCGTGCCCTTATACTGCTCCGAGGGGTCCTCCCGCTCCAGCACCTGGGTGAAGGAGCGGCCCGCCTCGTTATACATGCCCTTTTCCAGTCTCAGGTTGTCAAAACGATATCCCATAGTTCCATACCTCCCTTTCTCACAGGCGGATGACGGCGCCGCCGCTCTCCGCCCGCACCACCAGATATTCGCCGCCGGTGGGCGTCTCGGCGCTGTCCGGCCGGACGCCGCCGGAGCCGTCGGCCAGCAGCCGGTTCCACCCCTCACTGAGCGCGCCGCCGCTGGCGGCCACCCGGATCAGCCCGCCCAGCTGTACCGCCGCGAAGCCCTCCCCGGCGCTCAGGGCCACGCCGCAAAAGCGCTCGCCGTCGCCGCAGGGGCTCACGGCGCCGTCCCCGGTGAGCTTCACCACCTGGCCCGCCTTTACCCCTTCGCCGCAGGCAAAGGTGGCCGCCACCTCTCCAATTCCCTCAAATGAAATCCTGCTCATGCTGCCTCTCCTTTCTCCTCTGTCCTCTCTGCGCATGGGGCCGCTCAGATCAAAAATGCCCCGTCCCGCTCTCCGTCGTTCTCCCGCCCGCCGCCATACCGCAGCTGGGTCTCCACCGGGAACACCCGCTCGGCCTGCCGCTCCAGCGCGCCCTTGAGGGCCAGCAGCTCGTCATAGCCCAGCTTGTCCGCGATGCCCCGGAGCACGGCGTGCTCCAGCCCCAGCCCGGCCAGGCCGCCCAGGCGGGCCACCTCCCCGCGCAGGCTCTCCAGGTATTTCCGCCCAAGGGCGGCCTCCTGCTCCATCCGCATGTGCTTCATCACCCCCGCGTTTCTCTGGGCGGGCACTGCCACGAAGGACCACTCATAGGCGTCGGTGGCCCCCACCAGCTCGGCCCAGCAGCGCCTGCCGCCGTACTCCGCCCCCTTCTCGTGGGGGCAGGTGTGGAACTCCTCGCCGCAGATGGAGCACACCGACCGCTCCACCGCGCAGCCCACGCTGACCTCCTTCTTGATCCCCCCCTCGATGGCGGCGATCAGCTCCCGGTTTCCCTCGGTGCGCAGGAGGTAGGCGCAGCCCTTCAGATAGCAGTAGGGCTCGCCCGCCTCCGTCATCCAGCTCTCCCGCACCACCTCGGTTCGGTAGATGCGGGCCGCCTGGTTCCGGGTGCTCCACTGGTGGTCAAACAGACCGCTCCTGCCCACAAACAGGGGGGCCAGCTCCTCCAGGGTGGCGGCCGGAAACCGCTCGTTGTCCCGGTCGATCTCGTTGTCGCACAGCCGTACCGCGAAGGCGTATACCTCCCCGGGCTCCAGCTTCTTTTTGCTCATGGCGTTGATGCGCTCCATCTCCTCCGGGCTGAGCTCCAGCCCGCAGTCCACGCCCGCCTCCTTGTTTACGTTCATCCCATCGCTCCCCTCATCTTATTCTGCGCCCTATACCCCGACGCGCCGCCCTCTCCCTCCGTAGGCCGCGGCATCCCTGACGCGCCGCTCTTTCCCGGTGCCCCCGATCTGGTCTCCTCTGCCCGCGCCGACACCCTTCAGCCCTCTTTGCCCTCTCGCGCCAATCGCAGCTCCTCCACCTGCTCATGGTACAGTTCCGCCCGGGCCTCCTCGACCAGATCCTGGAGGTTGATGTCCTCCCAATCCACCGTCACCCTCCGGTCGTACCCGTGGAGGGCCAGCCACAGCTCGCAGATACGCTCCACCACAGGCTCCAGCCCCCGCCGGATGGCGGTGAGCTCGCTGGTCATCATGTCGGCCTGCTGGGTGCTCATCCGCTCGGTGGACGACCAGCTCAATCCCAACAGGAAGGGCGGTATGCCCGTCCGGGCCACGAGCTGTTCCAGAATCTGCCGCACCGGCACCTCGCTGTCCAGCACCTGGTTGTCCGCTCCGATCACCTTGATGTCCACGTCGCCCACGGCGACAAAATCGCGCACCCGGCCGTCCCGCCCCGCCTCCATGGCTGCGGACCACTCCCGGGCGATCTGGCGGCTGCGCTCCTGGGCCATGGACTGCTCCAGGGGCGCGTCCCCCGGCTTGTAGACCACCGCGAAGCGCACGTTGCCCATCCGCTCCCAGTTCATCCCCATCGCCTGGTAGATGTTCAGCAGGATTCCGGTCAGGAAGGGCATGGACCGCAGCAGACTCACGCCGTAGGGGCTGCCCACCTCCGGCTGAAAGGGGGTGAAGAGCAGCAGCTCCTGCCGGGGCAGCTCCCGGAGCTGCCCGTCCCCACTCCTTCCCCACAGGGTAAACTCCAGCGGCGACTCCCCCTCCCGAATCTCCACGTCCGCCGGGTTGCCGCACAGCACCGCCGCGATCTCCCGGCCCCGCCGGTCGGGGACGATCTCCCCCACCGCCCGGCCGAAGGTGAGCATGGAGTCCAGATAGCCGTCCAGGAAGGACTGGATACCCCGCTGTCCGCGCCCGGTGTTCACATGCTGGAGGAACCAGTCCAGCCCCTCCTGGGCAGCGCTCTCCCGGCAGGACACCTTGACCCCGCCCGCCAGCCGCACCAGCTTGCGCAGGGCGGCGTCCACAATGGGGACGGCCTCCCGTATGCTCCGGTAGAGCTCCATCTCCCCCTGGCTCAGCGGCACATACCCGTCCAGCACGCCGAAGGGGTGCCGTCCCCCCTCCCGGAGCTGCACCGCCGCCCCGGCCCCATTCTCTCTTTTCCTTGCAAATATACCCATGCTCTCCTCCCATCCTCTGCCGCGGCGCGCTCCGCGCTAAAACCGCCCCCGCTCCACACACAGGCCTCCAACGTACCCCCGCTCTCCCGCCGCAACACTGGCGGCAAAATAGCGGATGTCGTCCATGGCGTGGTCGTGGACTTTTTTTACCCGGTCGCCCCCGGCCTTCTCATCCCAGCAGTAGAGGGTAAACTCCCGGAGGGCGTCGGCGCAGCCCTGGCAGATCACCAGCCTCCCCCGCCGCAGCAGTTCGGCGGTGGTTCGGATACCGGCCAACACGTCGTTGTCGGCCTTTTCCACCCGCCATCCCCGCCGGCGCAGGGTCTCGATAAAGCTGGCCGCCGACGGGTCGGCCACCACCTTCCAGATGGGCCGTCCCCCCGCCAGCCGCTCCAGGGCGTCGGCGTGCTCTCCGTCGGTTCTCTGCCGCCCCTCGGCCCGGGCGTCATAGTAGGACTCCGACACCCGGTACCACACTCCGCCCCGCAGCCCCCACAGCCCCAGGGACGTGGGGTTTACCGTACCGTAGTCGCAGGAGATGCACCACCGCTCCATGCCGCCCACCGGGACGGGCCTCGCCCAGCTCTCGTCGAAGAAATCGTATACCCGCCCCTGGGCGGCCACCCACTCCCCCAACACAAACCGCCGGTAGAAGGCGCCGCTGAAGCTGCGCGCGTACCGCTCCCGCACCTGAGGCGTCAGCGCCGGGTTATCCTCCATGGTGAAGTGGAGGTAGAGCGCCCGCCGCTCCTCCGCCTTTAAAATCCACTCCTTGTAGAACCAGTGCTCCGGGTGCTCCGGGTTGCAGGAGAACCACATCCGGCTCCCCGGCACGGAGCACCGGGCGCAGGCCTGCTCCACGAAGGAGCGGGGCATGAGGGCCGCCTCATCCAGCAGAACCCCCGCCAGCGTGATGCCCTGAATCAGGGCCGCGCTTCCCTCGTCTCTGCCGCCAAAGAGGTAGAAGGTGTTCTCCTTCCCGCCCAGCCGTACCGTCAGCCGGTTTTGGGATGCCTGCTCCCTCCACTGGAACCCCAGCGCCCCCAGCGTAGGCAGCACCTCCCGCAGCAGGTTGCGCCGCAGCGCCGTGATGGTTTTGCCGCACAGCCCGAAGGCCATGCCGTCGAAGCAGGCCGTGGCCCACAGGAAGAAGGCCAGCCCCATGCACAGGGTCTTTCCGCTGCGTACCGCTCCGTCGCAAATAACCGCCTCCCGGCTTTGCCCCTCGGCGGAACACCACCAGGTGAGCACACGCCTCTGCTGCCGGGAAAAGGCCCTAAACCGCATCGGCGCTCTCCCGCAGCGCCCGGAAAAACTCCTCCGCCCCGTCCTCCCGGCCGCCGGACAGCTCCACCAGCCGCTCCAGCACGGCCGCCCGATCCACCAGCTTCAGCTCCACCGCGCCGTTTCCGCTGCGCTTGAACTCCTTCAGCGCTCCCAGATCCAGCCCGTCGATCTCTCCTAGCTGTTCTCCGTCCAGGAACGCCAGCTTTACCGCGTCATTTACTCTGCAACCTGCCAGCCGCTCCATCCTCCGCAGCAGCCGTGCCCGCTCGTTCTTCACGCGTTTCCCTCCTCACCTCCACTCCGCATCCCCGAAAAAGTGGCCCATTTCCGTCCACCTTTCTTTTGTGTTTTTACTTTTTGTCTACCAAAAGTCTACCAGAAACGCCTTGGAATCCTTTGGGTTCCAAGGCGTTTTCACTTTTCCCGCTCCCGTATTGTCTACCAAACGTCTACCATAGTAACCTTTTGATTCTGTTTCCCCGCCTTTTATATCCCTATCCCCCGAAATGTGCATTGTTTCCTCCCCTGTAAGGGGCGTTATACGCCCCTCTGGCTCAAAATTCAGAAGGAGGAAATCCAAA
>OGDR01000205.1_pt1 | contig 34973 bp, 44 predicted proteins | sample 1570501 | NCBI WGS metagenome assembly OGDR01 (sample SAMEA2582170, study PRJEB24529) | metagenome | reverse complement strand
AGGCAATCTGGAATGAATTTTGGCTACGTTACTGAGAACGGAGTGAACAGTAACGGAAGTAGAAGAGAGAAACTTTTCAGATTCTATTGACTTTGCGGATGTTTCTTTAGTATCATACAGATTATGAGTAGTGTGTAAATAATTCAAATGAACAGTATTAGAAAGTTAACAGGAGATATAGATATGGCAGAACAGGTCAGAGTTGTGGTAGACGCAATGGGCGGGGACAATGCCCCGGTAGAGCCGGTCAAGGCTGCAGTGGAAGCTGTGACAGAGAGACAGGACATAAAAGTAATACTTACAGGAAAGCAGGAAGTAATTGAGAAAGAGCTGGCGAAATACTCCGGATATCCGAAGGAGCAGATCGAGGTTGTCAACGCTTCAGAAGTGATTGAGACAGCAGAGCCGCCTGTTTTTGCAATCCGTAAGAAAAAGGATTCATCAATCGTTGTTGGATTGAATATGGTTAAGAAACAGGAAGCAGATGCTTTTGTTTCTTCTGGAAGCACAGGCGCTGTTTTAGTAGGCGGACAGGTGCTGGTAGGAAGAAGTAAAGGCGTGGAGAGACCACCGCTTGCGCCGCTGATTCCTACGCTCGACGGAGTATCCCTGCTGATCGACTGTGGAGCAAATGTGGATGCACGTCCATCGCATCTGGTACAGTTTGCGAAGATGGGTTCTATTTATATGGAGAATGTTGTTGGCATTAAGAACCCACGAGTTGCAATCGTAAATAACGGAGCAGAAGAAGAGAAGGGAAATGCACTTGTAAAAGAGACATTCCCGCTTCTGAAAGAATGTAAGAGCATTAACTTCATTGGCAGTATCGAAGCCAGAGATATCCCGGCAGGATATGCGGATGTAGTTGTATGTGAGGCGTTTGTAGGAAATGTAATTCTGAAATTATATGAGGGAGTTGGTTCTGCCCTGGTCCACAAGATTAAAGAGGGAATGATGACCAGCCTCAGAAGTAAAGTCGGAGCACTTCTGGTAAAACCGGCATTAAAAGAGACTCTGAAATCCTTCGATGCAAGTGAATACGGCGGAGCACCGCTTCTCGGGCTGAAGGGACTGGTAGTAAAGACTCATGGAAGTGCTAAAGCCATTGAAATCAAGCATGGTATTTTCCAGTGTGTACAGTTCAAACAGGAGAAAATCAACGAAAAGATTGCTGAGCGTATTCTGGAAGACAAAGAAGAAATACCAAAAGCTAAGACAGAAACAGATTTTCTATAAGATTTGATAATAAATGAAAAAAGAAAAATATGAAACAGGAAGGAGGGTGTTGTACATGGAATTGGAAAAGATAAAAGCGATCATCGCAGAGGTCTTAAACATTGATGCCGATTCGATCACCGCAGATACTACGTTTGTAGATGATCTGGGTGCGGATTCTCTTGATATTTTTCAGATCATCATGGGAATTGAAGAGGAATATGACATTGAGCTTGAGAACGAAGCGGTAGAGCAGATCCAGACAGTGGGTGACGCTATTGAAGCGCTCCGCACGATCAAATAAAAGATGAAATAAGGATGGGGTTGTCCGGTGACAGCCCCACTCGTATGGAGAGGGTTAAAGGAATGAACAAAAAAACAGAAGAATTAGAAGAGATTATCGGATATCATTTCAAAAATAAGCATTATCTTACACAGGCGCTGACACACAGTTCTTATGCAAATGAGAAGAAGCTTGGTAAGCTGGGATGTAACGAGAGACTGGAGTTTCTGGGCGATGCTGTTCTGGAGCTGATCAGCAGTGATTTTCTGTATGCCAAATTTACCCAGGTTCCGGAGGGTGAACTGACTAAAAAGAGAGCCAGCCTTGTATGTGAGCCAAGTCTTGCCTATTGTGCAAGAGAATTCGGACTTCCACAGTTTCTGCTTCTTGGAAAAGGAGAAGATATGACAGGCGGAAGAAACAGGGATTCTATCGTATCTGATGCGACAGAAGCTTTATTGGGAGCTATTTATCTGGATGGTGGTTTTGCTAGTGCAAAGGAGTTTGTGCTGAATTTTATCCTGAATGATATTGAACACAAACAGCTCTTTTATGATAGCAAGACCATCCTGCAGGAAATCGTGCAGGAAAAGGGAACTCAGCCGGTAGAATACGTTCTGATAAAAGAAGAAGGACCGGATCACAACAAAAACTTTACTGTAGATGCAAGAGTAAACGGTAAAGTAATGGGACAGGGAAGCGGTCATACCAAGAAAGCAGCAGAGCAGGCCGCGGCTTATCAGGCAATCCGCGTGCTTAAGAAATAAATAATTACTGAACGCGAAAGTTACTGTGCACGGAGTGAACAGTAACACACGAAGTGAGCAGTAATAATATACAGGAGAATTATGTATTTAAAGAATATAGAGGTACAGGGGTTTAAATCGTTTGCCCAGAAGATCAATTTTGAATTTCATAATGGAATTACCGGCATTGTAGGCCCGAATGGAAGTGGGAAGAGCAATGTTGGCGATGCGGTGAGATGGGTTCTGGGTGAACAGAGTGCCAAGTCTTTACGAGGAGGAAATATGCAGGATGTTATTTTCTCCGGTACAGAGACAAGGAAACCTTTAAGCTATGCGTCGGTGGCTATCACGCTGGACAATTCCGATCATAAACTCCCGGTTGATTTTAATGAAGTTACAGTTACCAGAAGACTTTACCGTTCCGGTGAGAGTGAATATAAGATCAATGGAAGTGCCTGCCGATTGAAGGATATCAACGAGATGTTCTATGATACCGGTATTGGTAAAGAAGGTTATTCGATTATCGGACAGGGCCAGATCGACAGGATCTTAAGCGGAAAGCCGGAAGAACGAAGAGAGCTTTTTGATGAGGCAGCAGGTATTGTTAAATTTAAAAGAAGAAAGAATACCACGATCAAGAAGCTGGAGGAAGAACGTCAGAATCTGGTGCGAGTGACAGACATCCTTTCAGAACTTACCAGACAGCTGGGACCGCTGGAGAAGCAGTCTGAGACAGCTAGAATTTACCTTGCAAAAAGGGAAACGCTGAAAGAACTGGATGTAAATATGTTCCTGATGGAGTTTGTGAATACGGCACAGGCGCTGAAAGAACTGGAAGAGAAATTTGCTATCGCACAGAATCAGTTAAAAGATACCCAGAAATCCTATGATCAGACGAAGGTTGAATATGAGCGTCTGGAACAGGAACTGGAAGATTTAAATGCAAAAATGGATGCACTGCGTATTTCCGGTCAGGAACAGGCAATTCATAAACAGCAGTTGGAAGGCCAGGTAAATGTATTAAATGAGCAGATCCTTGCAGGTGCGCAGAATGAGGAGCATTACAAGGGACGCCTTCAGACGATTGAGGAGGAACTTTCCGTAAGAACTTCTTCGCAGAAAAAACTGGAAGAAGAGAGAGCAGATATTTATGCGCAGTTAAAGACAGTCCGCACGAAACTTTCTGGGGAAGAAGAGAAGTTAAAGACAGCGCAGGAGAACATCGAGGCCTGTACGCAGGAAGTGGAGGATGGTAAGAATGAAATCATTGAAATACTCAACAGCCGTGCAAACACAAAAGGTAAGGCTCAGAGATTTGACGCAATGATGGAGCAGGCGGATATCCGTAAAGCGGAGATCAGCCAGCGAATCCTCAGATTAAAAAGTGAAGAGGAAGAGCAGCAGACGATTCTTTCCAAAGCGCAGAAACAATATGACGAGATCACAGAGCAGATTCAGTCTATGAATGAGGAATGTGAACATCTCAGTCAGAGCGCGGAACAGATTCAGGGGAAACTGAAAGAACAGAACGCTCAGATGGAAATGAGGCAGACTGCATATCACAGAGAGGCTTCCCGTCTGGAATCACTTAAGAATATCACAGAGCGTTATGATGGCTATGGAAACAGTATCCGAAGAGTCATGGAACAGAAAGAGCGGGTTCCGGGAATCCAGGGCGTTGTTGCGGATCTGATCCAGGTAAACAAAGATTATGAGATCGCCATTGAGACTGCATTGGGCGGAAGCATCCAGAACATTGTTACAGACAATGAACAGACGGCGAAAACACTGATTGAGTTTCTGAAGAAGAACCGTTATGGACGTGCTACCTTCCTGCCTATGAGCAGTATCAGTCCAAGAGGAGAATTTACCCCGAGAGAGGCACTGAGAGAGCCGGGCGTTATCGGTATTGCCAGTGAACTTGTGACCACAGCGCCACAGTATCAGCAGATTACGAAGTTTCTTCTCGGAAGAGTTCTGGTAGTTGACAATATTGACCATGCGATTATAATTGGAAGGAAATACAGACACAGTCTGAGAATGGTTACCACAGAGGGTGAATCCTTAAGTCCGGGTGGTTCCATGACAGGTGGAGCGTTCAGAAACAACAGCAACCTGCTTGGAAGACGTCGTGAGATCGAAGAGCTGGAAACAAAAGTAAGCCAGCTGAAGAATAATCTTGTGGAAATGCAGAAAGCGATTGAAGAAAATCGTAATCAGAGAAATATGATCCGTGACACGATTGCAGAATTTCAGGAGAAACTCCGCCAGAAATATATCGAGCAGAATACTGCCAGAATGAATATCAAACAGCAGGAGAAAAAGGCAGAAGAAATCCGAAGTGGATATGATCAGATTAACAGAGACCAGATAGAAATCAAACGCCAGGTTATGGAGATCAGACAAGATCACGAACGAATCGCGCAGGAACTGGAAAGTTCTAAACAGGATGAAAAAGAACTGGAGAGTTTTATCGAAACAAAGCAGTCAGAACTGGACGAGTGGAAAGAGGAAGAAGGAAAGGTTTCCAAAGGTCTGGAAGAGATTCGTCTTCAGTTATCCACCCTTGATCAGAAAGAGAAATTTGACCAGGAAAACTTAAGCCGACTGAGATCAGAAGTGAAGGCTCTGCAAACCGAGAAAGACGGAATCTATGAGTCTCTTGCTCACAGCAGTGAAGAGATGGAAAAGAAGCAGCAGATGATTACACAGCTTAAGAAAGAGGCAAAAGAATCAGACCTGCACGAGAGACAGTCAAAGGAACAACTGGAAAATCTGCAGAAAGAAAAAGAAAGCAGAAACTCCCGGCATAAAGAATTCTTTGAGAAAAGAGATTATCTGTCCGGCCAGATCGGGCTTCTGGATAAAGAATGCTACCGTCTGCAGGGGCAGATGGAGAAGCTGGAAGAGAGCAGGGAGGAACGGATCGCTTATATGTGGTCAGAGTATGAGATTACCCCGAATAATGCTCTTTCTTACAGAAAAGAGGAACTGACAGACCTTTCAGAGATGAAGAAACAGGCAGCTCAGATCAAAGATGATATCAGAAGGCTCGGACCAGTCAATGTAAATGCGATAGAGGATTACAAAGAACTTCTGGAACGTCATACATTCCTTTCTGGACAGTATGAGGATCTGGTTACAGCGGAGAAAACCCTGGAACAGATCATTCAGGAGCTTGACGAGGGAATGCGCAAGCAGTTTACAGAGAAGTTTGGAGAAATTCAGAAGGAATTTGACAAAGCATTCAAAGAACTTTTTGGAGGCGGAAAAGGAACGCTGGAGCTTGATGAGGAGGCTGATATCCTGGAAGCCGGGATTAAGATCATTTCCCAGCCGCCTGGAAAGAAACTGCAGAATATGATGCAACTTTCCGGTGGAGAGAAAGCACTGACAGCAATCGCTCTTCTTTTCGCAATTCAGAATCTGAAACCGTCACCGTTCTGCCTTCTGGATGAAATCGAGGCTGCGCTTGATGATTCCAACGTAGGACGTTTTGCCGGATATTTACAGAAGTTGACGAAAAACACACAATTTATTATAATAACCCATAGACGTGGAACTATGAACGCCGCAGACCGGCTTTATGGAATTACCATGCAGGAAAAAGGGGTATCGACACTGGTTTCTGTTGACTTAGTAGAGAACCAGCTTACCCAGTAACAGGAGGAGTATCATGGCAGAAGAAAAGAAAGGTTTTTTTAAACGTCTGGTCAGTGGACTGACAAAGACCAGAGACAATATCGTAGCCGGATTTGACAGTATTTTCAGTGGATTTTCCAGCATTGATGATGACTTCTATGAAGAACTGGAAGAGATTCTGATCATGGGAGATATCGGAATTAATGCAACCACTTCTATTATTGAGAATTTAAAGAAAGAGGTTTCCGAGCGTCGCATTAAGGAGCCGATGGAATGTAAGCAGCTTCTGATCAATGAGATTAAGGATCAGATGCGCGTGGACAGTACAGAGTATGAATTTGAGAATCGTAAATCTGTAGTCCTCGTGATCGGTGTCAATGGTGTTGGAAAGACTACCTCTGTAGGAAAGCTTGCGGGCAAGTTAAAGGATCAGGGTAAGAAAGTAGTTCTTGCGGCAGCCGATACATTTCGTGCAGCAGCCGGAGAACAGCTGACTGAGTGGGCGCACCGCGCAGGCGTAGAAATCATTGGTGGTCAGGCAGGCGCGGATCCGGCATCTGTAATCTATGATGCGGTGGCAGCTGCCAAAGCAAGAAATGCGGACGTACTTCTGTGCGACACAGCAGGACGTCTTCATAATAAAAAGAACCTTATGGAAGAACTTCGCAAAATATACAAGATTCTGGAGAGAGAGTATCCGGATGCATATCTGGAGACACTGGTAGTACTGGATGGTACCACCGGACAGAATGCTCTTGCACAGGCGAGACAGTTTGCGGAGGTCGCAAATGTCAACGGTATCATCCTTACCAAGCTGGATGGAACTGCCAAAGGTGGTATTGCAGTTGCAATCCAGTCCGAGCTTGATATACCGGTGAAGTACATTGGCGTAGGAGAAAGTATTGACGATCTTCAGAAATTCGATGCAGATGCATTTGTAAATGCGTTGTTTGATGTGGACCATAAAGAAACCCCGGACGCTCAAAATTACGACTGAAAAAATGGAGGAACAACATGCTTACATTAGAGAGTTTTGAACAGGCATCAGAGATCGTAAAACAGGTCACACAGGAAACAAAGCTGATCAAAAGCAGCTACTTCAGTGATCTTACAGGAAACAAAGTTTATCTGAAACCGGAGAATATGCAGCGTACAGGTGCATACAAGGTTCGTGGAGCTTATTATAAGATCAGCACACTTTCAGATGAAGAGAGAAATAAAGGGCTGATCACAGCATCTGCAGGAAATCATGCGCAGGGTGTTGCTTATGCAGCTCATAAATATGGAGTAAAGGCAGTAATCGTTATGCCTACAACTACTCCGCTGATCAAGGTTGAGAGAACAAAGAGCTATGGTGCAGAGGTTATTCTGCATGGCGATGTATATGATGAGGCATGTGCACATGCACTGGAGCTTGCCGAGAAAGAGGGATATACATTTATCCATCCGTTTGATGACCTGGCAGTTGCAACAGGACAGGGTACGATCGCAATGGAAATCGTTCAGGAGCTTCCGCTTGTTGATTATATCCTGGTTCCGATCGGTGGAGGCGGACTTGCAACAGGTGTTTCCACACTTGCGAAGCTTTTGAATCCACATATCAAAGTAATCGGTGTTGAGCCGGCCGGTGCAGCATGTATGAAGGCTTCTCTGAAGAAGGGTGAGGTTGTGACTCTTCCTCATGTAAATACGATTGCTGATGGTACTGCTGTACAGACTCCTGGAAAGAAGATTTTTCCGTATATCCAGAAGAATCTGGATGATATCATCACGATTGAGGATGATGAGCTGATCGTTGCTTTCCTTGACATGGTTGAGAATCATAAGATGATCGTTGAGAATTCCGGTCTTCTGACAGTGGCAGCGCTTCGTCATCTGGATGTGAAGGGTAAGAAGGTTGTTTCTATCTTAAGTGGTGGAAATATGGACGTTATCACGATGTCTTCTGTTGTTCAGCATGGTCTGATCCAGAGAGACAGAATCTTTACTGTGTCTGTTCTGATCCCGGATAAGCCGGGTGAACTGGTTCGTGTGGCCAGTGTGATTGCGAAGGCACAGGGTAATGTTATTAAGCTGGATCATAACCAGTTTGTAAGTACGAACAGAAATGCGGCTGTGGAGCTTAAGATTACGCTGGAGGCGTTTGGTACGGATCATAAGAATGAGATTGTGAAGGCGCTTGAGGATGCAGGATGCAGACCGAAGGTGATTCGTCCTAGTCTGTAATTGCTAAAGTGAATATTGGAATGAGAGACCCCTGGTGTTCGGATTGAGCATTAGGGGTTTGTTTTTCTGCGCTGGGTGTTGAATGTATGCTGCAATCTTCTGAGGGGAGATGGCTTGTAAAAGCGTCATTTCACCAAGGGCTTGTAAAAATTAAAGATAAAGAAAAATTTTGACATTTCTATGGAAGCGTGATAATATGATTATAGAAAAAGAGTGCTACCGATAGACGGTTAGTCCGATATAAAATTAGACAAAAATTGCCGCTTAGTTTACCAGACTGGGGCGGCTATTTTTGTGCTTTGTGATTATCTTTACCGAATGTGTATCCGATACTAAAACAAGTTAAGCTGAAGCTTACTACTGTGATAAAATCTAAAATACTCATTGGCTTAGCCCTCCTTTCCAGTGAATTCCCGTACGGGTTTCTATGTAATCAGAGGGTCACAGTCCCTCTGCTGAAGGACTAACCGCCTACCGTTGTATGGTAGCCCCCATGCACTGATTATAACAGTTGGAGTGTATGGCTGTAACAGCAAATTAAAGTGAGTGTTACTATAATAATTGAGATTAAATTTCTGAAAGACAAGGCAGAATGAAAAAATAACTTTGTCAAGAGAAAATGCTTGATATTAATTTTGAAAGAATGCCGTAAATACGCGCTTTTCCGGGCATATTGGCAGGAGTCTGTGACAATCTTGTGACAAATGAGGGAAAAATATGAACTTACAGTGTGAGAAAGCAGTAGAAAAGATATGGTGGTTCGGTTATAATAAAGAAAAAATATCGAAAGGTGTGGAGCAAATGAAAAAGGCAGCAGATAACTGTGCTATATTAAAAAGCGATAGCCAGTATACGATATTCATTTTTAAAGACCAAGTTATACGTTTTGCGACATCATCAAAACTGGAAAGATATACAGAAGTAAAAGAATGGGATAAAGGTTATTTGGTTGTAATGGCGAAGTATAAGAACCTGAAAGAGATGGAAGAGTATATTGATCTGGTCCCGATTCTTCAGAATTTATATTACGATGTAGATGAATTTCTTGCACCGATAAAGGAGGTTCAGATTGATTATGCAGCTTGATATAAAAGATGTAGCAGATGCAGCAGACATGATTATTAATGGATATGCGTATACGCAGGAAGGAAAATATGTTCGGATACTTAATCTGAATAGGCCAAACCATGCAGCGGTTATATATGATGATAAGATCGTGGAAACCAATATGGATGATATTGAAAATCAGATAGTCTTGGATTACTATTTGAATAATAAGCAGTTTATGGAGGATTAGCCATGCCGAAATACTACGAATTCAAAGTGTGTGGTTATTATTTGTATTACACTGCAAGCTGTGTGATTGAAGCCATGCATGTTCATGCTAGTGACAGGAAATTGACAGAAGCAGGATCAGCGAAGTTCTTTGTCAAAAATAGTGGCGATACAACTTTGGAAAAACAAGGAAGTCTGACTGATCGCGAAGTAAGAAAAATCAGAGCGTTCATTAAAGAACATTATAAAGAAATGTATTTGAAATGGATTGAGCTTGCTGATACCGAGTTTTATGGTGAAAAATAAGGGATTTAAACAAGAAAGTATAGATTGAACAGATATGATTAAGGTGTTCGTCAGAATTTGGAGTTCTAAAGAAGATAAGGAATAGATATACAGGAGCGTTAATAGAATTATAATATACAAATCGTGAAATTCATGAAGTAAGATAGAGAAAATACAATGATAGGTGGGAGAAAATGTTATTTTTTTGTTTTGCATTATTGATTATATGTATTGTAGAAGGCATAGTAATTTGGAATCTTGCAAAAGATAAGAGTGAAACAACAAAAAATAAAATAGAATTTTTTAGAGCATTTTGGGGGAATTTTGTAATATATGTGTTGTCAACAAGTGTGATTGGTCTTTTTCTTGGGAGTATTTATTTTAAACAAATTATTGGTTTAAATGAAATTAATTCGTGGGTAAGTATAGTTCTTGGATTGGTCGCTCTTATTATTGGTATAATTTCTCTTTTTTTGAGCTTTTACAATGTCGATCAGGCAATTGAGTCACAAAAGCAATCTATGGAAATTATGGAAAAAGTAAAAAGTGAGATACAAGAAAAAATTGGAAGTTTAGAAACGATAATGCAACAGGAATTTAAGGATTTACATAAGGAAGTATCTGATTATAAAGATGCGACATATAAAAAGGTATCTACAACCGATGTTCGAAAAAATGATTGGAGAGAGATATAAATGTCTTACAGATTAAATGTTAATATGGTTTTATGCCGAAAATATAATAATGAAACAAAAACAATAAATAAGATATTTAATGAAATTACTACAAATGATAAACATGAAGTTTCTTTTTCAATAATAACTTTTGTGAATGGAGTTGGTCATGAACAACCAGAAGAAAGATTTGTGTTACACTATTTTTTGGTCGAAAAAAATGCTGATTATCAGGGAAAAAGGTTGGGACTTTATTTGGGAGCAACGGGATTTTATAGAAATAATCGAGAAGGATATGATAATGAGAGGTGCCTGTCAAGTACTGATAATACATTTGCAGAAATGGCTTTTGAGAATGTTCCATTTCTTAAGGAAACAGAATATTGCATAGAGGTATATAAAGCAGAGGGGACATTAGAGGAAGACTATGAAACTTTGAGAGAGAAGGCACAGAAACTCAAAGAGACCACAGAGTTAATAAGTTATGTTTCGTTTAATGTAAATTATCCTAAAATGTAAACTATATAAGCGAGCATGCTGATAGAGGTGTGCTGAAGAAAAAAAACAGAATATCGAACACACAATAAAGCACTCAACGCCTTAATTGGTATTGGGTGCTTTTTTCTTTATTTCTAAAAAAGCAGTAGCAGAATCACAAAATTTTGCTTGATGTTTTTCTACATCAAAATTTTGCATGTATGTTTTCAATAGGTCTAACGAATGAATAATAGCGGACAATGAATTTAGATCTATTATTGGATTATGCCCATGGATTTCTTTTCCGGTTAACAATGCATGATAACAATAGTCATTTTTAATATTTGTATTTGTAGAAGTTGTATATTGTCTGATTTGATCTAAAAGAATATTGCCGTTTTCTGATGCTATTAGATATTCTAAAATCATATTCCATTGAGTTGCAATATTTCTATGGAAAGGATTATTTTTTTCTGTTTGGTATATGTTTAATAGACTTAGTTTTGAAAATGCATCAGATGAAAGAGCGTAAGTTCTATTTATGTATGCCTGAAAATGAGTATCGGACTGTAGTCTTCCCAATAAAAAATCTATGTCGCAATCAAGAATTGTTGATAAATTAATAAGTTCTAATGTTTTGGGTAAGGTGTTTTTTTCCCAAGATCTATATGTTTTGAGGGTTACATTAAGCATTTCAGCTAATTGCTGTTGGGTATATCCTTTTTCTTTTCTTTTTTTTCTTAAATTTTTAGTAAATACATTTATTATATCTTCATATTCAGTAATAGGTATATTATTACTTATTTTCAATTTAATCTCCTCCGATAATAAGTAAAAAATAGGTAATTGTTTACCTATATCATATCAGATACAATTATACTTGTAAATAGCAAATAGTTAATTAGATAAAATGAATTAGAGGTGAAATTTATGAGAAAAACAAACGAAAATAATGCATCATTCAATGATTTAACAGTGGATACTGCTGGGCTTCAAGCGTTGATGCATGCAGGGATTAAAACAGCAACAGAAATTGGCACAGCGGCAGGCGCTAAGATTTATGTTGGAAGACGTGTTTTATGGAATGTAGCAAAAATCAGAAAGTATCTGGATGAGATTTCAGAGTAAGGTGGCGATTCTATGGGAGTATATGAAAACCTGCTGCCGGGCAAAGAAAATGCGCTGACACCGGAGTACCTTACTGTGAAATGTCATTTTTCCAGTGTTCGAATGTTGCAAAAGCAGATTGAGATGGAGCGCAGATCAGGAAAAGTAATCTTATCGAGTGCGACGAGTCCAGGAGGCTACTATCTTCCGGCAGCAGGAGACATAATGGAAATCCGAAAATTTATTCGTACTTTAGAGAATAGAGGTGAAAATACATTGAAAACTCTGGAAAGTGCAAGAGAGTTATTGAAGGAATTGGAAGGTGACAATATTTGACCTATGAGGAAATCTTATCACATTTTCAAGTGAAGAAATATGGCAATGGAAAGGTACAAGCACTCTGTCCGGCACATCCTGATAAGGAAGCCAGTTTGACGATTACGCAAGGGAATAATGGTAGGACCTTATTAAAATGCCATGCGGGTTGCAGCTCTGAAAGTGTTGTACTGGCAGCAGGATTAAAAATGGCAGACTTATTTAGTGAAAGTAGGCCAGCAGAGGAATGCTGGCGAATGTACATAGAAAGCCGAGAGAAAAGAAAGATTGAGGCTGTATACAATTACGTATCTATTAACGGCGAATATGCTTACACAAAAATACGCCTTGAAGGTAAGAAAATGCTTTTAGGAATACTTAAGGATGCAGAATCATGTGCTTCCGTATCTGCAGAGTTTTTGCAATCTGGAGGAAAAAGGTGTGAAGGAGAGACGAGAACAGCAGATAGCAGAAAGATATGAAGGAAGAGCAGATGAGAGGGTAACAAGTACCGAAGCGAATGAAGTTGTTAAGGATGTAGGAAAAACAGATAGAAAACCGGCACAGCAGAAGCAGGCGGTAGATGGAAAAGATAAGAAATTATCCATTCATGAACGGCTTGAGATCAATAAGAGGATTATTCAAGAAAAGCAGGGAAAAGATAAAACGGAGAGAGGAGTTGATTTGGGTGTAAGGACAGTGTAGAATAAGCAGAACGAGTCGGAGGTCATGGATGATAACGTGGCTTCCGGCTTTATTGCGTATTGTCGGAAGAATTATAAATGGTATAATGAATGTAAATGCGATAAAAGAATGTCGCCTGTTATGCGACTTCCAAATGAGAAAAGTGTGTTATTCTGAGATCAAACAAGAGGCTAATAGAGTCAGGAGGATGACATTATGAGTAAAAAAGGATATAGCAGACCAGGATTCTTTGGATCCATAAACCATTATGATGCAAACGGAAAAAAGTAGGCGAGAGCAGACCAGGATTCTTTGGTGGTATGAACGACTATGATGCAAATGGAAAGAAAATCGGACATAGTTCGCCTTCCTTTTTTGGTGGTATGAATCATTATGACAATAACGGGCATAAAGTAGGTGAGAGTCGACCAGGATTCTTTGGCGGTTTAAACCATTATGATGACAAGGGGCATAAGCGGGGGCATAGCAATCCAGGATTTTTAGGTGGATTCAATCATTACGGTTAAAACTGCACAGAGAGCAGCACAAGCGGCAAGGGCTGCGGCAAAAGCCGCCGTGGTTACGGTAAAGGCGATTGCCAAAGCGACCGCACTTGCCATTAAAGCGATTATTGCCGGAACGAAAGCCTTGATTGCCGCTATCGCCGCAGGCGGCTGGGTGGCGGTTTTGGTTATTATCGTGATTTGCCTGATTGGTATGATCCTCGGCTCAGTATTTGGCATTTTCTTCTCAGACGAAGATTCCGGCACTGGAATGAGTATGCAGACCGTTGTGCAGGAAATCAATACCGAATACGATACCAAGCTGCAAGAGGAAAAGAACTCGGTATCCTATGATGTTCTTGAAATGAGTGGCAGCAGAGCCGTTTGGAAAGAGGTGCTTGCCGTTTACTCTGTAAAAACGAATACGGATCAAGATAACCCCCAAGAGGTTGCCACAATGGACGATGGCAAAAAGCAACTCTTAAAAGACATCTTTTGGGAGATGAATCAAATATCTTCCCGAACAGAGAGCAAGACCGAAACAGTTATTACCGAAACCGATGACGGACACGGTAATATCGTGGAAACTGAAAGCACGGTCACACAAACCTATCTGTATATTACCGTCAGCCACAAGACTGCCGAGGAAATGGCGGCGCAATATGGTTTTAACGAAGAACAGAAAGGCTACCTCGCTGAACTGCTTGCAGATGAAAACAATTACCTTTGGTCACAGGTGCTTTACGGCATTACAGGCGGCGACGGACAGATCGTGACCGTTGCACTCTCTCTGGTTGGCAATGTGGGCGGTCAGCCGTATTGGTCGTGGTACGGTTTTAACTCCCGTGTAGAATGGTGTGCTTGCTTTGTATCTTGGTGTGCCAACGAGTGCGGCTATATCGACGCTGGAGTTATCCCAAAATATGCAGGCTGTGTCAACGGAGTACAATGGTTTAAGGATCGTGGACAATGGCTGGATGGCAGCGCCGAGCCTGCCCCCGGAATGATTATTTTCTTCGATTGGGCAGACGAAAGTGGTCAGGATGGATTATCCGACCATACGGGTATTGTTCAAAAGGTCGAAAACGGCAAGGTTTATACGGTCGAGGGCAACTCCGGCGACAGTTGCCGAGTCAATGAGTATTCTATCGGTTATTACGAGATTCTTGGCTACGGCGCACCTGCCTATTAAAATACACAAGCCGCCTGCATTTTGCAGGCGGTTGGATTACATATCAGAAAGATATTGTGCCGGTTTGAAAACTAAAAGTCTCAAAATACAGACTTAATAATTGCGATTTCACTCTCAAAGTGCTATAATACAAACTATATTTGGGTGGAGGTGCGGAAATGAAAGTACGGTACAACAAACTTTGGAAACTTCTGATTGACAAGGGAATGAAAAAGAGTCAATTACGAGAAGCGGTCGGGGCAAGCAAAAGTACATTTGCGAAACTCGGAAAAAATGAAAATGTTACCCTTCCCGTGCTGTTGAATATATGCGAATACTTAGAGTGTGATTTTGGCGACATAATGGAAGCCGTACCCGAAAATGAGGTGTAGGATCAATGAACAAGAAGATTTTAATTGTGGATGACGAAAAAGAAATCGTTGATCTGCTTGAAGTGTATTTGAGTAACGATGGTTATTCAGTATATAAATGTTATAATGGGTTAGAGGCGATGAAATGTATCAAACAGTCGCAGATTGATTTAGCGATACTTGATATTATGCTGCCGGATATTGATGGTTTTCGACTTTGCCAAAAAATTCGGGAAAAGTTTTACTTCCCTATTATTATGCTTACCGCCAAAATTGAGGATAGCGACAAGATTATGGGGCTTACGATTGGTGCGGATGATTATATAACGAAACCGTTTAATCCTTTAGAGGTTGTGGCAAGAGTAAAGACGCAATTAAGGCGTTATCAGAGCTATAACAGTCCTAATTTGAGCCAATCCGAAGAAAAAGACGAGTATGACATCAGAGGTCTACTGATAAACAGAGTCAGCCACAAGTGCTACTTGTATGGCAAAGAAATAGCCTTGACTCCGTTGGAGTTTTCTATTCTGTGGTATCTGTGCGAACATCAGGGTAAAGTTGTCGCCTCGGAGGAATTATTTGAAGCCGTGTGGAAAGAAAAGTATCTTCGCAACAGTAACAATACGGTAATGGCGCACATTGGGCGGCTTCGGGAAAAATTGAATGAACCTTCAAAAAATCCGAAGTTCATTAAAACTGTTTGGGGGGTAGGGTATGAAATTGAATAAAAAAGAAAAAAACTATCTGCTCTCTACCTTGTTCAAAGGGTATGTAATTCAATGTGCGATTTGCTCTGTGCTTATTTTTGGCGGTACTTTTCTTTTAGGAATTATGGCAGAGGAAATTCTCCGCAAGTATGTTTTGTATTATTACTTGTATTACAGAACAGTATATCTTTATATAGTGGCTGTAATCGTGTGGGGTGGCTGTATTATATACATGACATACCTACTTTTGAAAAAAGTAGTCGCCTATGTGTACGAGGTACAGGCTGCGACAGGAAAAATGTTCGATCAGAATGTCAGTTACATTGAAATGTCCCCGGAGTTGAGTGAAATCGCCGCTAACATCAATCAGTTAAAACAAGAGGCTGAAAGTAATGCAAGGCTTGCAAAAGAAAATGAGCAGCGAAAAAATGACCTGATTATGTATCTTGCACACGATTTGAAAACACCGCTTTCTTCTGTAATCGGGTATCTTACTTTACTGCGTGATGAGTCGCAAATCTCAAAGGAACTTCGAGAAAAGTACCTTTCAATCACTCTTGGTAAGGCAGAACGGTTAGAGGATCTGATTAACGAGTTTTTCGAGATAACACGATTCAATATATACGATATTACATTACAATACACGAAAATCAATTTAACTCGCCTGCTGGAGCAACTTGTATATGAATTTAAGCCTATGCTCAAATCAAAGAATTTGCAATGTAATCTTTGTGTTGATGATGATATAATGCTTCGATGTGACGCAGACAAAATTCAGCGTGTTTTTGATAACCTTTTGAGAAATGCGGTTATCTACAGTTTTGAAAATACGGATATCACGATCAGCGCACAATGTCAGGAAGATACGGTCAGCATTATTTTTTGTAACCACGGCGATACTCTGCCGGAAGAAAAGTTAAACAGGATTTTCGAGCAGTTTTATCGGCTTGACGCAGCGAGAAGTACAAGCAGTGGAGGAGCTGGATTAGGTTTGGCGATTGCAAAGCAGATTGTTGAACTACACAATGGTACAATCGTTGCAGAGAGCCAAGAGGATCAAAACAAGTTTTCAATTACTTTGCCGTTGGCGTAGGAAAATTGTAAGAATTTGCATAGAAAAAAAGAGGAATATCTTACGAGCAATCAAGAAAATACGGGCTTCTGTTTTGGTACAATAAAAGTATCAAGATAGAGGCTCGTATTTTTTGTGATACAGCATAAGGAGGAATGATGAAGTTGCTAAGAAAACAAATGCTGCTATGTTCTATTTTGTTTCTTGTATTTACGCTATCTGCCTGCTCTGCAATTGGGCAGACAGACGAAAACAATCTTACAGATAGCGCAACATCCGCAGAAAAAACGGTATCAGTTGTACGAGGGACAATTACTCCAACCGTTTCAACGCAAACGACTATTGTTCCGGCAGTACCGTTTATTATTTTCTCACCCGAAAATGGCATATTTAATACAGCGGTAGAATTAGAAGAAAAAATCACTGCCGGGCAAATTATTGGAACTGTGAACGGCAAAGAATTGAAATCTCCGGTGGATGGTACAATTACCTCTATTGCCCCATCCAATGAAAGCGTACCGAGTAATTATCCCGTAGCGATAGTGCATTATACAGGATTTGCCCTCAATGTAGAGGCAGATAATTTTTTGAGTACCTTACCGGAGTATGCAGAGTTGAAAGCAAAATTTCAAGTATATGATGGTGTAGGACCAACCGATATGATTGCCGTGGTGTCGCCTGCCGCAGATGAAAATGCGTTTACGGGAATCGTGCCGCAAGAGGGCATTCTGCAATGCTTGATCAGTCAAACAGTCGATGTGAAATCGGGGCAAAGTGCAACGGTAGTCATAACGGCGACAACGAGAAATGATGTCCTTATATTGCCGCTGTCGGTAATAGCGGGTAGACAAGGGACGGGATTGGTTACTGTAATTACTCCGAATGGAGAAAGAGTGGAAACAAAAGTGACATTGGGTGTGACAGACGGAGCCAATATAGAAATACTGTCCGGCTTAGAGGAGGGCGATGTAGTTTCTGCTACTCCGCCAAACCTTGATCCGAGGGGGATTTGATAAAATGAAAGGAATTTCCGAAAAGACTTTAATCAAAATAAAGGATTTGAAAGCAAGCGTCAAATTGAATAATGGCGATATGCTGACAACAGTAACCAACGCTAATATGGAATTGCAACGAGGGCGCAGTTATGCCATTGTCGGAAAGTCCGGCTCAGGCAAAACAAGCCTTATATCCATTATTGGCTTGTTAAATCGGGAATATGAGGGCGAGTACCTTTATGATGGTATATCTATTTCTGCTTTGAAAGACCGTGATCTGTCTATACTGCGAGCCAATAATATCGGATTTGTATTTCAGAACTACTCTCTGATTAAGCACTTGCGGGTATGGGAAAATATCGAATTACCCCTACTCTATGCCAAAAAGTCGTTTACCGCCAAACAGCGTCACGAGATAATTACAGGCTTGCTAAAAAGTGTCGGCTTAGAAAGCAAGGAAAATGATTACCCAATCAATTTGTCCGGCGGTGAACAACAAAGAGTTGCAATCGCAAGGGCGCTTGCAGTATCTCCGGAAGCCATTTTATGTGATGAGCCTACGGGAGCGTTGGATAAAAAGACGGGAACGCAGATTATGGAACTGTTGCACAGCGTCGTAAAAGAAAATGGAATTATGCTGCTGTTGGTTACGCACGATCCTGATATTGCAGATACCTGTGATACGATTTTTGAAATGGATGGAGGGAGGATAACTTGTGCTAAAAATGATACTTAAAGACCTTCGTCTGTCTCCACTTAGAAGTATTCTGACAAGTGTTTCAATGCTTGTAGGCATTATCGCAATGCTTGGATCGGTATTAGTTGGTACGCTTGGACGGGAGTATTTGATTTCCGTAAACGCACAGGTATATGGCTGGTCACCTACTTACTCATTCGTGATAACGGAATCCGATTTTCACGATAGAAATAAAATGGAACAATTATTCCAGAGATTTGAAGCCATTGATGATGTAGCCGCTGTTACTTTTTCTATGGGAGAAGATATTCGATTTGCACCAATGAAAGATTTAACGCCAATACCGCCGAATGATGTTTACCAAAACCTGATGGCTTTTGATTTAGTTTGCACCACGGAGGCATATAGTCAAGTCTATAATCTTCCAATGACATCCGGTAGATGGTTAGAGCCTTCGAGTGAGGGCGGATCGCTTGAAGTGGTCATAAACAAAGAAGCTAAAAACTATTTTAATGATTCGCCCTATGCTGCAGGAAATGTAAAAAGCACACTTTCGTTAACCCCATTCAATATTGTCGGAGTAGTAAACGATGGCAGGGATTTTCCGACTATCTATGCGGATTCTGCGGCGATCCTCAATTTCGCACCAGCAATGTGGCAAGTACAAAATGCAAATGTGTATTGGCATCCCACAACAGGACTGACAATCGAACAGATACATTCTGCCCTTGGCGACATTTTGACTGATACCATTGGCGGTTACTGGGAAAGTGCTGGGCGGAGTGATATTGGAGATACCTATGATTCGGTATTGTCCATACTGCAATTAGGGCTTTTGGTTACTTCGCTTTTGTTGCTGTTTGTTTCCGTATTAGGGCAGATCAATATCGGACTATCTTCATTGGAACAGCGCACACATGAGTTGCTGATCCGCAGAGCGATAGGTGCTTCACGAACAAATATTGTGGCATTGGTTTTAGGCTCACAGTTGATTTTATCAATATTCGTTTGCTTTGCAGCTATTTTGATTTCGCTGATTTTGGTGCATTGTATTGGAGCGTTGCTCCCTGTGGATTCCCCGGTGGGAACACCGAGTTATCCAATCAGCGTTGCTGTTGTTGCAGTTGCTGTGTCTGTGCTTACAGCATTATTGGGCGGATTATTACCAGCATTGAAAGCAGCAAAATTAGAGCCTGCATTGGCTCTTAGATAATAAAACTCAATTCAAGGAGGAAACAAAATGAAACGAACAATCTCAAAATCCGAAAGACCGTACAGACTGTTATTGTGTGTTATGATTTCTTTGCTGGTGATTATGCTGGCAGGCTGCTCCACTTCTTCGGACTCCGACACAAACACAAGAGGTTTCACGGACTTTGCTACCATTGAAGAAGAATACCTAACGACCATTGAGAGTTTGAATTGGCCGGAGGGCTTTACGCCGCCTGATGCTTTGGAAGGCGAAGATACGGGAGCGTCTTTTCAGATAGGATATGGCGATACAAGAGCATCTAACCTTTGGGAATATTCTTGGATGCAGGAATGGCTTGATACTTACAATACGGATTCGGAAAGGGCGGCAAAAGCCTTAGCTGAACTCGAAAAAGCCTTTGATATGCCTTATATGGGAACAGATCGCTGTGATGACGCCACACGCAAATATCTTCGTGATAATATTGATAAAGCTAAGTTGGGAGATCCGTCTGGATTTACAGAGTGTATTCAGGCAAATTATGCCGATTAAAAATGGCACATAGGAGTTTTGGTGTTGGGAGGTGAGCACATATATGCAGAGAAAACGCCGTAAGAAAAAACGATTTGGAGTATTTTTGTTTTTGCTTGTAGTTTGTATCGGCATAGGTATAATGTTTGTGCCGTGGGCAATGCAGCCGGAAAATTTCAGAGAGGTAAAGAATAAAATAAATGGTTTTCTCTACAAAGAAGATTTTCCTGACTCTTATAATGCAAAATCGCTGATTTTGGTGGATTGTTCTGATGATGAAATATTTGTTTCAAAAAACGAGAACGAGCCACAAATTCCTGCAAGTTTAGCCAAGCTGTTTGTTATTGAGTATGCGTCAACTTTAGCAGACCTTGATAGTATCGTTGTTGCAGACTATGGTGCTATTTCACTCACGAAACCTGGCTCGTCTGTTGCTCAAATCAAGGAAAAAGAATACTTTTTACACAATCTATTTGCGGCAATGTTAGTACCGTCAGGGAATGACGCAGCTTATGTGGTTGCTGATTATTGTGGAGGATTACTTTCGCCGCAAGCAGAAAGCTGTCAAGAGCGTGTGAGGATTTTCATGGAGAACTTAAACCTGCATTTGCAACAGCAGGGGTACTTAGACACAGTTTTATATGATCCGAGTGGTTTTGATATGGAGGCACTTACCACCACTTTAGATTTGAAAGAAGTAGTATATCGGTTGTTGGAATACTCGTGGTTTAGAGAAATTGTATCTCAAAACACTTATACGGCAACACTGCCTGATGGCAGTACACAAATATGGCAGAATACAAACGCCTTCCTTGATCCGACATCCGAATATTACAACGAAAATGTATGCGGAATTAAGACTGGCTCTCTGTCTGACGACTATAACTTGATTGTGCTTTATCAGCAGCACGGAAAAGAGTTTTTGATATGCAGTTTAGGCTCTCAGTCCGATTCCTCTCGTTATGACGATGTGAATTTTATTCTGAAAACGATTGATGAATCGTATTATCTCACGCAATAAATCTTATGTTGTCCAAGACAAAAAAACTAACCAAGGGGGGTGATAATATCGGACGAATCGTAATAATGGAGTTCAAAGCACAAGACTCAACAGCCTTTGACGATATGCTGGCTTTTGTAAAACAGCACCCTGATTTTGAAAAATTAGAGATTTCATATGAGCCGACATTATCCCTTTCCGGCTTAGAAATCAATTTGAGCCGGCGCAGAGTTATCAATAACGGTCAGGAAATTGAACTGACCGTCAAAGAGTACGATATACTCTGCTTGCTCGCAGCCAATAAAGGTCGTGTTCTTACATACGAGCAGATTTATGATAAGGTGTGGGGCGAAATATCAGCAGGCAATGAAAAGGATACCGTAGGCTTTCACATTCGGAATCTTCGTAAAAAACTTTGTGATACAAACTCTCACTTTTCCATAGATAGTGTTCGTGAGATCGGCTACCGCTTTAACAGTCAGTAAGCAGTCCCTCGTAGTTCATAATGAATTGCGAGGGATTATTCATTTTCTAAGACGGTATGTCGGAATTTGATAAATCCCTGCAAATGTTGATTTTATACGACTGTTAAGAGCAATATCGTGTCTAAACTTGCGACTGGACTTTGCATTTTCTACGAGTTATCTTCGTAATATCTCGGCATTATACTACTGGAATGTTTATCATAAACAGGGCATGATTTATGGCAGAATGGGCAGTCGTTCTCGTGCCATTTATTAGGTCTTGCTTGGATACGAATATGTTTAACTCCATTCTTATCAGAGTAAAGATTACAATTTTTTATAACTGTGTTCTTGACATTAAGGACACTTTTGCATAATGTATTAACTGAAGCCACTTGTGAATACTCCTTTTGTGTTTTTCTTCGCAGTTAATACATTAAAGGACACAAGTGTTTTTTCAATATGGTGTTGTTAATTTATGGTGTTAGGCTTCCACCATTATGCCAGAAGCCTCATATAAATTTATTGGGAAGAGTTACCGATCAAGTTTTCTCAGAATCCGAAGAATGGGATATTGATACGGTGTCAGAAACTATTGCATCGGAATATGAAAGAGCAACGAATCTTTCGATAAATAAAGAGAAGCAGAATTTGCCAATAGAAGAAAAACGAACGATAGATGTTAAAGAAATACGAGAATGGCTGAACTTTATTATTACGATTATATCAGTTGTTTTGGGAGTTACGAATTCTTCAGCAACAACGATAAATAATTACAATTATACACAACAAGTCAATAATTATTACATCGTTGGAATGGGATATGATGCGAAGGAGCTAAATACGACTAAATATAGAATCGTTAATAGAGAATCTATTGTACGACTGAAGCATGACTGCCATTCGATTGTAATTGAAAAGCTTGAGGAAGGGAAAGTTGTTAGAATTATAGATAAATATAAAAAGTGGCGACAGATAATTTGGGAGAATGAAGATGGTGAAGAATGTATGGGGTGGATTCAAAATTATAGATTAACTGAGTTTAAAGTGCCTAGAAATAAATGATGTATATTTGATGAAATAGAATCTATAAGTGAAGGAAGTATTATGTGTGGTAGATATTATATTGATTCTGATATGGCAGATGAAATCGAAAAAGTAGTGCATGATATAGACCAACGGATCCGGCAGGAACATTTTGCAGGAGATATCTTTCCAACCAATGTAGCACCGATCATTGAAAAATCAGAACATGGATTGAAACTGGATGTTTGCAAGTGGGGATATCCATTGTCACAAGGAAAGAATCTGGTTATAAATGCAAGAGCAGAATCTGTTATGGACAAACCTTCTTTTCGAAATGGAATCCTCTATCACCGCATTTTGATACCGGCAAGTGGGTTCTATGAATGGAATCGGTTAAAAGAGAAAAATACATTTTCCAGATATGATGCACCAGTATTGTATATGGCTGGCTTCTGTGATTGGTTTGAGAATGAACGACGATTTGTGATTATGACTACAGCAGCCAATGAATCTATGATAAAAGTACATGATCGTATGCCGCTGATATTGGAAAAAGGACAGCTGAAAGATTGGTTCGATGACAGGAAAATGGAGCAAATTCTGCATCAGGTACCGGTTCAGCTAAAACGAGAGGCAGAATACGAACAGCAGAGCTTATTCTTATAATGGTTCAGAGGAGAAATAGAAAGATGCAAATATTTGTTGATGCAGATGCCTGCCCAGTGGTTGCGATCATTGAAAAGATTGCAAAAGATAATAGTGTTCCGGTAATGTTGTTGTGTGATACAAACCATGTTCTGTCATCGACTTATAGTAAAGTTGTTGTTGTCGGTGCAGGAGCAGATGCAGTAGATTATAAACTGATTAGTATCTGCCATAAAGGAGATATTGTCGTATCACAGGACTATGGTGTGGCTGCAATGGCATGCAGAGCAGTATGAAACATTTTCAAAGCAGGATGCGGAAACAGAAAAAGAGATCCAGAATAACATGGAGATTTTATTAAAGCATCAGGTTGGATATGAAAAAAATTTTCACACAGAGGAAGAATGGGAAACATTGATCAATAAATACCGCAATACGAGAACGCTGACAAAGGAAATGGTCAATGCTTTTGTAGAAAGCAAATGAGAAAGCGTTTACTAACCAGAAAAAAGTTCTTGCAAAAAGAGGAGTAGCCTGCCCTATTTTCTTTTGCCCGACCTGTGGAAGAAGACTTGGTTTTACCAGCAGAGAGACTGGGTATCGCTGTATGCAGGCACATATCAGTGGTCTTAGTGGGTGTGCGGAAAGTAAAATGGACAGGAAAGAAGCAGAAGAAACAGTACTGGATGCAGCCAGAAATATGGCACAATTCATTTCGGAAAATCTTGAGAAAAAGAAAAGAGAATGGCATAAAACAATTTTGAAAGAAGAAAATATCGCAACACTGAAAAGTGAAAAAAAGCGACTCTCGTCAAGAAAGATGAAACTATATTCTGATTATCGTTCAGAAGTGTTGGACAAGGAAGGGTATATGGAAGAACTGGAAAAAACGACTTCCCGTATTTTAGAAATCACTTTGCAGATAGCAGAATTGGAGAATGAGATTGCAGTAGCGAAGAAAAAATGTGATGAAGCAACAGAAAAAGAAATGGAAGTAAATGAGATTGCAGCATTGCAGGATTTTGACAAAATACAGCTGTCAAAGATTATTGAGAAAGTCTTTATTTATGAACCAGGTCGTATGGAGATAAGCTGGAAGATGGATGACATTTTCTACAAAGAAGAAAAAGCATAAACGGAATAAGATTGTTCGCAGGAGCATCACTGGATGAAAACAGTGGTGCTTTTTGCGAATTAAAAGCAAATTTTTTTTAGACTTATATTGACAAAAGCAGAGCTTGCCGGGCTTACATGGGATAACGTAGATTTTAAAAATAATATGCTTACCATTGATAAGACGGTCAACCGTTACCGGAAAAAAGACTTCGGTTTTACTATGGCGTTGGCTTCTCCGAAGAGCAGAACATCAGTCAGAACGATTCCGATGAATAATGAGGTACGAAAAATGCTTCTGAAAGAAAAAATGAGGAATGCAGGTCCTACGATGTCAATTCCTTTTGTAGATGATTCCGGAAACATCAGGAGGCAGGTATCAGACATTGTATTTGCAAATTCTGTTGGGCGTGTCTGGAATGAACCTGGATTCTTAAATCTGATTAACCGAATCATAGAATCATACAACGAAGAAGCAGAGGAAAATGGAAAAGAGAAGCTTGAAAACTTTTGTCCTCACATGGCAAGACATACATATACCACATTGGCATATTCTGCCGGAGCTGATGTTAAGGCTGTCAGTGAGATTCTGGGGCATGCATCAACATCTGTGACAATTGACACTTATGCACATCTGACAGAGGAGAAAAAGCGAAAACAGGAAGAGGTGATAAAGACGATAAAGGTGCTGTAATGGCGCCTTTTTTTCTGGCCTTTTTGTGACAATTTCTGTGACAAATTTTGTGACAAAGACGACACGAGACGGAGTAAGACAAAAAGATGGCAAATCAGAGAAGTGTTGATTTTACTCAGGATAACACAAGACAAAACAAGATAAAATTTAGTTCGTCAAGAGAAAATGCTTGACACCGTACCTGAAATAGGTTAAGATAGTCAAGGTGATTACAGATGGAGAAGTTTGTAGAGCAAGGTTATTTATATGATTTTTATGGAGAACTTCTGACAGAGAGACAGCAGCAGGTTTATGAGAGCGTGGTGCTGGAGGATTATTCGCTGAGTGAAGTCGCAGAGGATCTGGGCATCAGCAGACAGGGTGTGCATGATATGATCAAGAGATGCAATAAGACCCTTGAGGAATATGAACAGAAGCTCCATCTTGTAGAGAAATTCCTGAATATACGGGCACAGGTGAAGCAGATCCGTGTACTTGCCCAGGAATATCATTCCGATGAAATTGCAAATATTTCCAATGAGATTTTAGAGGAGTTATAACATATGGCATTTGAGAGCTTGACTGATAAACTGCAGAATGTATTTAAGAAGTTGCGAAGCAAGGGCCGCCTGACAGAGGAGGACGTTAAGCTTGCTCTTAAGGAAGTAAAGATGGCCCTGTTAGAGGCTGACGTAAACTTTAAGGTTGTGAAGCAGTTTACCAAATCTGTACAGGAGCAGGCAATCGGACAGGACGTTATGAGCGGTCTGAATCCGGGCCAGATGGTGATCAAGATTGTAAATGATGAACTTGTGAAACTTATGGGAAGTGAGACAACAGAGTTGCCTCTTCGTCCGGGAAATGAGATCACAGTGTTCATGATGGCAGGTCTGCAGGGTGCAGGTAAGACCACCACAGTTGCGAAGCTTGCAGGCAAGCTGAAGTCCAAAGGTAAGAAACCTCTCTTGGTTGCCTGTGATGTTTACCGTCCGGCGGCTATCACACAGCTGCAGGTCAATGGTGAGAAACAGGGCGTGGAAGTATTTTCCATGGGAGATAAGCAGAAACCTGTGGATATTGCGAAAGCAGCAATCGAGCATGCGAAAGCGAATCAGCAGAATGTGGTGCTTATCGATACAGCCGGTCGTCTTCATGTCGACGAGGATATGATGCAGGAGCTTGCAGATATTAAAGAGAATATTCATGTAGATGCAACAATCCTGATCGTAGATGCGATGACAGGACAGGATGCGGTAAATGTGGCTAGCACATTTGCTGATAAGGTAGGAATCGACGGTGTCATTCTTACGAAGATGGATGGTGATACCCGAGGTGGTGCAGCCCTTTCTATCAAGGCAGTAACCGGTAAACCTATTTTATATGTAGGTATGGGCGAGAAGCTTTCTGATCTGGAACAGTTCTATCCGGAACGTATGGCTTCCAGAATCCTTGGTATGGGTGATGTCATGAGTCTGATCGAGAAAGCGGAAGCTTCTATTGATAAAGAACAGGCACAGGACATGCAGAAGAAGTTAAAGAAAATGGACTTTGACTTCAACGATTATCTTACCAGTATGGAACAGATGAATAAGATGGGCGGTATCGGCAGTATCCTGAACATGCTTCCAGGAATGGGCGGCAAGATGAAGGACATCGAGGGAATGATCGATGAGAAAGCGATGGACAGAACCAAGTCAATCATCCTTTCTATGACACCTCAGGAGAGAAGCAATCCGTCAATCCTGAATATTTCCAGAAAGAACCGTATTGCCAGAGGCGCAGGAGTTGATGTCTCCGAAGTAAACCGTCTGGTGAAGCAGTTTGAACAGAGTAAGAAGATGATGAAACAGATGCCTGGCCTTATGGGCGGTAAAGCCGGTAAGCGTGGCGGCGGATTCAAACTTCCGTTCGGACTGTAAGTTAAGGTTGCCGGGCACGAAGTGAACAGCAGCTATTTGAGAAGTTAGCGAAGCGAATAACGCTTTGACATAAAAAGTTACTGCCTGAAACGGGCAGTAATTGCAAACATAAGAAAACAATATATTTTAATTTAATGGAGGAAATGAAACAATGGCAGTTAAAATCAGATTAAGAAGAATGGGACAGAAGAAAGCACCTTTTTATAGAATCGTAGTTGCAGATTCCCGTTGCAAACGTGATGGAAGATGTATCGAAGAAATCGGAACATATGATCCAAACCTTGAGCCAAGCGCTGTAACAGTAAACGAAGAAGCAGCTAAGAAATGGCTTGCAGCAGGAGCTCAGCCTACAGATGTTGTAGCAAAAATCCTCAAAGATGCCGGAATCGAAAAATAATTCAGATTTACCAGATAAGGTATTTCTGCAGCGTCCGTAGGGGACGGGTCAGGGAGGTATGTAATGAAAGAATTAGTGGAAGTAATTGCAAAATCTCTTGTTGAAAATCCGGATGAAGTGGTTGTTACTGAGACAGAAAAGGAAGACGCAATTATCGTTGAGCTGAAGGTCGGACCTGCTGATATGGGTAAGGTTATCGGACGTCAGGGAAGAATTGCGAAAGCAATCCGCACTGTAGTCAAAGCGGCTTCTTCAAAAAGCAGCAAAAAAGTGATTGTAGATATTCTGCAATGAAAATAGGGTCAGGAGCTGTGGAACATCCCATGGCTCCTGATTTGGGTTTATTATGAAAAAATGGGAGAGCAGATGGAAGATTTATTAAAAGTTGGTGTGATCACTACGACACACGGAGTACGCGGAGAAGTAAAGGTATATCCAACCACAGATGCAGACAGATTTCTGGATCTGGAATATGTTCTGCTTGACACTGGCAGAGAGAAAAGAAAGCTTGAAATTGAGAATGTTAAGTATTTCAAGAACCTTGTAATTCTGAAATTCAAGGGAATTGACAATATTAATGATATAGAGATGTATAAGAAAAGAGAACTCTGGGTTCCGAGAGAAGAAGCACAGGAGCTGGAAGATGATGAGTATTATATTGCAGACCTGATCGGAATGGATGTTGTTCTCGAAGATGGAAGCAAATTCGGAACTTTGAAAGATGTAATGGAGACTGGTGCCAATGATGTCTATGTAGTAGAGGACACGAAAGGTGCGGAGGTTCTTCTTCCAGCGATCAAGGAGTGTATTCTTGATGTGGATGTGGAGAAGAATGTAATGACCATTCATCTGATGAAAGGATTAATATAAATGAATTTTCATGTTTTGACCCTGTTTCCGGAGATGATTGAAAATGGTATGAACACGAGTATTACCGGACGTGCCATTACAAAAGGTCTCCTGACACTGGAAGCAGTGAATATCCGCGATTATGCGTTTAATAAACATCAGAAAGTGGATGACTATACTTATGGCGGCGGCGCCGGGATGCTGATGCAGGCAGAACCGGTTTATCTCGCATATGAGGCGATTGCCAAACGCACAGCAAAGCGGCCGAGGGTTGTATATCTGACTCCTCAGGGACAGGTATTTAATCAGGCAATGGCACGCGAGATGGCGCAGGAGGAAGATCTGGTATTCCTCTGTGGACACTATGAAGGAATCGACGAACGTGTTCTGGAGGAAATCGTGACAGATTATGTATCTATCGGAGATTATGTGCTTACAGGCGGGGAACTTCCGGCTATGGTCATGATGGATTCTATTTCCAGAATGGTTCCGGGAGTGCTGAATAATCAGGAATCCGGTGAGACAGAATCTTTTGCGGGAAATCTTCTGGAATATCCGCAGTACAGCCGCCCGGAAGAATGGCATGGGAAAAAGGTGCCGGAGGTTCTGATGTCCGGTCATCATGCAAATATAGAGAAATGGCGCAGGGAGCAGTCTGTTTACCGTACGGCAAAGAGACGCCCGGATCTTTTAAAGAAGGCGGATCTGACCAATAAAGAATGGAATTATGTGCGCCAGTTAAGGAAACAGTGGAAGGAAGAAGAGGAGCAGACAAAATGAAAACAGCAGATTTTTATTATGATCTTCCTCAGGAACTGATTGCTCAGGATCCTCTGGAGGACAGAAGTTCATCCAGACTGATGCATCTGTCTTTACAGGATGGAAGCATTGAACACCGTCATTTTACAGATGTATTGGATTATCTGGAAGAGGGCGACTGCCTGGTTATCAATGATACAAAGGTAATCCCTGCCCGTTTATACGGACATAAAGAAGAGACAGGAGCACTGATTGAGATCCTGCTTCTGAAGAGAAAAGAAAACGATATCTGGGAATGTCTGGTAAAACCTGGAAAGAAAGCACGTCCGGGAGCGAAGATCACATTTGGAAATGGAATTTTAAAGGGTGAGATCATTGATGTTGTGGAAGAGGGAAACCGCCTGATTCAGTTCCATTATGAAGGAATCTTTGAGGAGATTCTGGATCAGCTTGGAGAAATGCCTCTGCCACCATATATTACTCATAAACTGAAAGACAAGAACCGTTATCAGACTGTTTACGCAAAGAATGAAGGATCCGCAGCAGCACCGACCGCAGGATTGCATTTTACAAAGGAATTGCTGGAAAAGGTGAAAGAAAAAGGCGTGAATATCGCCCATGTGACTCTCCATGTAGGCCTTGGAACTTTCCGCCCTGTAAAGGTTGATGATGTGGAAAGCCACCATATGCATTCTGAATTCTATATTGTAGAAGAAGATCAGGCGAAGCTGATCAACGATACAAAGAAAGCAGGAAAACGTGTTATTTCCGTAGGAACCACGAGCTGCAGAACTCTGGAATCCGCAACAGGAGAAGATGGAATCCTGAGATCAGGAAGCGGCTGGACAGAGATTTTCATTTATCCGGGATATAAATTCAAGATGATTGATGGACTGATTACAAATTTCCATCTGCCGGAGTCCACACTTCTGATGCTGGTATCTGCACTGGCAGGCAAGGAGAATATCATGCGTGCCTATGAGACGGCAGTACAGGAAAGATATAGATTTTTCTCTTTTGGAGATGCAATGATAATAATATAATATCAACATAAAAATATTTCATATTATATAATGGATAATATGAAATACATAAAGAAAGCCGAGAAATCTGAAAAGACTTCCCGGCTTTTGGCGTCTAATTCATATCAACTGTGTTATTATCAGAAGAATTAGCACTATCTGTATTATTTCCTGTTGTGCTGCTATTATATTTTGCAGTAAAGGTAGTACCTTCCGCAGTAGAAATCCATGAGCTTCGTTCATTGATCTTATTCAAAATTCGTGTAGCTTCGTCGCCCTCGGCAGGAGTTGGCTGATAGTTATTGTAACCTTCATACGCTGCGGAAGAAATAGAGCATGGAATAATATTAGTCACATTATCATCTTTGACGCCGTCAGAATCAATGGTAAAGGTCTGCTGATAGATCATGGTGTCCATATCGCTTGGAGAACTGTTTCCACCGAAGCAGAAGTTTCCAAGACTGTACACGATATTTTTACCCTTATAGGTTTCAATGCCCTGAAGAACATGAGGGTGATGTCCGCATACAAGATCGGCACCTTCATCAATGGCCAGGCGTCCAAGGGTGGTCTGGTTGCTGTCCGGGACGGTTTCGGTCTCATTTCCCCAGTGGAAAATAACTACGATTAGCTGTGCACCATCAGCTTTTACTTTCGCAATATTATCTTTTAACTGCTGTTCTCTGCCAAGGTGGTCATTCAGTTCATAGATGCCGACTAATCCGACCTTAACGCCCTTTATATCCATTACGGCGGTTTCATCATATCCGAAATGTACGATTCCTGCATTATCCAATGCGGTGAGTGTGTCTTCGAAACTCTGATCTCCGTAGTCATGGCTGTGGTTATTGGCAGTATTTACCGCTTCAACAGAACCACTTGTCAAAATAGAAGCATAAGAGGCAGGTGCTTTGAAAGCAAATGTTTTATCTTCACGTTCGGTTGAGTCAGTAAGTGTTCCTTCGAAATTCGCAATCGTCAGATCATCTGCAGAGAAAATGCTCTTTACATTCTGCAGGAAATAATCGGCACCATAATTTTCATAGTAAGCGTTTAAACTGGTGTCATAATCAAATGTCTCATCTGTCCCAAGGGTACAGTCACCTACAACACTGAGAGTCAGAGATACAGGCGAATCTACGGTAGAATCTGACGCTGTATCAGATTCAGAAGGATTAGAAGCCGAAGAAGCGGATTTGCTGCTGTCCGAAGAGACATTCATTGATACAGCATTTTTGGAAGCGGTTTTCCGTGAATGTATATAGTTGCTGCATCCGCGGATTCCTGCCAGAAGCAGTATAAAAACCAGAACAAAAATGCCGATTCCGGCTGCAATCAGTAGTTTCTGCCGTCTTTCCTGATAATATTTTGATTTTCTGTAGATATTTTTTCTGCGGGATGTCGAGGTTTTGCCCTGTGGTCTTTTAGATTTAGGATTCATATGTATTCTCGCTTTCTTATGAGTGATAAGGACATTCAGATTACTGAAAAATGAAAAAACAGTGGTCTATTCAGTATCCGTACAGTTAAGGAAGTCAATCGGATATTCGCAATCCGCTTTCGCTACTTGCTCATAACCAAATAACTGCTTCGCAGTTTATCAGAAGGGGCTTGTACCCCTTCTGATACAAGCAAGTCCCCACCCACTGCTTATTGCTCTTCGCAATTGAAGCAGGGGACTTACTTGATTTGGTCAAATCATTGGAAAACTCTGTGAGGTGAAATAAGAATCTGAATTTATATTTCACAAAAACAGATATATTCATATGAAAATTTTGTGTGAATAATGGATTACTGAATGGTTAAATTATATAAGAAGTATATAGAGAATTCACAGAATCGTCAACAAATAAGTCTTTTCATAAAACCACATTTTTGTTATAATACTATGACAAAAGGTTACATAAATATTACAGACAGAGGAATGGGATATGTTATATATAGGAAATCACACAAGCTCATCCAAAGGATATCTGGCGATGGGAAAACAGATGCTTGCAAATGGCGGCAACACTTTTGCATTTTTTACAAGAAATCCAAGAGGGGGAAAGGCAAAAGAGATTAATCCGCAAGATGTACAGGCATTTTTACAGTTGGAGCAGGAAAATCATTTCGGCAAGCTGGTAGCACATGCGCCATATGTGATGAATTGCTGTGCTGCTAAGGAGAATCTGAGAGAGTTCGCCAGAGAGACAATGGCGGATGATCTGAAACGCCTGGAACTGACACCGGGAAATTATTACAATTTTCATCCGGGCAGCCACGTAGGCCAGGGGGCAGAAACAGGAATTGCCAAAATCGCGGAAATCCTGAATGAAGTTCTTACAAAAGAACAGAGCACGACAGTTCTTCTTGAGACAATGTCAGGAAAGGGCAGCGAGGTAGGAAGAAACTTTCAGGAACTGCGCCAGATTATTGACCAGGTGGAACTGAAAGAGAAACTGGGCGTCTGTCTGGATACCTGTCATGTCTGGGATGGAGGATATGATATCGTCAGTGATCTTGACGGGGTATTTACTGAGTTTGACCAGATTATCGGTCTTGACAGACTGAAAGCGATTCATTTAAATGACAGTATGAATGGTCTTGGCAGTCACAAAGACCGTCATGCCAGACTCGGGGAAGGCGAGATTGGACTGGAAGCACTTGTGCGTGTGATTAATCATCCCGCGACAAAGGGCGTTCCGTTTATTCTGGAAACACCGAACGATGATGAGGGGTGGGCGCGTGAGATTGCACTTCTCAGGAAAGAATATGAGGAAAAACAGGGATGAAAACATTGATTTTTAATGGTTCACCGAGGAAAAACGGCGAAACTGCATATATGATTCGGACATTGCAGGAAAATCTCGGCGGAGAGTACAAAGTAGTTGATGCATACAGGGCACAGATCCGTCCGTGTATAGATTGCAGATGGTGTTTTGACCATGCGGGATGTGCGGTTAAAGATGAGTGGCAGGAGATTCTTTCCTATATTGAGGAATGTGATCACATTATTATTGCCTCCCCTGTATATTTTGAAGAAGTTACGGGCATGCTTCTTGCAGTGATGAGCAGGCTGCAGACCTATTTCAGCGCCAGATATATCCGTAAGGAAGAACCGGTTCCGAAGAAAAAAACAGGAGCTGTTCTTCTGGCTGCAGGAAGTATCGGACCAAGAGAGAAAGCAGAGAGCACAGCAGAAATGCTGCTTCGCCAGATGAGCTGTGAGAGTCTGGGAACGGTGTATGTAAACCGTACAGATAAAGTGCCGGTCAGAGACAGGGATGATATGATACAGGAGATAAAAGAACTGGCAGTTAAATTAAAGATGAAAGGATGAATAGAATGAAGAAATTTAGATACATGATAATTACAGGTATGCTTCTTGCATCTATCGGCCTGGCCGGTTGTGGAAAAAAGTCAGAAGATGATATTACGAACAAAGAAATCTATCAGGATGACCTTCAGCCGCTGACAGAAGAAGAACTCAATGAAATGGATGCGGACACTTCTGATGAAGATATGAAGCAGATTGACGAACCTGAGGATGAAAATGCAGATAGCGCAGAGACAGCAGATGCTGCGAAAACAGAAAATACAACAGAAAATACAGCAAAAGATGCTGCATCCTCAGATACAACAAAAACTTCAAAATAGTCAGGAATACTACATCATTTTCCGCTTATAATAAGCAAGCAGCGGAAGTGGATTGTGAATATCCGATTGACGGTTTATGAAAAAAGCACTCGTGGGAGTGCTTTTTTCGTTAGAAGAAGTAAATATTTAACCGAATCAAGTAAGTCCCCTGCTTCAATTGCAGATACCTGCCTGATTTCTATTGAAGAAAACTCCGTCAAATTAAGAAAAAACTTCGTTTTTCAGTTCTTCCCCATTCATAAATGCCTTTACATTTTCCAGAGTGGTTTCTGCGATGTTATCCAGTGCTTCGCGTGTAAAGAATCCCTGATGAGAAGTCATGACTACATTCGGGAAGGAAAGAAGACGCTGAGTGATAGAACTCTGCAGGATACGCTCGGACATATCCTCAAATACAAAATCAGTTTCTTCCTCATAAACATCAAGACCAACTGCAAAGAATTTATGATCGCGGATTCCGGAAATCAAATCCTCTGTTTTGATCAGACCACCACGGGAAGTATTTACAAGAATCACGCCATCTTTCATCTTAGAAATAGTTTCTTCATTAATGAGATGCTTGGTTTCCTTAGTAAGAGGGCAGTGAAGACTGATCAGATCACTGGTTGCAAGAAGCTCATCCAGAGATACATATTCCAGATAATCAAGGTTTTTATTCGGATAAAGATCGTAAGCGATAACTCTCATGCCAAAGCCCTTGCAGATTTTTGCCATTGCCTGTCCGATTTTACCTGTACCGATGATACCGGCTGTTTTCTGATAGAAGTTTACGCCCATCAGACCGCTTAATGCGAAGTTGTTTTCGCGGCATTTGATGTATGCTTTATGTGTGTGGCGGTTTGCTGTGAGAGCAAGTGCCATTGCATGTTCGGCAACAGCTTCCGGAGAATATCCCGGAACACGCAGAACTTTTATACCGTATTTGTGAGCAGTTTCCAGATCTACATTATTGTATCCGGCGCAGCGCATAAGAATCAGTTTTACGCCCTGTGCGTTAAGTCCTTCGATTACCTGAGTGCCCAGATCTGCGTTTACGAAAGCGCAGATGGCTTCATAGCCATGAGCAAGGGATGCAGTTTCTTCGTGAATATTTGCTTCTGTAAATTTAATTTCAATACCTGGATAGGAAGGAAGAAGCTTTTCGAAAAATTCCTCGTCGTAATTTTTGGTGCCGTAAAATAAAATTTTCATAAATAGTTAGCTCCTCTCTGTTCGGGTATATATCAGATACAGTATTTTAACTGAATCAAGTAAGTCCCCTGCTTCAATTGCGAAGAGCAATAAGCAGTGGGTGGGGAC
>OGDR01000199.1_pt1 | contig 35807 bp, 35 predicted proteins | sample 1570501 | NCBI WGS metagenome assembly OGDR01 (sample SAMEA2582170, study PRJEB24529) | metagenome | reverse complement strand
AATAACAAAACGTGTTTTTTCTTCTATTTTGTAATTTTTAGCCGTTTTGCGCTTATTAATTATTTTTATTTTATAATGAAAATAGGTTTTTTAGCAAGAACATTTGCATTGCTATTTTACACAATATTTTCTTTTGATTTTTATGCATTTTCACTATGATTTGTTATACAATTTTTACATTTTTATTTTATTTATAATAATTTTTATCCCTATCAGGAAACACACAAAAAAAGGCAAAACCCATTACATTTCGCAACAGATTCTGCCTTCTATTGAAACACTATGAAATTTCTATTGAAAATATTTTTCTAAGACACTTTCTCAGAATAACATCCAATTTCTACTGTCTTAATTCAATTCCCATTTCTTCTAACGCTTTTAAGATTCTTGTCATTGCCGCTGTGACATCTGCTTCTTCCAGTGTCTTGTCTTTTGCACGGAATACGATAGAATATGCGACAGACTTAAATCCTGCTTTGATCTGCGCACCTTCGTAGAGGTCAAATAACTTGTAGCTCTCTAAGTAAGCGCCACCTTTTTTCTCGATCACATCTTCCACCTGACCAACTAAGATTTCTTTTGGCATTACCATGCTAATGTCTCTTGTCACTGCCGGGTATTTTGCGATTCCTTCGTATTTACGGTCAAAAGTAGCAAGCTCTACCACTTCCGGCATATCAATGACTGCCACATATGCTCTTGTTCCGATTCCATAAGTATCTGCAACATCCGGATGTACTTCTCCTAAGTATCCAACAACTTTTCCATCGTAAATGATGTTTGCCTGACGTCCTGGATGTAAGAACGGTTTTCCTGCATGCGGATCATATGTTTCTTTCTTGTGCATACCGATCTTTTCAAAGAATTCTTCCACAACACCTTTCATACTAAAGAAATCACCTTCTCCGTACATACCAAGCGTAAACTGCATACGCTCTTCCGGAAGCTCTGTAACCGGAACTTGTTTCGGAAGATAAATATTTCCAAGCTCATAGAGACGGACATCTTTATTTCTTCGGTTATAGTTTGTTGCGAGAGAAGTTAACATTCCATTTAAGGATGTAGTTCTCATAATGCTGTAATCTTCTCCGAGCGGATTCATAATCTCTACGACTTCACGCAGTTTCGAATCTGCCGGAATCAATAATTTATCAAATACTTTCGGGCTCTCGAAGGAATATGTCATTCCTTGGCTGAATCCACAGAACTCTGCAATGTTTCTTGCAACTTCCTCGATACGTAACTTGAAGGACAGTTTTCCTGTTGTCGCCTCTCCTTTTGGAAGTGTAGTTGGGATATTATCATATCCATAGAATCTTGCTACTTCTTCTGCAAGATCCGCAAGGCGGAACAAATCATGACGGAAGGTCGGTGCGATCACTTCCTTTGTATCTTCATCGTATTCCAGACCGATTTTTGCAAAATATCCCAACATTTCTTCCTCAGAAATGTCTGTTCCAAGCATTACATTGATCTTCTCTGCATCAAACGGAACCCGAACTGGTTCTTTTACTTTTCCGTATACATCCACAGTTCCCCCGACAACTTCTCCTGCTCCTAATTCCTCGATCAGCTGACATGCACGGTCGATTGCAGCTTTTGCATTGTTCGGATCTAATCCCTTTTCAAATTTTCCGGACGCATCTGTACGAAGCCCCACTTTTTTGCTGGATTTACGGATATTTGTTCCATCAAAACATGCTGCCTCGAATAACATAGTCTGCACATCCTCTGTGATCATCGTATTTTCTCCGCCCATGATTCCGGCGATTCCAACAGATTTCTCTCCATCACAGATCATCAGAACAGATTCATCCAACTCTCTCTCCTGCCCATCCAATGTCACAAACTTTTCTCCTGACTTGGCAGTCTTCACAACAATTTCTTTTCCTGCGATTTTTTCCAGATCATAAGCATGCATTGGCTGTCCGTACTCTTCCATCACATAGTTTGTGATATCAACTAAGTTGTTGATCGGGCGGATTCCAACTGATGCCAATCTTCTCTGCATCCATTTCGGAGATGGTCCCACTTTGACATTTTTTACAACTCTTGCGCAGTAACGCGGGCAGAGATCTGCATCTTCCACAGTTACTTTAATATAATCATTGACATCCTCACTGTTTCCAGTCTCTGTCACAACCGGTGGATGAAATTCTTTTCCAAAGGTAGCTGCTGCTTCTCTTGCAATTCCAACCACACTGAAGCAGTCCACACGGTTTGATGTCACTTCATATTCAAATACGACATCATTTCTTCCAAGTGCCTCGATTGCACTGCTTCCTACAACAGCATCCTCCTCAAAAATGTAGATTCCATTTTCTGCTGCTTCCGGATACATGTCCTTTGTAGATCCAAGTTCCTCGATAGAACACATCATACCGAAGCTGTCTACCCCACGCAATTTTCCTTTTTTGATCTTGATTCCACCTGCAACCTGCTTTCCGTCATGGCTTCCCGCCACACGTCCGCCGTCCAATACAACCGGAATTTTTGCTCCTTCAAATACATTTTTTGCTCCCGTTACAATCTGTACGGTTTCTGATCCGACATTTACCTGGCATACAACAAGTTTATCTGCATCCGGGTGTTTCTCGATCTTCTCAATCTGCCCAATCACGATTTTTTCCAAATCTGCATCAAGCATTTCATATCCTTCTACCTTTGTTCCGGAAAGTGTCATCGCATCCGTATATTCCTGCGCTGTGACATCCAGATCTGGTACATATGCTTTTATCCATGATAATGATGTATTCATGTTTCTATTCCTTTCTCACTTCGATATTTCTGTCTTTCTCACTTTTCCATTTTCCTGAAAACTGACTTTCCGGAGAATTGTGTCTTCCTCTCTGCACATGCTTCTCCGCCTTTTTCTGATGAGTTCCAATCTGTTTTAGAACTGTTTTAAGAAACGGATGTCATTTTCATAGAGCAAACGCATGTCGTCAATCTCATATTTTAACAGCGCGATACGCTCCAGACCGACACCGAATGCAAATCCATTGTACTCTTCCGGATCAATTCCGCACATTTCCAGTACATGTGGATGAACCATACCACATCCTAAGATTTCAATCCAACCGGATCCTTTACAGAAACGACATCCCTTTCCGCCACATTTGAAGCATGTCACATCCACCTCAGCGCTCGGCTCTGTGAACGGGAAGTGATGCGGTCTGAATTTTGTCTTTGTCTCTGGTCCGAATAATTCTTTCGCAAATACTTCCAGTGTTCCTTTTAAGTCTGCAAAAGAAATATTTTTGTCGATCACAAGTCCTTCAATCTGGTGGAAAGACGGAGAGTGTGTCGCATCCACTTCATCTGAACGGAATACACGTCCCGGAGCGATCATACGGATCGGAAGTTCTCCCTTTTCCATCACACGCGCCTGTACCGGGGAAGTCTGTGTACGAAGTACGATATCTTTATTGATATAGAAAGTATCCTGCTCATCTTTTGCCGGATGATCTGCCGGAATATTCAACTTCTCAAAGTTGTATTCATCGTATTCTACTTCCGGTCCTTCCACAACCTCATATCCCATTCCAATAAAGATGCGTTCCACTTCTTCTAATGCGATCGTATTCGGATGACGGTGTCCGACCATATTTTTCTTCGATGGCAGTGTCACGTCAATGACTTCAGATTTTAACTGTTCCTCACGAAGTGCTCTTTCCATCTTTGTCTTTGTCTCTTCTAATAACTGTTCAATTGCCTCTCTCGTCTCATTGACAAGCTGTCCAACCTTCGGTCTGTCTTCCGGGGCAACATCTTTCATCCCTTTTAAAACTGCTGTCAGCTCTCCCTTTTTCCCAAGAAATCTGATTTTTACATCATTCAGTTTTTCCGGTGCATCAGCAGCCTGGATCAGTCTGACTGCTTCTTCTTGGATGCTCTGTAATTTTTCCTTCATCTTTTCTGATTCCTCCTAAATAAAAAAATCCCCGTCCCAAAAAGGGACGAGGTCTATCGCGGTACCACCCTAATTCCTGCTCATAAGAGTCAGGCTCTCGGACTGCGTAACGTGCAGATACGTCATCTTCTACTAAGTTCCGGGCATCAATCACCTGGAATCCTTTCCAAAATGCAGCTCCCGTGGGAAATTCGATCCCTATCTGAACTAAAGGAAACTTCCAGCCGATGATTCCCTCTCTCTGTTAGAAAATAGTTCTCTACTGACACGTTCAACGCCTTTGATTTATCAATAACTCATTTGATTGTCTGAATCACTTATTATTTTATCATAGGTTTTTGTGATGTCAAGTGGTATTTCAGAAAACAGAATCTCAGAATGCACGATACCTGCCGATTTACAGCCAAAGCCGCTTTCCATCCAAAGCTACATATTGTAATACATCATCCGTATCGTAGACTAGTTTTAACGAAAAGAACGGACGATTTTCTTCCAGAAACCGTAGGAAAATCTTATCACCTTCCCACAAATTCAAGTCATAAATCGCTGCTTTTTCTACCCATTCCAGCTCCCCTTCATCACACGAAATTTGTGTCCCTTCAAACCCATCTGCAGTAAAAAGAGACATGTATTCGATTGTATCTTCTCCGTATACAAAAGTTACAATTCCCCGGTACTGCCATGAAGTCAGTGTGTACCCGGTCTCTTCTTTGACTTCTCTTAAAAGGCACTCTTCTGGACTTTCATTTTTCTCAAAATGCCCGCCAACACCGATCCACTTATCCCGATTGACATCATTTTCCTTTACTGTACGATGTAACATCAGATATTTTCCATCTTTTTCTATGTAACACAATGTGCTTAATTCTTTCATTTGCAGTCCCCTTTTCAATCCACTAATATACACTTTGCAATACGTGCCTGCAACCTTCTTTATAATGCTGCCAAAAGAAAGAGTCCTATCAGAAACACTCCGATCCCCACAAGGAAAAACATTGTTCCCAGTGCACAGTTAATGTAAATTCCACTGCCACTGATATAAGATCTCTGTGGTTTCTTCTGATTATAGTGAACTGTATAGTCCCTATTTCGACGGAACACTCCGAAGGTTGTCCATCCTGTCCTGCCCTCATACCGCACTCCATCCACCATATACTCATATGTGGCAGTGATCCCCTTCTGATCTGTTCCCAGAGCGCTTCTCGACTCCAAAATCCTTCCGATCGTACAGCTCCTACATGTAAATAACTTATAGTATTTTGGGAAACTGTACAAAGCCCCGACAAGCGTAAATGTAACCGCAACAATCCATACCGCAATCATATGTATTCCCCCACTATTATCTTAATCTTCTGGTTCTAATCTCTTTTCACAAACTATGATATAACAAAGCCTGTCACTACAACACCCTTTCAAGTTCACGCAATAACTTTGATTTCATTTCTTCCAACTCTGTCTCTGAAGGAATATTTTCTTCACTGTACATCAATTCCATAGGATACCACCATACAGGACCTCTTCCATGATTTCCATAATTTTCTATATCACCGGTTACTCTTGGAAACAAATGCCAGTGAAGATGCGTATCTCCATTCCCCAGCAATTCATAATTCATTTTTTCTGCACCAAACGCCTTTGCTACTGCCTCTGCCACAATAGACATTTCCTCCAGATATTTCATTTTGGTATCATGATCTAATGTAAACAACTCTGTCTGATGTTCTTTGCATAAAAATAATGTATAGCCCTTAAAATGTTGATTATCCCCAAGCACAACATATCCCGTTTCCAGTTCTTTTACAAAATATGGATTTGTCCCTTCTTTTATCCTCTGAATTCTTTCACAAATAAAGCACATATATGTATCCCTCCCAAATCATTCTTCTCCAAAATAGTTTAACAAATGTATCGGCTTTTTTCCACTGTATCTGCCATCTTCCTACATAGATGTGAAAAAATCTTCTGCCAGCATCTCGTTTACTTCTCCGCCAAGCAGCATAATATACATACATGCATACAGCCAGAGCATGATCAGCATGATTGTCGTCATACTTCCATACATCGTAGAAAATCCGGTAAAAATATTGACATATGCTGAAAAGATATAAGAAGCTGCCGCCCATCCGATCGCAGTCAGAAATGCTCCCGGAAACTGTCTGATAAATTTTGTTTTCTTATTTGGAAGAAAATGATAGATTGTCATAGAAAACACCGTCAATACTACAATCGATGCCACTGCACGGATATTGATGATCAGATCTATGATTCCCTTCATAAAAGGATAGTGATTGACAATAAAAATGCTCAACCGATCACCAAAACCAAGTATAACAAGGGAAAGTACGATCGCAATAATAAATAGTACTGTGTAAAATGCTGCACGCAGGCGCAGGTAAATATAATTTCTCGTTTCCTTACTTCCATAGACACTGTTAAGCCCCGCACTCATTGCAAGAACTCCTCTGCCTGCAGACCAGATTGCTACAAGCCCAGTCAGAGAGATCATCGCCTGAGACTGATTGTACACCTGATTGACAATAGAAACAATCATCGGGTAGATGGTCTTCGGAAGTACATGCGTCACCGCACGTATGACGTCTGCTTTCGTCACTGGCGTATACTGTACCAGAGCAAGAAGCAGCATGATAAAAGGAATCATTGACAGCACTATAAAAAAGGCTGACTGTGCAGCATATGCACCTGTATGATTCTCTGAAATCCTATTCATAATCCGGTTCAATAACCGGTATTTTTTCATTATCGTTTCTTTCATCGGACTTCTCCTTATTTTTTCTAACACACAATCTTACCATGCTTTTCTCTCAAAATGCAATCTGTTTTTTATACAGTCTGCATACAGTCTGCATTTTTATATGGCACTGTGATATGGTATCCTGAATACCGGCCGGTTTGCTTTTCGTAAATTTCACCGTACTTCTACATCGTGATAAAATGTTGTCAGAATCTCGAGATAATTCTTTCCTTTTTTCGCCATCTCGTTTGCACCATTCTGGCTCATTCCGATGCCATGTCCGAACCCACCGCCGTCCAGTACATAATTGCCGTCCTGATACTCCACAGTAAAAAATGCACTCGGAAGCAGTGCCATACTATCTATCACTGTCCCATCCTGCTTCTCAATCGTATACCCATTTCCGCCAAGCGCCGTCCGTATCTTATTTTCCGTATCAACAGTCACACTTCCCAACTCCCCAGTCACCACAATCTGCTGTGCCACACCACCGGGACCGTATTTTGTCACTTCCATCGAAGTTACATTTCCGATATTGGTCTGTGTATTTAGATTGATCATACTTGTCAGTACATTTGTCGGAATGACCGCCCGCCATCGATACCATGGAAGGTCTGCTTCGTAATCGCGCTCTGCATCTTTGATCTCTGCACTCTGTAGATACCCTTTCTCCGACGAAGCATTTCCCCACGCCTCCGCCGTTGTCGTCTTTCCGCAGGATGTAGAAAAATAATAAGCCGTGATCACCTGATCTTGATACCATAATTTTTGTCCTCTTGTCTCATCCACCGCTCGGTTTGTGCTCGCCTGCTCTCCAGAATTGCCATATACCTGGAAGGCAGTGCTGTCATCAATATGTGCCTGATATTCCGGATATCCAAACCCCTGCGTCTGCTTATATGCGTAGCTGCGCGCACAGACCGCCTGCACTTTCAACGCTTCCGGCTCATAGGATGCAGGCATTTCTGACGGCACAACCCCATATAAGTACTGTTCCATTGAGAGTTCATTGACGATCACAACCCCTTCCGCTGTCTGAAACAATTCGATTTTCCCACGATAATTTGGAACACCGCATCCTCGGTTCAATGTGACAACCGCGATCAAATCTCCTTCTTCTTTCGGCTCAATATGTATCGTTCCCTTCGCAAACATTGCATCATCCGGACAGATTGTGACCACTTCTCCTGGAGCGCTCTCTCGTACTTCATCTCCACTTTGGATTTTCAGACCGCCTGCTGCCTGAAATCCCGCTTCGGGATGTGCCACATTTGCAAATCCATCTGTCTTTAATACCACACGGACAACGGAATCTTCCACTTCTTTTTCGGTTCCTTTTCCCTTACTTTTCTTTTCTTCCTCTGTCACGTTTGAATTTCTGTCCTTTTTCACCTCTTTCTGCTGATTGTTAGAAATACTTTTCATCAGACAGGCAAAAACAGATAACCCCAACAGAAGTGCCAACATATGATATTTATATTTTTCTATCCATTTCATCTTTGTTTTCACTCTTTCTCATACAAAAATGGCAGCCGCTTTCACGACTGCCTTTCTCTTTTGTAAGCTTTCCCCGGAGGTGCCGTTTTCTGTCTTTTGACTCCTAGCATTCCGCTAGGTGGGCAACCGCATCTGCTTTTCTGTCTTCCACTGCTTCGATCGGTGGCCTGACATATTACAGAGATATAAGAATCCCGTTTAAAGTATTGTAGGTTCAAAATAACAGAATTGTCGAACATCCCAGGTATTTCTCTTTTGTTCTAGGTACATTATACATGATGTCTTTCAAGATTTCAACTGCTTCTTACTTAGATTTTTTTCAGTTTTCATTTTGTTTTTACAAAAAGTATCTTTTACAAAAAACATTTTGTAAAATAAAACAAAATCTTTTCCCGGAAAGTCAATTTTTCCGAAATCAGTCTACACACGTTCCGATATGTTCTGCAGAGTTCTCTTTCTTCTTTAGCAGAAATGGTATCCCCGCTATACCACGCTTTAAGCGCTGTCTGCTGTGCCTCTTTTATCTGCACTTCCATTTTATCACAGACTTTTTTCGCCTCCTGTCCGAATTCATCCCCGAGGCAGTCATTCTCTGCCATCCCGGCAAACCGGAGTACTTCATAGAGACTGGAAAAGATCTTCTGTGCTTTCTCATTTCTGCTCTTTACAAATATCCCCTGGCGCTGCTGCACCTTGTAAAAGCGCCATGCGCCAAAACTTATGATACTCATCAGTATAAACAACAGAAGCTGTTTTATTCGTTTTATCAACAAATTACGCTTCGTTCCATTGTCTTCTTTTTCTACATCCGCATTTGTTGCAGCATTTTTTTCTGTACCTTGCTGCTGATTTTCCACATTTTTATCATTCGCTTCTTTTGTCCCGGTCTCATGTTCTTTTGGAATATTGGATTCTGCCATCTGGCTGTCAGAACTGACTCTCTGCGAATCCTCACCAGATACTTCCGGGGAAACATTTGCCAAATCTGTCCCGTGCGCTTTTGATGTATCGTCTCTTCCGTAAGTTGGTGTCAGTTCCACTGGGATCCAGATTCCGTCACCCGTGTAAATTTCTGTCCATGCATGGGCATCTGCCCCGGTTACAGTCACCTGATAAGTTCCATCATCGGAAGTTTTCCACTGCTCCTTACCAATCAGGTATCCGGAAACAAATCGCGCCGGAATATCATGACTGCGGAAGAGCAATGTTGCCGCCGTCGCATAATGCACACAATATCCTTTTTTGTTCTCAAGCAGAAAGTATTCTACATATTCTTTTCCCCACGGAACCTTTCCCGGTGACAGACTATAACTTGTATGCGCACCCAGCCATTGCTCCATCGATGCTGAAATTTCAAAGAGAGTTTCACCCTCCAGTGGGATCTGCTGCAGTTTTTTCTTTTGTTGTGCATCGATCTTAAGATACTGTTTGCTGACAAACAAATCATACTCTGACGTTTTTCTAAGAATCTCCTCACACTTTTTTCCGGTGCGTTCCTGCCAGTCAGCCTCTGATAGTTCGCAAAAAGAAGTCGTATACGTCGTTTTCCCGGTTCCTTTCACATAGGTATCCCCCCATACTTCCTGCTCATTTCTGATCTTGCTCCCATACGGAAGATATTCATATGCCTTCTCTGTATCCTCATACTCCACAGACAGTTTTTTTTCATCCTTCTTTTCCTTCAGCCAGCGATAGACATCCCCTTTTCTCTCTTCCAGTGCCTCTCGCCTTCCAAGCCGATCTCTCGCACTACTCTCCAGTCTTTCCCACTGTTTTCTATTGTAATCTGCTCCAATATATCCATACAAATACAGATCCGTCTGTGGTTTTTCCCCGACTGTCACTTTCAGCTGGGGCTCTTTTCCCGGTTCCAGCCGATCCGCCGCAGATAAGTCTCCATTTCCAATACCTCCTGCTGCAATATCTGTCCTTCCATTCTCTCTGATACTTCTTCCGATATCCTGCCACAGTTCTTCCAATACGAGTTTTTGTTTTGGACTGTCCGGCGGAAAAATTGTTTGTAGCAACGGTTCCAGAATGCATGCACTTCCTACAAATGCAAGCGCTGCGATTCCGATCAGCATTCCATTTGCCGTTCCGAAAAATTTTATCTTCCTTTGTTTTCCCGGCAGCGCAGTCTGCATTGCCAGAAGTCCCATGATTCCTATCAGCAACTCCCACACCGTACGATTTTCTGGAGCTCTCCCAACCAGGAATGGCGCAAGAAAACCAAATGCAAACAACACTGCCAAAAGTATTCTGCCCTTCTTTTGTAAAAATCCTCCAACAAGAAGACTACTCACAAGGACCCCCGCCGCAAGGATTGCTGTCTGCTCGGTAGAAATTCCCCCTGTCTTCACATACTTCACAGCGTCCCATGAGAACTGATAATACGCATTGACCGCCTCCGTCATTCGCTCCATACTGCGACAAATCCCCTCACAGATTTCCTTCCATCTCCACAGTCCGATCCATACAAACAGTCCCACTGCCGTTGGAAACAGATATTTTCTGTGCCGTTTCCAGCCAAACGCAGTGCCCCAGATCACAGAGGAGAGTACAATCCAGATGAAAATCATTTTTTGATCATATGGAATCTGAAACGCATCTGCGATTCCATGCAACACGCCAAGCGTCCCTACTGCTCCATAGAACACACTCCACGCTGTTTCCATCTTGCACCCCTCCCTCATACTTCCAACACACACTGTCTTAGCCACTCCTGACTTTCTATCAGATGACCTGCAAAAATCTGTTCCTCATTTTTGAAAAAACCGCCTTCTCCTCGCCAGGAAAGTATCGTATGATACCGCTCCTGTGGATAAATGCTCCGGTAACTTTCTGTAAGGCTCTCTTGTGATGCTCTTCCTGCTCCCCATGTTTCAAGAAATCGGATGGCAAACAAATAAACATCTTCTTCTGTAAAAATCCTCGCCCGCTCTAGTTCCCCATTTTCCATGATCCAGCTCACTACATGACTGCATTCCGCATTCAAAAGACTTCTTACAAGCGATACCGCTGTCTGCAGATACCTGCCGATCTCTGCGGCGCTTTGTCCCCCTTCTTTCCACACAGGTTCCAATAAAAGCAGCACCGCTGTTCCAACAGGTCTTCCAAATTCTTTCACATACCATTCTCCCTTCCTTGCACTAAGTTTCCAATGGATGCGTGCCATCCGGTCACCCGGCTGATAGTCCCGCAATGCAAAAATTTCCGACGGATCATCGCCGCTCACCTCTTCTGAAAATCGCTCACCTTCCAGAGAAAAATTACTTGTTTGAACAGTTACCTCCGTCACAATCGGATATGTCTTTGGAAAAATCAATATTTCTGCTTTCTTTTTCATTCGTTTCCGAAATGACCAGATTCCCAACACATCATATACACGGCAGTCTACTAACTCTGCACATACTTTGCCCGAATATTTCTGCAAATGTTTGACAGCAATCTGTTTCTTTTCTTTTGCACGCACTGCAACCCACAGTCTTTCTTTCCTCTTCTTTTCATCTCCCGCATACTGATAACTCAGATCTATCCGCATCTTACATACCGGAATACACAGACGATTTCTGACAAATATCTGACTTTGTAGTGCTTCCCCCTCCTCCACAAACAGCTTCGTATGCTTCCACTCTGCCGACAAACCACTCCACGAGATTCCTGCATTGCAAAGCAAAAGAAGCAGAAACATTCCTTCAAATGCCAGGACAAAATTCCCAAGCTCCCAATGGTACAGCATATTCAAATATACCGTCACTGCCAGTATTCCCGCATAGACTATTTTTCCTCTCATCTGCTGTATCTCCTTTCCACGCACTGCCCTTGGTCTTTTATCCTCGATTCGGCAACGGAGCCGAAACCTGACGGAGAATTTCCCAGAGCACCTCTTCCTTGTCCACTCTCTGCGCTCTCGCTTTTGCATTCAGAGAAATCCTATGCGCCGTCACCGCCAAAAACACATCTTGCACATCTTTCGGAGTACAGTATTCCCGCCCATGTAAAAATGCGGTCGCTTTCGCCATCTTCGCAAGAGCGATCGTTCCTCTGGGGCTGACACCATATGCAATCATAGGATGTTCCCTCGTCATCTGTATCAGACTTCCGATATACTGATAGACACGGTCATGGACGTAAATTTCCTCCACATATTCCTGCATCCGCTGAAGCATTGATGCAGAGATCACGGAATGTACCAACCGTTCCGATTGCCGTTTCTGATTTCCTTTTACAATTTCAATCTCATGGCGAATATCCGGATATCCCATCGTCATACAGATCATAAAGCGATCCAACTGTGACTCCGGCAACATCTGTGTGCCGGTAGAACCCATCGGATTCTCCGTCGCAATGACAAAAAATGGCTTCGGAACTTCCCGTGTGACCTGATCTACTGTGACTGTCCCTTCCTCCATCACTTCAAGAAGCGCCGACTGTGTCTTCGGCGATGTTCGATTCAATTCATCTGCAAGAAATAGGTTACACATCACCGCTCCCGCCTGATAAACAAACTGGTCCCTCTCCTTCTGGTACATTGAAAATCCGACAAGATCTGATGGAAGGATATCTGGTGTAAACTGTACCCGCTTCCAGTCCAGTCCCATACTTTTTGCAAACGCAAGTGCCAATGTCGTCTTTCCTACTCCCGGAATATCTTCAATCAGAATATGTCCCCCTGCAAGAATCGCAGCAAGCGCCTTCCAGATACACTCATCCTTTCCGATCACTACTCCTTTTACTTCTTTTATTATATCCTGTGCCAGTTCCATATGCTGCATACGACCATCCCCCTGACCTTTCTTTTTAGTATAGCATTCCCCCACTATTTCTGCATCTTTTATCTTTTCTGCACCTTAAAATTTAACTTCTTCTTTACAAACAGTATATAACACTTGACAACAGTTTGTATCTGTTATATACTGTTTGTGAAGAAAGGGGTACAAAATGAGAATTATTATAAATCATTCTTCAATGACACCTATCTATGAGCAAATTGTAGAACAAGTGAAAACATTGATTCGAAATGAAAAACTAAAAGAAAATGATAATCTTCCATCTGTCCGTTCACTTGCAAAAGAATTGAAAATAAGTGCTTTGACTGTAAAAAAAGCATACGACAACTTAGAAAGTGAAGGATTTACAGTGACCGTCCACGGAAAAGGAACATACGTTGCCGCAACAAATCCGGAACTTTTACTGGAAGAACAAAAAAAAGAATTAGAGGCTGACTTAGAGCAGGCCATTCAAAAAGGCAGGCGTTACGGCATCCGTGATGAAGATATCAAAAGCTTATTTGAACTGATTTTGGAGGGATAACTATGTTAAAAATTGAACACTTAAAAAAAAGCTATGAAAACTTTTCACTAGACTGCTCTCTGGAAGTAAAGCGAGGTCACGTCACTGGGCTGATCGGTCAAAATGGTGCCGGAAAAAGCACTACCTTTAAAGCCATTTTAGGGCTGATTTCTTATGAACATGGTGATATCACAATCCTCGGAAAACCACTTGCTCAGTTTACAGCAAAAGATAAGCAAGATTTGGGAGTAGTCCTTTCTGATTCTGGTTTCAGCGGATATTTGACCATCAACGACATCCTCCCTATCATGGAAAACCTATATAAAAATTTTGACAAATCATTCTTCCTGGAACAAGTAGAAAAATTTCAACTTCCATGCGACAAAAAGATCAAGGATTTTTCAACAGGCATGAAAGCAAAAGTAAAAGTTTTAACCGCGATCTCACACCATGCAAAACTGTTAATTCTCGATGAGCCAACGGCAGGACTGGATGTGATAGCCAGAGATGAATTACTGGAACTCTTAAGAGATTTTATGACAAAAGAGGAAGGAAACTCCATTTTAATCAGCTCTCATATTTCCAGCGATCTGGAGTCAATCTGCGATGATCTCTATATGATACATCAGGGGACGATCATCCTACATGAGGACACCGATGTATTGTTAAGCGATTATGCACTGCTTAAAGTTGATGACGAAGCATATGCCGGACTGGATAAACAATATCTGCTGCGCTCCAAAAAGGAAAGTTACGGATATAGCTGCCTGACCAATCAAAAGCAGTATTACGCCGAAAACTATCCGCAAATCGCAATTGAAAAAGGAACTATAGACGAAGTAATCACAATGATGATCAGAGGTGCTGCATAATGAAAGGATTATTAATCAAAGATTTTAAATTAATGAAAGGACAGAAAAATTTCTTTTTGGCTATCGTCGCCATTGCTCTGGCAATGATCACATTATCGCCGGGAACTTCGTTTGCAATCGGCTTCTTAGGTTTTGTCGGCTCACTATTTTCATTGAGTTCTATCAGCTACGACGAATTTGACAACGGAAATGCGTTTCTGTTCTCTCTGCCGATCACACGCAAAGAGTATGTGTTAGAAAAATATACTTTTGGAGTCCTTTGCGGAATCGCTTCTTTATTTTTAGGAACACTCATCAGCTTTTTTTCCATCCTCATTACAGACAAAGGCAATCTCCGGGAAATGTTTCTGACCGCATGTACTCTGCTTCCTGTCATCCTTTTGCTTCTGTCAATCATGCTTCCTTTCGTTTTAAAATTTGGCGGTGAAAAAGGAAGAATCGCTATCTTAGGTATGATGGGATTTCTATTTGTGGCAGGAATCCTTCTTACAAAAATAGCTGAATATATGAAAATAGATTTCTATCCACTTGTAAAAAGACTTTCACAAATCGATCCGCGTGTTTATATTTTATTCTTTTTGTTTCTTGCAATCACTGCTTTGGCTGTCTCATGCCTTGTCAGCCAATCTATCCTGAACAAAAAAGAATTTTAAAAGTGAGGTGTGATTATGGATCTGACTATTCTGGCAATTGGATTGCTTTTAGGTATCGGTATTCCTCTCAGAAACAGAGCAATCAAAAAACATCGTAAGAATAAGAAAAATACTGACAAAAATCACCTTTAGCATTCATACAAAAGCCGTGAGCAGTCCCTCATACTATGAGCTCTTCTCACGGCTTTCTTACATTCGCTTTTCTTCTTCAATTTTTTTATGTCCAATTGTCAATATAGCGATCCACCAGCCATTTCTAAATTTATTATAAAATTCGTGACGTTCCTGTATGGAAATGGTATGATATTTCTATATAATTTTGTCCGTGACCGGACACAATGGAGGAATGAAAATATGTTTACAAAAAAAGAGCTTTACTGTGCCAACTGCGGCAAAAAAATTGATTTAAAATTCGGTCTTCCAGACTCCTGTACAAACTGCAAGATCCGATTTGAATTTCCAAAGATCACACAGAAACATGGGATCACCGGATTCCTTCTTCTGTTTACCCTCTCTCTGGCTCCGATCTGGGCATTGATCGAACTAATCCGCCCGATGATGAATGCATCTCGTGCAATCAACATCGGAGTAACGATCCTTGCACTCTTCGGAGGGATTGTCTGGTTCAAGACAGTTCTGACACTTCTGAATCAGTACGGCTTTTATGTCTGCCGAAATATTGATCGACGCTAGCAGGCTTCCAGCTACTGCAAACATTATATTTCTGAAATTCCCAAGCATCCCCGCATCACCGGGGCAAAGTGCAAACTGGCAGACATTCTGAAATTCTCCCCACTTTTTTTCGATCAGACTCGGGAAGAATTCTAAGTCTGACCACATCACTGGAAGATAATCTGGAGAAAACCGGAAGGTGAGACAGAGACCAACGGCAGTCAGAACGCAGATTCCCGCAGCCGCAGTCAGTTTTATGATCAGACGCAGGCGAAAATCTGTGATTCTTCCAGTCAGGCTCCATACTCCGCTCATACAGATCGCTGCCAGTACCCAGGCAGGGATTGTCACTATAACTCTTGCAGCTGCACTGTACAGATTTCCTTCCCAAAATCCATCCGGCTCTCTTCCCACAATCTGTCCCAAAAGATTCTTTGCCAAAGAGCCAGACACACTCCGATCCTGATAACTCAGAAAGATTCCCTGCATGACATCTCCCTTTTCCGCGTGAACAGCTGCAAATGCTTCTCCGCTTTTAATACAGCCGCGAATCCAATATTCTTTTCCCGCAATCTCTACCTGCATTCCCTCTATCATTTGTGTACCAAATAATTCTTCTGCAAGCGCAGTACTGACCATACATCCTTCCTCGTCTTTTTCCCACGGATAGCTCCCTCCCGCCAGCGATCCTACAAAGAAATGTTCCATATTTCCCGAAAGTTTCCATACATCTTCTGTGACACTTTCCCGTATTTCTCCGCGAATCTGTTGCCCCTCTTCTTTTGACCATGCTGTGATCTCCGGCAGTATTTCCGGATTTTGTGACTGCTCCTGAAATCTCCGGACTTCTTCACAAGTTACCGCAGGGGAAGAAAAATACCCATTAAAGCAACCCGCCCTCTGTTCAATCTTATTTAGGAGCAGCAGCGACAGACACCAGCAGCATACACTGGTCAGAATGATTCCTGCTTTGCCCCATTTTCTTTTTCTCATTTTCATTCTTTCAGTCTCACCTTATCCTCCGGGGCAATTTCCTTACTGCTCCCCACAATCACCTTATCTTCATCCGTCAATGTGGAAGTAACTGCTGCATGCGTGCCGTCTTTCTCTGCCACTGTAACCGGAATGCGCTTTGCCTTGTATTCTGCACCAAGAATTGTCTCCTCCTTTTCTGCCACGAGGCAATATGTTCCATCTACATCTTTCCGCACCGCGGAGAGTGGGAGCACCTGCTTGTAGGCAGATTCGGTCTGTCTGTTAATCTCATAGGATACTTCACTTCCATATACAGCTTCATTCTCATTGAGAAAGGCATAAAAACTTCCCGCCGCAACTGTATTCCCAGATGAGTCCGCACCTCCATTTTCTGCTCCGCTTCCCAGTATTTTCCCGGAACCGGCAGTACCTGAAAGAATTTCTTCTATATTCTTTTTCAATGCTTTCCCCTGCCCAGGAACTGTGATTTTTACTTCGTCTCCCACTTCTGCCTTTGACAGATCTTCTGCCGCCAGACTTCCTTTGATGCGGTAGCCACCCCAGCCAATCGCCAAAAAAGAGGTCTCATCGGTCACTCCCCCTGCCGTCACACTGCTCTCTCTCAGAACCCCGTTTTCGGATGCCTTTACCTCTGCATTTTCTGCCTGTGCCTGCTCAAGTTTTGCCAGTTCCTTTTTTGCCATATCTAAATCCACCTGGACAGACTGGATCGTATAACCGCCTGCCTCTGCCGTCTTTTGATCATTTGCAGCTGCCACGGCATCCTGCTCCTTGGCGCTTTCATAGGCATTGTACGCCTGATCCCGTGCAGATTCCTGCATCTGCAGATCTGCCAGCGCCTGCTGTTTTTGAATCTCCAGTTCTTGTACAGATCCGTCATATACCGTCTGTGCCTGTGCGATCCTCTGCTGCGCTGCTTCTTCTGCCTGCCGGCGCAACAGCTCTGCCTCCTCTGTTTTTCCTGCCTGTTCCAGCTCCTGCGCCTGTTTCATAGCCCCCATTTTCTCTTTCTCTGCCGCCTGCTTCTCTCTCTCCAGTGTCTGCTGCAAATGCAAGATCCCTTCCTCATAGTTTGCCGCAGCCATGGAATATCCTTCCTCCGCCCTCGCATAATTTTCTTCCGATAACTGCACATCCCGTGCCGCTCCGTCTGTGGCTGCTGCCCTTGCCGGAGGCTGTCCGGTAATCCTTGCCTGTTGTACTGCCAGCTCCAGCTTCTGAATCTCCGCCCGTTTCTTATCGACAGATTCCTGCAGATAGGCTTTGTCATACTGTAAAAGAACATCTCCTTTCTTTACCACTGTCCCCGCAGAAAGTACCTTTTCTACCCGCAGCCCCTTCTCCAGCGAGATGAGGCTTTCCATCCTCGTCTCAACAATCCCTTTACCTTGTATGACTACGCTTAACTTTCCCTCCTGCACACTCTCGATCGTCACTTTCGGCACAAGAATGGATGCCGCAATTCTTGAGATTCCCGTACAGACAGCCATAATCAGGAAAAATGCTGCAAATGCTGCCGCTGCCAGTTGTTTTTTGCTGATTTTCATTTTCTTCATGCTTCTACTCCTTTAATCCTGATGCAAGAATCCCCTGCTCTAAATAATTCTGCCCGCAGGCAAATAAAAATATCGAAGGCGCCATGATCAGAATGGATGCCGCAAATGCGCTCCCCATATCGCTGACCGTGATATTTGATAAATACAGAGAGACCGGAAGCAAACTCTTTGTCTTTAGAAATGTCATCGGCGCCTCGATTGCATTCCAGTATTCTAGAAAATTCAAGATCAAAGCAGATACAATTCCCGGCATTCCAAGTGGCAAGCCGATATAGAAAAAAGATGCCGCCGCCCCTGCCCCGTCTACTTTCGCCGCCTCCAGAAGCGAATCCGGTATCTGCTGAAAAAATTTTGTCATCAAAAATACCGGAAAGGTGGCAAAGACCCCCGGAAGGATCACTGCCCAGTGCGTATCCAGCACAGAAAAAAAGGACAATACGGTATATCCTGATACCATCGTCACCTGAAACGGAAGGATCATCAGGATCATATACAGATACAAAATAACCTTTCTTCCAGGAAACCGGTATCTGCCAAGCGCCCACGCCGCCGGAAGTCCAAACAGCAACTGTCCTGCCAGCACAGAAAAGGTCTGTCTGCACGAGTTCCAGAACATCACAAAAAAATCCGGACTGTCCAAAAGGAGCTGTAAATATGCCTTCAAAGTAGGATAAAGCGGAAATAACTTCCACTGAAGTTCTCCGTCTATGCCATATAGAACACTCCCATAACTTTCTTTTAGTTCCTCCGGCCCCATGAAGGAACCCGCTGCCAGAAGCAGAACCGGAAAAATCAGGATCACAACAAACAGCGTTAACAAGATCCTAACTGCTACTTTTCGTTTCTTCACATTCCTCTCCCCCATTTCTCCTCGATCTTCTGGCTGCCAATCAGGATCAGCCCAAGTATCAGCGCCAACATCACCGCTGCCGCTGTCATCTTCTGCATATCCAGTTTCAAAAACCAGTTGTTAAACAGATTCTGCAACATGTAAATACTGTCATGCGGATAATTTCCTGCAATCATATATGCCTCACGGAATACTTTAAATGCATTGACCAAAGACAAGATTCCAGTCAGAAATGCGGTAGGAAGCAGTAGAGGACAAGTAATATGTACAAAACACATAACTCCATTCGCGCCGTCCATCTTTGCCGCCTCATAAAGACTGTCCGGAATCCCAAGCAGACCGGAAATCCACAAAATCATATCGTATCCAAGATTCTTCCAGAGATACACCGCCACAAGAACGCCGAAAGCCTTTGACGTATTCATATAATCCGGTCCCCGGATCCCTGCCTGCTCCAGAAGTTCATTCAGAATCCCTCCCTTATCAAAGAACAGCTGCCAGAACAAAACGACAGATCCTGCCGGCACTGCCATCGGAAGCAAAAATCCGCTTTTTAAAATCCCACTCTTTTCCCCCGCACGCAAAAGCAACAGCCCCAGGAAAAGCGAAATACTCAGCAGAAGCGGAAGGCAGACGGCCAGAAACCTGACCGTGTTGCCTGCCGCCAGCTCAAAAGCGGTATTTTGCAGGACACTTTTATAATTTTTCAGCCCGACAAATTCACTGCCCACCGCGTTTAAAAAAGATCTGCGCACAACATCTGCAAATGGGATCAGAACAAATATACATACTCCGGCAAGACTCGGCGCCAGCAATATCCACGGAGTGATCCGCTCTCTTCTATTCTGAAAGATAAAGATCCATTTTTTCACCCAATGTCTTCGCTGCTTCTTCTGCACTGATTGTTCCTCCAAAATATTGTTCTGCACATTCAAGGAATGTCTTTCGCACTGACAGTTCTATAACCAAAGGTGTCTTGACCCCCTTTGCCATCTCAAGCACCGGTGTGATCTGTTCCCTTGTCGGATATCCGTAGGAATGCATTTCTCCCCCGGTAAAGCCAATGCTGAACATTTCTTCCCCTGCTCCCTTTTCTGCAATGTCCGCCAGCTTCTCCAGACTTTCTGTGCGGACCGGAAGCCCTTCCACAAAATCCTGCTGCTGAATTTCATCACTTAACATGATTTCCATAAATTCCTCTGCCAGTTCTTTTTCTTTTGAGGAAGCATTGATTCCCATCCGGTTTCCTGGCAGATACAACTGATGCGGATTCTGGATAGAAAGCCCGGGCTGTGTTTCCAGTACATCACAGATAAGTGAAATCTGTGCCAGTCCATACAGATCATCTACCCCCGTAAAACTTGTATCCTCATATAGTTCCATCATGCCGATACCGGAAAACGGAGACATGGTATTTCCAGCCACAATACGGTTTTTAAAATAAGTACCCCACTGCATTTCCATATCTTCTGACTGACTCTCATCGATAAGCTGTCGGGACAATTCCAGAAGCTCTGCGATCTTCTCCTGCGAAAAAGTTCCATCCTCCTTTTTTAACTGCTCATAATTTACCGCAAATAAAAGATAAGCAATCTGCTCATAAGCCGCTGCACCGACAATCTTTTCTCCCGGATGTGCCTCCAGAAACTGTTTGACCGACTCCAGGCTGTCCAGTCTTGCGATTGCTTCCTCCGTACCATAAAATACCGGAAGCCGGAAAGTTGCCGGGAGCTCATAAAGTTTACCGTCCTTCTTCATTCCTTCTGCCACGCCGGATACCAACGTCTGTTCCTTCACTTTCTGATCTGCAAATGCTGTCAGATCCTCCAGAATTCCTTTTTCTATATAAGAATCGACCGGAAGATCATCGAGAAACAGTACATCTGCGCCTTCCTGATTTAGCAGACTTGTATTCAACGCGTCGATATAGTCTTCCGGATTTCCTTCTTCTTCCCGCTTCATCGCATACTGATAGTCTACATCTACTTCCGGATGCTTTTTCTCAAAGGCTCTGACTGCCGCCTCTGCCATACCACTCTCATACAGACCGTATACCGACAGGGTCTTCTCTGTCTTCGTACTCATATGTTTATCATAATAGTAACGGCAGACAGAAAATGTATTCGCCGGATAGCTCTCATAGACTCCGTAGAATTCTTGCTCTCTGGCTGCCAGGAAATTTTTGATTGTGAGTGACCCCGCTGTTTCTCCCATGCTTCCTCTGCTGCCATCATAAATCTGCTCTCCAATACTTCCGTTTTCCTTGTAGACAGAGATTCCCTTGTCACTTGCAATATAGTATGTTCCATCCTCTGTCACATCCAGAAATCCAAATCCTGATTCTGCTCCTTCCACTTTTGTCTGGGAAGTTTCTTCTCCCGTTGTCACATCATAACTCACCAAACTTTTCTGATCCTGCCCAAGTGTTGTGACTGTATTGCCGCTGAGACGGATCATGCCATCACTGTTCGTAAGGATCTGATGACTCGGCAACGTATATGTTTCTTTCCCAGTCGCCCCGTCATACAATACAATATTGGAGGAAATTGCTTCGACTAGCGCAATCGTTCCATTCTCTGCAACGCCCAGATAATACGGCATAAATCCTCCATGTTGCTCCTGATATGCCAGATCCAGACTTTCCACCGGCACTTCCTGCGTCTCTCCCTCCGATGTGTGACGGTACAGATATGTCGGCTGCGGTGGAAGAAGCACTTCCCCATCCTCCGATGTTGTCATGCCAGACTCATCCATCTCCACAACATCATTGGTCATCAGATATAAATTCTGGTCCTCCCCCTGCAAAAGATAATTTACATACGTGTCCGCGTCAATTCGCTCTTCCACCCATGTTTCCTCCTGCTTCTTCCAGTCATCCTTTCCCTGCTGCGTGTAGGAATATACTTTTATCCCTTCTCCTTCCTGCTCTTTCTGTGTATAGACGGACAGCTGTTTTTCTTTATTTAAAAAACTCCCGAGATAGATCTCCTCCTCGCCCCACGGACCTTTGAGCTCTTCTTCTACATATCCTCCCCTTACTTCTTTTTTATCTTTGTTCTCCCCTTTTTTCTCTTCTCCTTTTGCACATCCTGCAAACAATCCGGCAGTCATTGCCCCGCAAAGGAAAAGCGCGGTCATTTTCTTCCATTTCATGCTTCTTATCTCCTCTCTGTTCTGTTGTTTCTGTATTTATCATAGCAGGGAAATCTCTAAAAATCTTGAAAAGATCCAAGATGTTTTTGGAGATTTTTTAGAGATTTGTATGCTACAATGTACACAGATACAAAACCAACATCAAAACAGCTTTGGAGGATTTATTTTATGCGAATTTTATTAGTGGAAGATGACATTTCTCTGTGCAAGGCACTGATGATCCATCTGAACAGTCAGGGATATGAAACCGATGTCTGCCACAACGGCACGGACGGTCTTTCCTACGCGCTTCAAAATACTTACGATGTCATGATCTTAGACCGGATGCTTCCGGAGCTGGATGGTCTGACACTTCTGTCCGCCATCCGCAGGAAAAACATTTTCACTCCGGTGATCCTGGCCACTGCCATGGACTCACTTCAGGATAAAATCAGCGGTCTAGACTGCGGGGCCGATGACTACCTGACAAAACCTTTTGATGCCGAAGAACTCTTAGCGCGCATCCGTGCACTCACAAGACGTCCGGCGCTTTTCAAAGAATCCCCGATTCTTTCCTATGGAGATCTGTGCTTCGACCCAGAGAAGTTGGTACTGTCCACAAATGAAAAAACTTTATCACTGTCTAAAAAAGAAGGCAGTCTGATTGAATATCTGATCAAAAACAAGGAGCAGAATCTTCGCCGCATCCTGATTCTTTCCTATGTCTGGGGCGCCGATGCAGAAGTAGAAGAAGGAAACCTGGACAACTATATTTATTTTCTAAGGCGGAGACTACGCGCCTTAAAAAGCCGGGTGCAGATCAAAACGATCCATGGGGTAGGATACCGCCTCGAAGAATTGCAGGAGGAAGCCTGATGTTCCGGACTCTGCAGAAAAAACTGACATTTTTATATACCATAACAACTGGAACCATTCTCACTGTGATTCTGATCGTTTGTTTCTTCTATATGAAGACTTCCGTGGAATCCAGATACCAGTCCCAGTTTTCCGACTTGTTTTTCACTATTTCCAACCGGTTTCGGACAGAAACGTTTTTCACTGATTCCTGGCTGTCCCAGATGGAACTGGATAACAAGCTGCTGATCCGGATTGAGGAAAATGGCACCGCCTTGCAGTTTCCGGGAGCTTTTCCTGCTGAAACGGATCGGAAGCTCCTCTTTGAAATGGCCGAAAAAGAGGCGGCAACTGACGGAGTCACATTGCAGGCAGCCACGTCTCTCTCCCCTCTGCAGTCGTCTGTCTTCCAGATAAAAGGAGCGCATAACGATACCTATCTCGGCATATATCTGATCGAAACTACTGTGTTCCATCATAAATCCCTGCTTGTCCTGCAAGATGTGACCTCCTTATCCAGTCAGCTGACCTGGCAGATCTTTTTCTTTCTGCTTGCTGATCTGGCAGGTATTTTCTTTCTCTACCTCGCAAGCTGGCACACAGTCGGAAAAACACTGCTTCCACTAAAAGAAAATCAGAAAAAGCAGGCTGAATTTATCGCTGCTGCCTCCCATGAGCTACGCTCCCCGCTTGCAGTCATTCAGGCAAGCGCCTCTGCGGCACGGACTTCCCCAGAAACTACAGAACAGATGCTTTCCAACATTGAAAAAGAATGTTCCCGCATGGGAAACCTGATCAAAGACCTCCTTGTTCTCGCAGCCTCAGACTCAAAAAAATGGCAGCTGACTATTGGAAATCACGACAGCGACACCTTGCTTCTGGATGTCTACGAAACATTTGAACCCGTCTGCCGCAGCAAAGGCATGGCACTTCATCTGACACTGCCGGACATGGAACTACCGCGGATCCACTGTGACAAAAACCGTGTGATACAGATCCTTACCATCCTTTTAGACAATGCCGTCACCTATACACCTTCCGGCGGAACCATTGATCTCAAGGTTTTTATAAAGAAACGGAAAGTCTGCTATCTGGTCGCCGACCATGGAAAAGGAATTCCCGACGAAGAAAAAGAACGGATCTTCGACCGTTTCTACCAGAGTGACCGAGCAAGAAAAGAAAAAGAACACTTCGGCCTCGGGCTTTCCATCGCAAGAGAACTGGCTGAACTTCAGAAAGGAAAACTGACTGTAACAGACACAGAAGGAGGCGGGTGTACCTTCCTTCTGCTGATTCCTGCTACCGAAGAATCCTACACAGTAAGTTCCACTTCCGCCAGATAAAACAGTATGGAATACATATTTATCCAAAAATTTACGAAAAAATTTTTATCTCTTTCGAGTATAAAATCAATGACTCCTTTGTTTACACATGGTATAATTGTTTATAAAATAGACGATACACCTTTTATATATGTGCACACTGCATTTATCATTTGTGAAATTTAAAAAATAAAGAGGTAACAGTTATGACAGAAAGAGAAAAAATGTTAGCAGGACAACTTTACGACTGCGGAGACAGCGAACTACTAACCCAGTGGCATAAAGCCAAAAACCTGGTAAGAGACTATAACCTGACCGACTCTGAAAATGCAGAAGCAAAAGAGCGGATCTTAAGCAAACTGCTTGGCGGAAAAGGGAAAAATCTCTGGATCACTGCCCCTTTTTATGTGGATTACGGAAATAATATTTATTTTGGAAACAACTGTGAAGTCAATATGAACTGCACATTTCTGGATGACAATATCATTCGTATCGGAAACAATGCCCTGATTGCTCCAAATGTGCAGATCTACACTGCATTTCACCCTACAAATGCCGTTGAGCGTTTCGGAGAACCAAAAGAAGATGGATCCTTTTCCTTTTGCAAAACACAGACGGCACCTGTCATTATCGGCGATAATGTCTGGATTGGCGGCGGAGCGATCATCATGCCAGGGGTTACAATCGGCGATAATGTTGTCATCGGAGCCGGAAGTATTGTCACAAAAGATATTCCTGACAACACCATAGCATACGGAAATCCTTGCCGGGTAATGCGGGAAAACAAATAATTCCCGTAAACCGACTGATCACACTTTAAAGAGGATTTAGATGATCTTTTTAATCACCGGCGCCTCTCATAGTGGCAAAACTACGCTTGCACAGTGGCTGTTGGAAAAATACCATTACCCTTATCTTTCCATCGATCATTTAAAAATGAGACTGATCCGCAGCAAGCAGACCGGACTGACTCCGATGAGCGACGATACGGATCTCACTGCATATTTGTGGCCCATCGTCCGGGAAATGGTCAAAACTGCCATTGAAAACAGACAAAATCTGATTGTAGAAGGATGCTATATTCCTTTTGACTGGGAAAATGATTTCACAGAAGGCTCCGGGAGCAGATTCGATATTACTGTCTTGTACTAAGTGAAAACTAGATCATGCACAGATGTTGAAAATGACAAAGGTCTGTCATTTCAATTACATACTCATTGATGAGAAATATGCCATTGATATTGATTTGTAAGAATAAGAACTGGTGTAAAAATTATAATTGTGAGGAGAATGAATTTCCAGACAAAATTGGTATCAATAGTTTTTTGTAAATTGTATAATTTACTTGGAAATAGTTTCAAACGAAAGGAATATATTTTATGAAGGACATATTTAGTTATAATGCAGATATTAATAAAACAGCTTATATGAATTGGAGAACAAATCAACATGAGCCAATTCATAATATGAATGTAATAGCCGACGGATATTTTGAAAGTGCAATTTTATTGGCAAAGGATTGTTTAAACGATAATAGGGATAATAAAGCCGATATATTAATATTTCCAATGCTTTTTTCTGTAAATCATGCAATTGAATTATACGGAAAATCTATTTGCTGGAGTCTAAATATTTTACTTGGATGTAAGTCAAAATTTAAGCCTAATCACGATATACGAGGAATATGGTTAACTGCTAAAGAGAAGATAAAAAAATATGGTTTTGGATATGGACATGAAGAAGCTGATTTTAATAAAATGATTAAAGAACTAGAAGCATATCTCGATGAATTATTCAAAATAATAATGAATGAAGATATTAATAAGGCTTATTATAACATTGATTTTAGTCGTTATCCAATGAATAATCATAATGAATATCATTTCTATTTAAAAACATATGATAATGTGGTAGTTGATTTAGAGAACTTCATAAGTGTATTCGAAAAAATTCGTGAGAATTTAAACTTACTAGCTAATTATTATTATGGATTAGTTATAGAAAATTGGCAAAGTTAAGATATATTATTTCTCTAATATCAACAGATTTTTAATAGAAGGATTCTTCATGAAAAAACTGATCATCCATCGCCAAAAACAATTTCGCTCTTGTCTTGTTTCTTACTGGATCGTATATGAGATTTCCCGGGAGGATTTTATAAAAGATTTCTTTTTCAGTCCTCTTCCTATCGGAGACGACGACTGTGCACAGTATGGCACGAATCGTGCTGGTTACTTAAAGCAAAAATATATTCCATGTAAACCGAAAGAACTTGGTATTCCCATAAAAAATAATGAGACTCTTGAGGTAGCAGTAGATGACAGCATCAACTCTGTCTTTGCGATAAGTATGGATGGATTGTTCTCCAATGAAATACCATTAGAGTTCTCAGATGCCGATTATGAGCTCCAAGTCTCTATCCGCGGTGGCTGGAGCGTCATGCAGTATCCGTTTCTTACACTGAAAGCAATAAACAGATAAATGTAAATGGTTCATACTATTTTTTCTATCTGATCGACACTCCCTATAGCTAAAGCAAGCAGTTTTACGACACATTAGATAACCGAGAAAGGAATGTAACTATGAAGCCTCTTATAATTGATTCCGAAATCACTTTAATTCCTTACTATCCAAACTATGATGCTGCGCTCCCATGGTATCAAGATCTGGATGTATGCAGGCAGGTTGACAACATTGATTGTACCTATTCTCTTGAACGGCTACAAAAAATGTATTCATTTCTCAGCACCCACGGAGACTGCTTCTATATCCAGTATCAGGGAACTCTTGTCGGCGATGTCACTCTCCGCAATGATCAGGAAGTATGCATTGTTGTATGCAAAGACTTTCAAAATAAGCGGATTGGAAGACGCTGTATCCTAAAAATGATTGAACTTGCAAAAGAAAAAAGAATGGATCAGATTACCGCAGAGATCTATCCTTTTAACACTCAGAGTCAGAAAATGTTTCTGTCTATCGGTTTTATAAAAACTGGAGAAGAGACTTATACATACCAGCTTTCATAATAACTTTAAGGAGCTGATCAATTTATGAATATTGAATTACTGCCATTTTTCAAGCAGAAGCGATTGTACAAGAATACTCTGAATCCCTCTATATAAAATCATGCACTTAGGAGGCCATCATGCAACAATATAAAATTACCTTTGGCGTAGCATTAAATGAGGAAAAGTTATATGCCATCGAACGTGACTTTGGCATTCCGGCACATTTTGATACCATCTATATCGAAGCAAATTCTCCAAGACATGCCATCCGGCTTTTTTGCGAAAAGTATGGTATTTCCCGACGCATCATTCGGACATCCGACTTGTTAAAAATAGTATACGTCGTAAGGCCAGGAGGGAAACACGGATTTTTAGGATTTCGTGTTTCCGGTTTAGAATGGAAGAAAGATTTTGAAACACTGCAGAAGAAGTCCTTCTTTCACTAATCATAGATACCCACAGTATATTCTTTTCTACTGGAATTTTGTCCAGACTGTACACATGTTTCTCATTTATTCAGGAGGTACTATTTTTATTATGAAGCTATCAAAAAAAATCCCGGAATACATTCCTGCTGACTCCTATCTGGAGGTGTCTAACAGTTTGTTCCGGGATATTTATACTCTATTTTGCGGAAGGCAGCAATGTCCTTCTCTCTATTCTTTCGGCCCCGCGGTGAGGGAATGCTATCTGCTCCACTTCTGTCTCGACGGCTGCGGAGATTTCTATGCAAATGATCAACACTACCATCTTGAAAAAGGACAGGGCTTTCTGATCTGCCCAAATGAGCTGACGTTCTATCAGGCGGATGAAGCGCATCCGTGGACCTACGCATGGATTGGACTTTCTGGAGAGCAGGTATCTCACTATCTTGACCTTGCAGGAATTTCTTCCCGAACCCCGGTCTTTCGCTGTCCTGATGTAGATCTGATCCGATCTGATATCGATGATATGATCGCACACCATACACTAAGTTATTCTTGTGAAGTCCATATTCAAGGGGTCTTAATGAAGATTTTGTCCTATCTGATCGAAGTATCTTCGCATCCAAGACAGAAAGAAGAAAATGGCAACAGCCTCTATGTAAGCCGCGCCATTTCCTACATTCATAAAAACTATCAGAATCCGGTGTCTGTTCAGGAAATTGCAGATTATCTTTCCCTGAACCGCAGCTATCTGACAGAGCTGTTTATACGCACACTACATTTGTCCCCTCAGCAATTCCTCATGAAATACCGGATTACAAAGGCGGTTGATTTTCTTACCTCCACCGACTTAAGTGTAGAACACATTGCCTGCTCCTGCGGTTACGCAAATATATCTTCTTTCTCAAAGGCATTCAAAAAAGTGACCGGGATCAGCCCTTCACAGTATCGAAATGAGCATCAGACTTACACTTCCTGAAGGAAATATAACCGCGACTGATAATCTCCATTTCTTCCGTTATATTTTTCTCCATTCTGCCCTGCAGCTGCATCAGAGACAACAAGCCCTGCCTGCATCAGTTCATCACCGAAAAGAATTTCTTTCCGGTCACTGATCTGATAGGCAGCTCCTTCCTTTAGTCCTGCCAGATGCAATCGCTCAAATCCTGCATTCACAGGTTCCAGCACACGATAATAACCAACCAGTGCCTGGCTCTGATCTTCGGATACAACCATCCATGCTGTCACATTTCCCTCAAACGGGCTTTTCAGACGATAAAACGTTCCCTTCTGAATCAATTCTCTATGCGCCTTCATGAACACAATCTGCTCTTTGATTTCCTCCAACTCCGCTTCTTCCATTGAAGTAACGTCAAGTTCATAACCAAATGTACCAAAATAAGCTACATTTGCCCGTGTGTTTAACGGAGTATTCCTCAATACCTGATGATTTGGCACAGCAGATACATGGGATCCCATACTGCTTACCGGATAGACAAATGACGTGCCATATTGAATCTTCAGACGTTCTACAGCATCTGTGTCATCCGAAGTCCAGCATTGTGGCGCATAATATAGAAGTCCCGGATCAAATCTTGCACCTCCGCTGGCGCAGGACTCAAATAGAATCTCCGGAAACTGCTCCGTCAATTTTTCATATAAATGATATACTCCGAGAATATATTTATGGAAAACAGAGCCCTGCTTTTCTGCCTCGGAACCATGTGAATAGATTTCCGAAATGCTCCGGTTCATATCCCATTTCACATAAGAAATCGGAGCTTCTCTCAAAAGTTTCTCCATCTGACCGTAAATTCCCTCTACTACTTCTTCTCTGGAGAAATCAAGCACAAGCTGATGCCTTCCGACAGAAACATTCCTTCCCGGTGTCGATAAGATCCAATCCGGATGTTCCTCATACAACCTGCTTTTTTTGTTTGTCATCTCCGGTTCAAACCACAGGCCAAACTTTAATCCCATCGCCTCAATCTTCTTGGCAAGTCCAGCAATCCCTCCCGGGAGCTTCTGCAGATTCGGATACCAGTCGCCCAGAGAGGTGAAATCGTCATTACGCTCTCCAAACCATCCATCATCGAGCACAAACAGTTCAATTCCCAGTTCTTTTGCTTTTCCGGCAATCTTTAAAATCTTCTCCTCATTGAAGTCAAAATACGTTCCTTCCCAGTTATTGATCAGAATCGGTCTTACCTCGTCTCTGTATTTTCCCCGCACCAGTCTTGTCCGGTACAACTTATGAAAAATCTGGCTCATTCCATTGAGACCCGCATCAGAATAGACCATCACTGCCTCAGGTGTCTGGAACGTTTCTCCTTTGTTTAATTCCCAAGAAAAACGATCCGGATGGATTCCCATTGTAATTCTTGTCACATCATAAGTATCCACCTCTGCCTGTGCGAGAAAATTTCCGCTGTATACAAGGCTAAATCCAATCGCTTCCCCGAAAGTTTCCGTTGTCTCCGGGCGCTTTAATGCAAGGAACGGATTATAATTGCTGCTGCTAGATCCTCTCATGCTGTACACCGCCTGAATCCCATGCTCCAGCTTCCTTGTTTTGACTGCGCGCTCTCTTCCCCATGCTCCGGTCAGTTCGATCATCTCATATTGCTTATCCGGCAGATCCAGACTCAGGCTCATCGCACGGTCAAGAAGAATACTCTCCTCCCCTTTGTGATGAAATCTTGCATTTCTTGCAATAGCCGGAAATTCTTCATAGATTGTATACGTCAAGATCAATTCTGTCTGAATCAGTGAATCTTCCAGTATCACCTCAAGTGTCACTGCTTCTTTCTCGTCTTCCACATAAGTGGCCGGAAGACCTTCTAACCTTGGCTTTCCACTGTAAAGTCGATGACTTTTATAAACAAATTCTGTCACTCTGCTTCCGTTTTTTTGCAAAATCTCCTGGGCCGGATATCTCATATCTCCGCTGCCATAAGCCGGATACTCTTGACGGATATGTTCCATCGAAAAAGTACTGTCATCTTCAAATGTACATACAGACATTGGTCTGTCACAAAATTCCAAAAGATGATTAAAACTCTCCCTGTCTCTGAGCCGCTTCCCAAAATATAACTGTCCAAGCTGTCCGTTTTTTAAAATCGTAAAAATATAGCTGATTTTTTCGTTGAACAGATGAAAATTTCTACTTTCCTCATGATAAATTACTGGCATCTGATCTCCTCCTTCTCAAGTCATCCAACCGCCTCTCTGATGGACTGCACCACCCATCTCTGTTCGGTCCTATCGCTGCATCTACTGATTTCTATTATATCGGAATCTGTCCCCAGTTCAATTTGCAGATGTCGGTATTATTTGTCCAAATGTTGGATTTCAAAATTTTATCTAAAATCCATAAAAAATGTGTTCTTCTTTTCCATTCTCCGCCGCTTTCTTCGCAGCAAGACAAGCAGCTGCACTTGCAAGCCCTGCACATAAATCCGACCTGCTATCCTTCCCTTCCAGAACATCTACATAAGCTTTTGCAAGCTGCTCATCTCCCCCAAAATGTACCAAGCCTTCTGGATATGTAAACCTATGTTCTGCACTGTGTTTTGTATCATAATAGTCTACTCGAAGTGTCGCTGTATAAAAGTCAAATTCTGCACTTGCTTTCGACCCTATAAAGCGCGCTCCCCGTCGTCCAGCATTATTTTTGACAAAAAATGTCTGATGATAAGAAATAATCGTTCCATCTTCACAAGTGAAGATCGCCGCTCCTACATCCTCATTTCCAGTATCTTTTGCAAAACAGCAATATTTACCGGTAGGTTCCTCTTTCCGCTCTGTTTTCACGATAAAGCTACTTTCCGGACAGGTATGATATTCACTGCAATCCTCACAGCAAAGCCCTACCTCTTTTTCTCCTTTGAAATACATTTTTGCAGTCTTTGCCACAACACTCACCGGACGTTTCCCCAAAATGTAAGTAATATAATCCATGTCATGTGTTGATTTCTGTAAAAACAGCCCTCCCGTCAGGGAATCATCCCGATACCAGCTATGATAGTAAACACTGCCATACGGCACATGATTCGTTGCTTGTACGGACAGAACTTCTCCCAGTTCTCCACTATCCACTAATTTTTTCATTTCTTTTACAATACAAGTAAACCTAAGCGGAAAGGATACAACTGTCTGTCCGCGCATCCCTTCCGATGCATGTAGCAGGCGCTGGTACTGTTCTTCATTAATGCAAACTGGTTTTTCTAAAAACAATGGTATCTTTTTCTGAAATACCAACTCCGCATATTTCGTATGTTGATTGCAGCGTGTTCCGATCAGCACACCATCTAACCTTTCTTTTTCCAACATCTCTTCCGCTGTTTCATAAAAAACAGTCTGTGCAAATTCTGCTGTCTGTGCAAATGCTTTCCGCTTCTGGCACCAAAGTGGATCTGCAACTGCAGCAACCTGAACTGGTGCTTGGATTCCTTGAAATGCTTTCATCATCGTTTCACTTCGCAAACCATATCCTATAATCCCTAATTTCTTCAATCTTTTTTCCTTCTTCCTTAAAATTTCTTTTCTATTTTTTCTGTTGATACTTATTATCACCGGAACCACACTCTCCGTCAATAAAAAATCAAAAACAATCAAAAAAGAACAGAAAAAGCAAAAAATCGTGTTTTCACATCTTTCTTTGCCGTAAATTACAAAAAAAACGTCTGATTTTTTCTCTGCTTTACGGTATGATAATGATAAATCTTGTACATGAAAAGGAGATTATCTATGAATATTCGATTAGAAGAAACTGCAGTCCCATTTCAACCGGGAGTTTCTCTTCTCTCTTCTGCAGTCGATATTTTTATAACTACAAATGGAATTCCTGTTGCCTGGGAAAATTCAGACCACCTTGTCATATACTATGATGGAAAAAAAGCACTAATCAAAGGTCAAATACCATCGCACTTTTTCCGTGGTCTGGGACTTCTCAAAGAACATCTTGAAACTTCTGGAAAAGATTCTTCTCTGACTATAACGGAACAGCCTGTTTTTTCCAGACTTGGCGCAAGTTTTGATTTGTCACGCAATGCAGTTATGACTTCCGATGCATTGACAAGGATGTTTTGTAGGCTCGCCTTAATGGGTTATCAGGAAGTTTATCTTTACACGGAAGATACTTATGATCTTCCCGATTATCCTTTTTTCGGATATATGCGCGGGAAATACTCACCGGAAGAAATACGTTTCCTCGATGAGAAAGCCTGCTCTCTCGGATTAGAATTAATCCCATGTATTCAAACACTGGGACATCTTGAACGCTTTCTTCACTGGGAAAGCAGCACTGCACTTCGCGATACGCCAGACGTCCTTCTTGTCGATGAAGACGCTTGCTATAAACTGATTGAATCAATGATCGCACAATGTCGTTCGTGTTATCGGACAAATCGAATTCACGTAGGGATGGATGAAGCGATGCATTTAGGACTCGGCGCCTACCTGAAAAAGCATGGTTATCAGGAGCCTTTTTCTCTCATGCAGCGCCATGTCAGACGCGTCATGGAAATTGCCATAAAGTACAATTTCCGGCCAATGATGTGGAGTGATATGTATTTCCGCTGTGCAAGCCGGACAAATGACTATTATGAAGAAAATCTTGTAATCCCTTCTTCGGTTATTGATTCCGCGCCTGAAGAGATGGAACTTGTATACTGGGACTATTATCATGCAGAGCAATCCTTTTACGATCACTATATCAGACTTCATCAACAATTCCATGCCCCGCTCTGTTTTGCCGGAGGAATGTGGACATGGCTTGGACCTGCGCCAGATTATGATGTTTTTTTAAGAAATGCAAAACCTGCTCTTCTTTCCTGCATGCAAAATCATATCACTCATGTCATATTGACTACCTGGGGTGATGATGGCGGCGAAACAAGCCCGCAGGCAATGCTTCTCGGATTTCAATATTATGCCGAATTCTGCTATCGACAGACTTTTGATAAACAACATGTTTGCTCACGGCTTTTATCCTGCACGGGTGCGGATGGAAATGCGCTTAGTCTTCTTAGTTCCTTTTACAAAACAGATCTGCTCTCCCCAGAAAGCGATCTGCCAAATGGTGCAAAATTCCTGTTATATCAAGACCCTTTACTGGGAATCTTTGACTTGGATATCGAAGGAATGGGATTTGCCACACAGTACGCAAATCTAGAACAATGCTTTTCAGATTACTCAAAAAGAAATGATGCCTGGCAAAATTTATATTTATTTTACGCATTACTTGCAAAAGTATTGAAAAATAAATCCGAACTTGGTATCTCCCTGTTTCATGCCTACAACGAAAAAGATTTCGACCGTTTAAATGAACTTGCCGTTCAAGCAGAAGAATCCTCCGCTGACTGCCGCGCTTTATTAGAACAGTGGCGTATCTTATGGGAAATGGAATGTCGTCCATTCGGATTCGAAATTCTTGAAATTCGACTTGCAGGCGTATGCTCCCGCCTAGAAACAACCTCCCGACGTATTCGTGCGTTCTGTATGGGAAAAATTTCAGAAATAGAAGAGCTCAGTATCCAACGGCTTCCTCTTCTTCGCAAAAAAGATACTGATCAACTCCACGGCATATATTTTTGGAAAGACATTGTAAGTGCAGCAAAACCATAATAACTTTTACTCTATACTATATCTTCACAGAAAGGAGCTTTATCTATTATGAATTACAAAAAAATCAAAATGGTCATCGCAGGTTTAGGCGGACGAGGTCATGACATCTACAGCAATTATGGTCTGGAACATCCTGATGAAATGGAAGTCATTGCAATCGCTGACCCAAGACCTGACCGATTAAAAATCGCACGGGAAGAATGGGGAATTCCAGAAGAACGCTGCTATGCAACTGCTGAAGAACTATTTGCACAGGAAAAAATGGCAGATGCCGCAGTGATTGCTACGCAAGACCAGCAGCATGTTGCCCATGCCGAAGCTGCGCTAAAAGCAGGATATCATCTTCTTTTGGAAAAACCAGTCGCTGTTGACATCAAAGGTTGCCTGACCGTATTAGACCTTGCCCGCAAATATCGAAAGCATGTTGTTGTATGTCATGTGCTTCGCTATACCCCTTTTTACAATACTATTCAAAAACTAATTCAGGAAGGTCATATTGGAGAGGTTGTCACGATTCAGGCAATGGAACAAGTCGGTTACTGGCATCATGCTCACAGCTATGTCCGCGGAAATTGGCGGCGCAGCGATGAGTCCAGTCCAATGATTCTCGCCAAATGTTGCCATGATATGGATATTTTAATCTGGCTGACCGGAAAACGTGCCCGCTTTGTCAGTTCTTATGGTAATAACTATCTCTTCCGAAAAGAAATGGCTCCTGACGGTGCAGCTTCTCGCTGCATGAATTGTACCATACGAAAAGACTGTCCATACGATGCTGTACGCTATTACTTAGAAGACGAACGAACGAGTGTAAATGCCGGACGTACCCGCTGGCCAATTAATGTTCTCACTCCGGATCCAACACCTGAAACGGTCAAAGAAGCGCTTCTCACCGGTCCCTACGGACGCTGTGTATATTACTGTGACAATGATGTCGTAGATCACCAGGTAGTAAACATTGAACTGGACGATGGAGTCACGATTAACTTTACAATGTCAGCATTTACTGAGCGCTGCTACCGTACGATTAAAGTAATGGGAACCCGGGGATGTATTGAAGGGAATATGGATGATTCCAAACTAGTTTTACATGATTTCTTCGGCAATCATAAGGAATTTGATCTTCAAGTAACAGACGGTTCTATGGCAGGACACGGAGGCGGAGATAACATTATGATGAAGCAGTTTATTGAGCTTCTCTCCAGTGGAAAAGAAGATCAGATGCTCTCCTCTATCGAACACTCCATCGAAAGTCATCTTGTAGCACTTCTGGCTGAAGAATCTAGACTCGCGAATGGACAAAGTCTCCCTGTAAAATTATAAGATACAGAAAGGGGCTATCGGTTAATACCGATTTTTAGGCTCTAAATCTTAAAATACGAATC
>OGDR01000196.1_pt1 | contig 36395 bp, 31 predicted proteins | sample 1570501 | NCBI WGS metagenome assembly OGDR01 (sample SAMEA2582170, study PRJEB24529) | metagenome | reverse complement strand
AAGATGGATGTGGATGTGTGTAAGACACCGGATCACCCCGAGTGCATACGCTGCGGTGCCTGCATAAAGGCCTGTCCGAAGGACGCCATCTGCTACCGGTTTATGGGAAAATCATGTCAAAAAAATGACAACAGATAGCTATTAAACATTTTACTATTATTTTAAAGGAGAAATTACTCATGAAAAACAAATAATCATTTATTTCTATTTTTACACTCTGCATAGCATTATCACTTACAGCATGTGGCGTAAAGCAAGCTTCCACAACAGATTCTAAGAACACTCAGACTGAAGCCGGCTCAGAAGCATCCGGCAAATCAGATTCCAGGCTTGATGATTTATATCAGCAGGAAAATCAGCTTTTTGCAGATCACGCTGATGTGTGGAACAAGGCATTTGGCATGATGAACAAAAGTGACGCCGATCCAAACGGAAATTATGCTGATTATCTTGCCGGTACCGTAGAATCAAACAAGAATTCATTCACAGACGATGAGCTTAAAACACTTAATGAGGATATTGAAACCATACGAAAAATCGAGGAACAGATAGCAGAGCTTGAAAACAAAAATACATCATCAGACGATAACAAGAAGGACAGCTCTAATGCCTCATCTGTATTCAGTGATTTTTCCGGTGAGGATTTTGATGGCAATAAGGTTGATGACAGCCTGTTTTCCGGTAATGCAGTAACAGTCGTCAATTTCTGGTTTACCGGCTGCAAACCATGTGTCGCTGAATTATCCAAGCTTAACGAATTAAATGATGCTATCAAATCAATGGGCGGAGAAGTTGTTGGCATCAACACTGAGACCTTCGATGGCAATAAAACAGCTATCAAAGAGGCTACCCCTGTTCTTGAAAGCCAGGGTGTCAAATATCGTAATCTGTCAATTGACTCCTCTAGTGCTGCCGGTAAATATGCCTCAGAAATAATGGCCTTTCCAACAACTATACTTGTTGACAGAAATGGCAATATTGTAGGCGACCCAATGCTCGGCGGAATTGATAACAAGGACAACTATGATGCCCTTATGAAGCAGATTCAGTCTGTAATTGATGCAGACAGCACAAATAAATAGAGATCTACATATAAAAAGGGGATGCGAAAAAACTCAATCGAGTTTTTTCACATCCTCTTTTACTAAATTCGAACAGCATATCCACTCGAAACGCTTTTCCTGACTCTGCTCTAAATCCATTTTCTTTTTCTATAACCTATGGCAGCAATGATACCTGCACTCGCAGATAAAAGCAACAATTGCTCCCAAATATCTTTGTCATCTCCTGTTTCCACGTCATCTCTCTTTGGATTTTCCGGTTCTTTCTCTGGCTGAGGTGGGTTCTGTGGTACTTCTATTCCCCCCCATTCATTTTTAGGCTCTACTGTCACTTCATAAAAACAATTTCCGTTTTCATCTATTTCCGGAAGGAACACCAGGAAAGGGGCTGAGTGGAATTTCCCATTCTCATAAGATACATCATTCTGTGAACTACACAGATACATCCCTTCCTCTAAAGAATGAAAAACTACTTTCCCATCATTTCCTGTTGCTCTGGTCTCTCCTTCCAGCTTTTCTTTCACCGCAAAGTCATGGAGCTGTTCTGCCGCCTTTTTCTGTCCGGAAGAAGTCATATCTTCCAGATTCACTTCCGCTTTTTTAAAGTCTCCATACAACTCCCATTTGTTTTTCACTTTTTCTCCTACTTTATACAAAGAAAACTCTGCCCCTGATAATGCAATCGGTTCCCCTTGCTGCGTGACTCCATGATAATATATCGTCAGAGTCCCGACACGTTCCGACGCAGACACAGGTTGAGGTATCCCAAAGCAAAACAGTATGAAAGTCACGATCATTAAAAAGGCCCCGCCTATTCCTTTTTTCATTTCCTCTTTCTCCTCATTTCTTTTCTTCTTCTAGTCTTTTTCCATAACTGATAAACGATAAATATCAACACTAACACACCGATTGCTGCCAGTAACACTTTCACCTGGAACGGCAGTGTTGGTGTAATCTTTTCATCCGGTACCTGACGAACCGCCTCCTCATATGGGATTCGACTCCCTCTGACTAAAAGCCTGTGCGTATTGACTGCATATGGAGTACAGGTTACCAGTGTGGCATAGTCCTTTCCCGGCTCAATCGTCAGTGCCTTTGTATTCTCGGGCAACACCGTAAGAATCTGATCTATTTTATAGGCAAAGGTTTCTCCAAGAATCTTAAGGTAAAAAATATCTCCCTCTTTCATCTGATCTAAGTCTGTAAACAAAAGTTTCGATGGAAGCCCACGATGCCCCGTCAAAACTGTATGACTACTTTCTCCACCCACTGGTAAAGATGTTCCCTCAAAATGACCGACACCCGACTGCAGGATTCTCTCTTCGGTTCCATGATAAATAGGCAACTCTACATCAATCTTAGGAATTCTGATGTATCCCATCATTCCCGCTTCATTGGTGTTCAGAAGACTTTGATATCTCGCATCTACTTCTTTCTTCAATGGCGAAAATGGATCCAGCAGCTCTATGTTTCCTAAAAGTTCCCGATTATATTGCCTTGCCGCTTCCAGCATTGCTTGTTTTTCACTTTCACTTAACCGCACAGCATTTTCATCATAAGACGAAATCACCCTTGCGCCATTTTTTTCATAGAGATAATTGCTGACTGTCGGATATAATAGTACGGAGAATGCAATAAGCAACACAATGATACGAAAAATATCTCCGATATAAAATTTTTTCTTCTGCACATTTTTTTTACGCATCTTTATTCCATTCTCCCTGCTGTTATATAAAAGCATGGGAAGACTGCCCGCAGGCAGTCCCCACACTGATGTGTCAAAATGCTAAATCATTAAGCACGTTTTCTTCTGCTGATTACAAAGCTTGCTGCTACAATCAGTACTAATGCAATACCTACCACTGTAAACAGAATGGTACCCATTCCACCAGTTCCCGGAAGGATTGTTCCTGTAGTATTTTCAATCTTGATAATTTTGTCACTTACATTTTCGCTGTCTTTGCTGATTGTCCAGTTATTCACGTCTCCATCCGCAGATTTTGCGATTGTAATTTTAATCGGAGCTGTAATACCATTGTATCCGTCCGGCGCCTCTGTCTCTACCAACCAGTAATCTCCCGCTTTCAAACCATTTAATTTCAGGTTAATACCTTCAGTTACTGCATTTCCAACAGATACCATATCATAAGTTTTTGTATTCTTCTGATCCTCAGCTACCGTATAGCTACCGACAGAACCTGTTACAGCAATTGCATTTGTATTACCTTTTGCATCCTGTTCTGTTTTGTAAAGACGGAAAGTTGCACCTGCAAGATAACCTTGCTCCTCTCCTCTGGCAAATTTGTGAATCTGTACTGGATACGTTGGTGTTTTCGCCTCTGACGGTGTTGTCATTGTTGTGTTATCCGGATCGTTCCCATATTCTAATTTAGCACTGTTCTTTGTTTCCACCACAGCTGCAGAGTTTACTTTTGCGTAGTATTTTACTGTAAATGTCTGTCCTTTGCTTCCCTGATTGTCCCTGATCCATTGGGATAAATCTAACAACATTGTACGATTGCCATTTCCACTTAACTGAGCCTTCTGTTCAGTAGCCGGTGTTTCCCCAATCTGTACAGATACCAGATAATTATTAGGATCATCCACTACTGTTCCGTTTGCATCTTTTACAAAATCAAGACCGTCTGTCAATGTATCATGAATTTTGTATGCATACTGTTCATATCCTGTTGTATCCGGAATCACACCTGTAATTGTATAGGTCACAACCTCTCCAATCTCAACGGTTTCTTTATCTGCTGTTTTCTCAATACTTGGTGCCTGACCTTTTAATTTAACTTCTGCACCTTCCAGTTTGTTTACTGATACGAGGGAGGACTGTATCTCTTTTGTTCCTGTCTGGTATACAAGATAGTAACCAAAATCCAAATTATTAAATGTGTGTTCTGTAACATCTCCTAATTTCCCTGAAGCTTGTGTTTCAGCAACTTGGTCATTCAAAGCTGCTGTTGTAAAATCATCGGCGAATTTCTGAATAGCCTCTCCCTTTAAGTTAGAAATTGCCTGATACAACTCTTCATTTGTAGCAGTACCTGGTTGTCCTAACGCAGTCGCAATCATTGCTTTATACTGCTCGTTTACTGTGTAAGCATAATGTGATCCACTCACTGTCAGATCAAATAATTTGTACACTTTGATCGTCTGCCCGTTTAATGTGTTTCCCTGATTCACTGTAACTTTCAAGCTTCCTTGATTTTCTGCTGCAAAGGCTGTCGTCGCCATTGCCAGTGTCATGATTGCTGTCAGTAAAACTGCCAGCACGCGTTTTAACTTTTTCATTGGTTCTCTCTCCTTTGTATGAATGATTATTTATAGTTACCCTGCCTTCTTTTGCTCTTCCTCTTTTTGTATCCCGTTACTGTCACAAAGCAAAGAAGCAGAACGCCTATCGCATAGATCCAAGCTGTTCCAGATCCTCCTGTTCCCGGAAGAAGGCTGTCCAGCCAGTTTTTCTTATTGGTTACTGTAATGCTGTAATGATACTTGTCGTTCTTTGGATAAGTAATTTCTGTCGTGTAACCGTCAACCTTTGTTTCACTGATATGGTATGTATAGTAATATTTCTTTCCGTCAGTTCCCTCATGGTATGCAGTATATTCCGGTCCGGAAAGAACCTTTTCCCATATATCTGGAGTTTGTGCATCCTCTTTTTTCAAAATAACTTCTTGATGGAAGGTTTCATCTAGAATCGTCTTTCCATCCACTTCGTAGGTTCTTGTAATCTGGAAGACAATCTCTTTTGGACGGTCTTTTTCTTCATCCTGTTTCCAAACCTTTTGGATGCGAAGTTCAATCAAGTCCTTACACGGATCCTGGATATCCGGCGCTGCCTCTTGACCTTCCGGTTCTGTAGGATTCGTCGGGGTATTATCCATTAATACTGCCATAGCTCCGTCTTCCTGATAGACATTGGCAGGTTCCGTTGCTGTGCCATTTCCATTGCCCATAAGTGCATCTTTTAAATCCTTAAACTTCACTACCTTATTTTCTGTCATATGACGAATCGTATAGATATTTTTCCATCCAGCCAGTGTTTCATGCTGCTCCTGCAGTTCGTTCTTAGATTGTCCAAGCAGATCTTCGTAAGAGGTATCACCGTTCCGGTAAATTCTGTAGCGATTTTCGTGACCTTCAATTCCTACAAGGTCATTAAATCCCCAGTTAGATTTCAAGCTTGCCTTTCCGGTAAATGGACCTGTCAGATCTTTTACACCACGGATAACGTCTGCAAAATACATATTGTTATTCTCAAACAAGCCTTCGTTATTCCATCCTACAAATCCTCCGGCAATTCCGTATTCGCCTGTACCATTTGCGTTATTTCCGGCGCCACCGCCATATACATCATAGCCTTCTTTCACACCGGTTACGGTACAGGAATCCATTTTTGTCCGGTTTGCCTTGATCAGTGAAATATTAATTTCATTTTTCAGATATGCTTCATCAATCGTGCCATTTTCGGAACAGTTAATCTCTATTTTACTATCTCCAATATAAATAGTTGCAAGGCTCTTGTCCTTTGCCAGACCAACCTTAATATCCAGTCCAAACAAATTGATAGATACAAGTTCCCCATCATATAGCGCATTGATTTCAATAATGCCCAAGTCGATTTTGATTACCTGCCCCTTTTGCAATTCATCCAACTGGAGCGCCTTTAAAATCTGATTCACTACACTTACCAGACCTTGAACTAATTTCGAATCCAGCTTGATGTCTGCAAGATACGCAAAGTTTGTTTTTCCTGCAAATCCTCCGGCAATCTGACCGCTTGTTACCTGTTTTAATCCATCTACTGTATCCCCGGACATCCTTCCTAGATTCGCATATCCGGTAAATCCTCCGGCAATCTCTGACTTGTCTTGTTTCTCTATCGTATTGTCGCTATGTACCGTAAATCCTTCAGGTATACCGGAAACACTGCATCGATCTACATGAGATCCGAAAATGTCCATTACACCTGCACCTGCACTCAGTAGTTCTCCTAATGCCCCTAAACTATCTAAATCTACGGTTCCGCTCTTTCCAAGATGTCCGATAAATCCTCCGGTATAATTCATTCCATTGACTCTGCGAAGGTTGGTCACTTCAGAATCTTTTACAGAGCCGTTAAGCAAAGCACCGCCAAAGCCTCCGGCTGATCCTGAGTACACAGGATCATTTTTATACTCTGTCTTTTTGCTGTTTCTTGCCTGTACTTCCAAACCAACCTCAGCAGCACCTGACACATCAGAATCATAGATAAATGTTCGAAATGCATCCAACACGCTCGTTCCGCCAAGAGTTAAAATGGATTCCAGTATATTTGTATTGCCACCTTCACTGATTTGTGCTACCGCAGATACATCAGCCAGACCAAAAAATCCTCCGGCATATTCTCCACCGGTCACACTTCTAATATTCGATACATGTACACCGCTCTCTGCCTTGTTCAGTTCTCCGATCACAGCACCATTGATTTCCCCGGCAAATCCACCTGCTGCTGTTGCGTAAGCAGTATTTCCTGAACCGTCTGCATAGGCACCGTTAATAATGATTCCCCAGTCATCCCATGCACTGACATCTGCGCCTCGAACGGTAGCGATAGTTGTATTGAGTACAGATAACAAATCACCCGGTGCCTGGAGCAGACCTTGAAGCAATCCGCCAAGCAGACCACTGCTACTTGCTGTATCCAATGCTGCCGCGCTTGCCGGATCAATCTGACCCGCAAAGCCTCCTACCGCCTTTGTTCCCTCTACCTTTCTTACATTTGCCGCAAAACAGCGAGTATTGTTTGGATCTGGCACGGCATCCGTTGCACTGTAAGTGCTTCCCGCCGACCAGTTTCCCCAGATCTGTCCGCCGATCATATGACCGACATACCCTCCGGCATAACCAACTTTTTCTATCTTCAGTGAGGAATCCTTTTCTGGGATTCCCGTTGCCTTCACCGTCATTCCAGACTGGAAACCTGTAATATCTGAATTTCTGATTACTGGAACAAAAGTTTGTACTGCACTGACCGCATTTGTAATCGGAAGACCGATCAGAGAAACCTTTCCAACCTCGGCAACACCTCCGGTTGTCATTTCTCCTGCAAAACCTCCGGCACTCTTGTATCCAATCACAGATTTTGCATCCCACGCATGTGCATTAGTAACTACTCCGGCTTTCATCCGGCCCACATATCCTCCGGCCACTCCAGCCTCCATGTCCCTCGTTCCAACGTTTGTTCTTCCCGCCTTAGCATTATATCCATATGCGTATTCCTTAATCAATTCCTGTAATTCACCCTCGGTACCAACTGGCGTACTCGGGAACTGATCTCCATAAACGCCATCGCTTCCGACAGCCTCTGCCCACTTGTTCCAAGTATCTAAATCTACCTTTCGAAGTGGTCCGTAGACAGCCGTATTTGTTTCGGTCGGATAAACAGCACCTAAAAGACTTAAGACATTGCTTACCTCTAAAAGTCCAAACAAGAGTTCCAGATTTCCAGTTCCCGCTAAATCTGCTGTTTCCATTAATCCGGTAAAGCCTCCGGCAAATTCACCGCCGTATACAGAACGAATACGGATAGCGGCGCATTCTTTGCCGTTTGCTTCTGCCGCATATCCTTCAATTCTTCCCCCGTGATTATAGCCAACGTAGCCACCAGCCAGCCCTCTCACACATTGGTTATCTGTAAATCCTTCTGCGCGGACTGCACCACCACAAGGAACACTGCTTGTCTGGCTATCTTCTATAATCGGAATAAATGACTGCACCACATTTGCAAGGCTGTCTGTTACATTTAAAAGGCCATCTAGAATACTGGTGTTTTCTAATACAGATGCAACATTTCCCGGTTCCATCATGCCGGCATAGCCTCCGGACGCTTCACGTCCGATTACATAGGCAAATAGATTCGCATCACTATTTTTAATGATCGTACCGGACATTTCTCCGATAAAGCCTCCCGCTTTTCCAAGATTTTGATTGTTTTTATCGCTGCCATCTGCCAATACCGAATAACCACCCACACAGCCGTTGACGTCAGAGTTTTCAATCGTCGATGCGACCACATCCAAAGCTTCAAGCACATTACTCAACTGAATATTTCCAAGAAGCTTTAAGCCCCCTCCAACTGCTGCTGCCGAATCAATATCTACACATCCTGCATAGCCTCCGGCATATTTTCCACCTTTGACTGCATATTGTGAATTCGCTCCAAAGTAACTTTCACCATTTACAGATTCCAGACTGTCGCCCGGCGGCGTCACCTTCGTATGCTTTAAGGAAGTGACATCGGAATCTTTAATCTGCACACCGCCGCCATAGCCAAGGTACCCTCCGGCACTGCTGTCGGTGTCTGTCGCTTCCACTGTAAATCCGTGCTCTGCAGACTTCACACCTGCGGATTGAATTATCGGTATATAGACATTTAATACATGAAGCAACTGACTGATATCAAGATTTAAAATTCCTCCAAGCAGATTTAATCCATCTGAGGAAGCGGCTGTGCCGGCATCAATCTTTCCTGCAAAGCCCCCGGCATGAGATTCCCCCTTCACCTTCTCCAGACCATATACCGCATAGGCTTCCGGGCTAGTACTGTTATCTACCTGCCCACTTTGCATTGCTCCTGCATAACCTCCGGCAAGCTGCCCTTCCACCTGCGGATTCTTTTCGTTGGATAAGAATGTCACAGTTGTATTTGTATATTTCGGAAGCAGATACGGTACTAAATTCAATAAAGAATCCACTTCTAAAATTCCTGGAAGCTTCAGGTTCCCATCTGCATCCTTCTCTGCAAGCCCCGCCAGTCCTCCGGTATGGGAACGACCGATAAATCCTCCGGCATAACTACTTTTTGTATGATCATGTTTTGCAATAACAGATTGTAGATTTTTGACATGGGAAGCCTCGACTATCGAAGCTACGGATTCTCCGATAAAGCCTCCGGCAGTGAAATCTTCACCATCCGTCAAGACCGCTGTTCCTTCGGAAATAATTTTGCATCCACTGTCAGCGCCCACGGTCTCACAATTCTTTATCGTAACTTGTATCCCATCTGCAAGAGACAAGACATTATTGAGTTTCACAAGTCCAAGAACGTCCAACCCTCCAGCTGATGCAAGGCTTCCCGCTCCAGTTCTTCCTGCAAAACCTCCCGTATAGTTTCCTGACTGAACACTCTGAATTCCACTTATCTTTACAGTATCAGCTGTTCCCCCAAGCATCAGTCCACAAGCTCCTGCAGCATATTTTTCAGTAGCCGTTACTTTCCACTCAGTTCCCTCGACAGACATCTGCATCAGTTCAAATGGGATAAACTGCCCTACACCAAGCGTATTATTTAACACACCGATCGCATCTGCCGTCACAACACTTCCGGCAACACCTCCGGCATATCGTTTTGCTATTACCTCTTGTAAGCCGGTAACACTTCCACCGAAAGCCATTCCTTCCGCAGTAATCTTCACGCCGTCTCCCTGACCAATCATTCCGCCGGCATAGTCTCCGCCACTCTCAACTATAAGATTCTTTCCCGCTACTGTACATCCGTGTATTTTTGATGGCATCACACCTGCTAATGTGAGAAGTTGATTTTTCTGTTCTTCCGTACCATTTGTCAGAATCTGTCCTAAAAGCTTAGAAACAGAATCTACCAAAGTTGGTTTCTTCTCATCCTCACCGCCAAGGGTTGTCCCAAATCCTACGGTTGCTCTTCCAGCAAAGCCTCCGGCATATTTCTTCGCCTTTACACTCGAAAGACCTGATACCAACGAAGCACTGCTTATACTGTTTGCCATAGCTCCATTAAATCCACCGGCATAAGATTCCGTTGCCTCAATTTTAAGTCCCTCACTGTTGACTGTACAGTTTTCCTGTCCTGATTTTGCATCAATCTCGTACAATGTAATTCCTGCATCGTTTAAAAGCCCCTTGATAATGGCATCTCGTTCCAATCCCGCAAAACCACCGGCACCATTTTTCGCCTGCACGGTTGTCAGACCTGAAACAGTCGCATTTGAAATTTTTGTCCCTGTCTGAATTCCGACAAAACCACCATTGTAGTCCTGAGCCGCATTTCCAATTGTTCCTGTTTTTAAAGTAACACTACACCCTGTAATCACTGGATTATGATATCCTGTCGGAATCAGATTTCCTAAAGGAACATCATTTTGTAATAACACGGTAATCAAATCACCCAGTCCAACCCCCGGAATAATATTTAAAAGCGTAGCCAATACTTTTACCACCGTTCCTAATATGCCGGATAACCCTTCGTATGTTTCCACACCTTCCGTAAATCCAACAAAACCACCGGAGATCCCTTTTGCACTAGTAACGGATGCCTGATCTACCGTACAATTTTCAATGTGGACATCTCCCACAATCCTGCCTGCAAAACTTCCTGTTGCAAATAGATCTGGACTTTTCTGCTTCAATGTCAGAAGATCTCTGAGTACATCTCCCAATTTCAAATTCAAAATTGGCAGAAGACCGCTAAGTATGCCATCAAGTAAATCACCTACAACTCCGAGGACTTCTCCCAACAGGCCAAGCAAACCTTCCACTAAAGAATCCACATTGGGATCTACTTCTGTGGACATATTATTCACATCTACCTGTTCTAGATGAATATTTTTCACAACTGCTGTTCCCGCAGAACCAAGTGTGTTTTCATCCAGCTTATTCGAGATAGTTCCGAAGAAACCGATGCCACTTGTGGTCTTCATATTGAGAAGACCACTCTGCTCCACTTTGACATTTCGAATCGTTGGTACGACACCTGGCTGCATATTCAGCCGCCCTTCCATTTTTCCAGATAAATGAATCGGCGTCCACAGATCGTCTTCCCCATTAGAATACTCCCCCTGAGACAGGTCAATGTCTCGGAAAATGATGTAATTGGCATCAGAGGAATATTTTAAATCCTTATATTCATCTTTCAAATAATCAAACGGTGTGTATTCCAGCGTTGTTCCCCATGTTCCATCATCTGCACCAATCCCCGGCTCATGATTCTCATCAATTTTCAGACCAACAAGTTCTTTTGAACCAAGAAGCTCCCCCAGCAAACCGCTCAGTAGCCCTCCTACTATACCAACAATTTCTCCTAGAAGCGTATCAGAACCCCAGTCAATATTCATAAGTTCTTTCTTTTTCGCTTCATCTGCTTGCTGTGTATACTGGAAATGCTCTGTTCCCGCTTTAATATCTCTATAAGAAATCCCTGTATCTAAAATGCTTGTCACATTAAAATCTGCATCTCCCGGATAATAAGGAACAATTTTATGACCAAGCGGAATTCCTAAGAGCTTTGCTTCTGTTCGCAGAAACAACATCGGTGTAACATTTTTATCACTTCCGATTGCCCGAAGCTGCTGCTCATTTCCTATAAGAATATATTTTTCATCGTTTATCGTTGTATATCCCTGACCGATATAATCTCTTCCACCTTTTTGTTGCTCGTCTGTGCTTGTCTGCACATACTTCTCCGCCAAAAGCTCCGGCATCTGCTCCGTAAAGGATGGACTTAACACATAGTGATGTTCTTTGCTGTATGTCAGATATTCTTGTGCCTCCTCCGGGCTTTCCCCTGCCGGGGTCCCATCTTTGTACAAAAGCTGTCCCATACCCACTTTTTCAGGCATCATATCATTGGACATGATCGGTTCCTCTGCAGAATTTTCCGAAGCGATCAGACGAAGCTGATAGTTATTGTACACATAAACCGTATCACTTTCTTTTTCATATAAGATTGCATCTTCTTTCGGAGTTTCTGTAAATGTCCCGGTAAATCCTTCCGGCAACGTCCATATATTTTCCGAAGACAAAGAAATTTCATTCATCAACATGTATCTGGCATCTGGTGCATAAGTGAGAACCTGTCCTTCCGAAAGCACTTCTTCCCCTGTGCCAAACTGCTCTTCCTGCATATCATAAATTCTTACAGGTGCTCCTGTCCCGATTGCCTCAAGTTGTCTGCTATGGTAGATTTTTATCACACCATTCTCATATAAGTCTGTAACATTCTGTTGCTCCTCTGGTATCTGCTCCGGCTGCCCTGTATTCTCTTCCACTTCTGTCTCTGTTTCTTCGAGAATCGGATTTGGTGATTCTTCGAATACCTCCTGTGCAGAAACCGTTAACGTCTGAAAAAAGATAGAGAAAACCAATACCCATGCGATTGCCTTTTTCCCTATGCTCCGCTCAAATATTTGTTTACTTTTTTTCTTCCCCACACTCTTCTCCTTCTGATATATATATTTTTTGTAATGAACTGGTAAAAAATCAGTTTCCAACTTTCACTGAACACTTCCGCAAAAGCTTCACATATATTCCCATCATTGCACCATTCTACCATCTTCCTACCAACGTCCCACCAACGCAAAAGATCCGTCAAATCCTTTTCAGATCTGACGGATCTTTGCAGCTATCCCATGCTAAGAATCTCTGCAAGAATATACTCTCCCCAGGAATATTCCGATAGAAATTCTCCCTCGAATTTATCTTTTTCTTGTACTTTATGATTCTTCCATGCATAATAATCGCACTCTACAATATCTGTATTCAACATCTGTCCTCTCGGTGTTGACAATAACAAGTCGGAAAGTCCTTCTGCTTCCAATATTTCCTTTAACCTTTTTAAGGCATTATAGTAAACCTTCATTTTTACATTGCTATATTCTCTTCCTTCCCAGATTACACTGTAAATTTCTTCATTGCTGATCTCTTTTCCACAACGCGTAGCAACCAATGCGAGTATTTCCTTCGCCTTTCCTCGCAGCGCGATCGGAACCCCATTTTTCAAAACATTAAATCTTCCAAACATCTGTATATAGATTTCTTTGTGCAGACTCTTCGAAAGGATTTGCATTTTCTGCATCATCATCTCTATTGTTTCTTTTTTATATGGCTTTACAATATAATAATCTCCACCAATTAAATTAGAATCACGAATATACTCATCGTAAGCGGAAATAAACACGATTAAAATACTCGGACAAATCTCTCGAATCTTCACTGCCAGTTCTATCCCGTTCATCCCCGGCATTTTGATATCTAGAAATGCTAATTCCACCGCATTTTCCTGTACAAATAAAAGTGCTTCCTCCGGGTTCTCAAACTGGGCTATCACATTCAAATTGGAAATCCCTTTGCTCAGACGCATAAAACTTCTCAGCATAATCTGCTCATCATCTACGATAATTGCTCTCACTGCTTGTTTCTCCTTTCATCGGAATCCTAACGGTAATTTTCGTCCCTTCTCCTACGATACTTTCTACCTGCACTTTTGCATTCATTAATTTTTCAAACCGGAAAATCAAACTCTGCAGTCCGGTAGAATCTCGTTCTTTCGTTTGGATCTCCCATCGGATCTTATCCACATCAAAACCGACTCCGTTGTCCTCTACCTGTATGACAATCTCGTCCGCCTCTCGACAGGAACGAATGATGACCATGCCTCCGATGCTTCCTCTCTCATAAATTCCATGTCGGATTGCATTTTCCACCAACGGCTGAATGCTGAGAGGAACAATCATAAAATCTGATTCTTGAATCTCATATTTCACTTGCAGCTTATCGCCAAAACGCATTTTTTCTATGTTGACATATGCTTTGATATTCTCTATTTCCTGAGCAAACGAAGTAAACTCCTCGCTTGCCATCGATTTGATACACGCACGCAGATGCGTTGTAAAATCAAAAATTAAATCTGCGGCATAATCTGGATTTTCTAAGACAATTTCCCTGATCGATGCCAACGAATTATAAAGAAAATGTGGCTGCATCTGACCGGTCGATATTTTGATTCTGGATTCGTTCAGCTGAATTTTCAATTTCTCCAGTTTCTTTTCCGCATTTTTCTGTGCATCCCGATATTTGCTGATATCTATGACAACCCCATATCCATACTGCTTCCCATCCGAACCATCCTTTACTTCTAAAGTATCTGAAAGCTTCAACATGGAACCATCTCTACAGATCATGCTGTATTCACAAGTGTAAGTTTCACCGCTGTCTTTGATCTTCTTTACGAATGCTTCGTATTTTTCCCGATCCTTTTCTGCCAGAAGATTCACATACTTCCTGTCATTCCCCAGAATCGCATTTAACTCATCTTCTGTATATCCAAGCATCTTTCGAAGTCCTTCATTAATATACTCTACACAGCAGGATTCCTCCAGGCAAAAACGATACAGTCCTATTTGCGCGCTGACCATGATCTCCATCACTTCATCAAACAATTCATGTTCCTGGGTCGTATCCATCACTGTCCCAAAGACAAGAAACTCACCGCCCCGCTCATCTTTTACAGGCACTAAAATATTTTTCACCCAGCAATTCTTTTCCGGAGATTGCCACATCGATTCAAACGTAATCACTTTTTGATACTGGATCACATTTTGTATTTCCCTGAAAAATCCGTCAAAATTGTATTCCGGATGCAGCTGTTTCCATTTATCAGCGCTTTTCATAAAATCAGTAATCTGTTTCCGCCCATATGTCTCTTGAAATTTTTTATTTCCGATAATGCTGTCGTCTTTCATATGATAGCGAAATACCGGGAATGTTAATTCATTCATCAACTGTTTATATCTATGATACTGATAAAAATGTTCCGTTTGCAGTTGTCTTTGCTTTCTGATATGTAAAACGATCAACATGATCGAAACAACAAGCGAAATAACAAACAATACAAGAATGGTCAGCATGCTTCTCTCCACGACTTGATCGTTCTTTTCATATTGCAAAGCTGCCGCATCTTTCTCCACCATACTGAATATCGTCCAATCCTCCACACCACTTGGCATATACACAGCATACTGAATCTTATCATTCTGTCTGAAGCTCAATTGTCCAGACATTCCATCTCTTAAATTTTTCTTCAGTTCTTCTTTTTGTGCAGCAGAAAAGATAAAATTATCGCATCCATCAAACAAATTGTGTGCTAACAAGAACCGATCCTCTTCATCTCCCACTAATAGGATTTTCCCCTCTGGATCGACTAAAAACATGCTCGCATTTCCAACAAACTGTATGTCTTCCACCAGAGTGTCTTCCACACTGGAAATCTTCTTACTTTTGAAGATAATTCCTTCCAGTTTCCCTTGGATGCATAGCGGAATTGTATAAAGAAGTTTTGCTTCCTCAAATCCCATCGATTCCTCAAACAGTACACATTTCCCAGCTGTATGTCCCCCCCCCACAGACAAAATGTGTGCAAAGTGCTCTTCTGAGCTTATATTCCCAAGTTTCTCTCCATTCCACTTGACTACATTTCCAGACAAATCCGAAAGTCCTAACATGGTAATGTTTTCCTCTTCTCTCATCAACTCCCAGATATGATTGAACTGTTCCGTTTCTATTTTCCCATTGCTAAATGCCAATATACTGTTGATTACACGTAACTGTACATATTCTCGGTTAATAATTTCCTCCAACATTGTCACCTGCATTTGCACCTTCGCCTTCAGCTCATCAAATGCTTTGTTTTTCACATTTTGTTCTAAGGTGAGCTGGATGATTCCATACGCAATCATAAGTATCGTACTGATCATGATCAGATACAATCCAAAATAAGTGATTGCTGATTTCCGCTCCCTGTTTCTTCCCTTCCGTTTCATGATAAACTGTCCTCACAAATCTCCCATATCATTCCTTTATATTTTTTAAATTATACCATACAACGATATTTTTCTGTATAGTTTTTATTCTTTTCGCCACATATTTTTCATATATTAGCAATTTTCACAAAAAGCGCAAAAAAATAGTCATTGAAGCGATTTCTTCAACAACTATCTTTTTTCTTGTCTACGGTCGAATAGCTACCTTAATGACGCCTTCTTTTCGATTTTCAAAAATATCATATGCCTGTTCAATCTCTCTTAGTGGAAATGTATGGGTAAGTAACGGTGTCGTATCGATTTTCTTCTGTTCTATTAACCGTAAAATTTCATCACAATCACATCCGTCTACCCCTCCGGTCTTGAACGTGAGATTTTTTCCATACATTTGTGGCAATGGCAAGATTTGTTCTTCTTCATAAAGAGCCACCACAGTCACAATGGCATTTGGTCTGGCTACCTTCCATGCCAGTTCAAAAGTATTCCTTCCTCCCGCTACTTCCAGCACGCGATCAGCTCCACCATGTCTACTGTGTTCTCTGACAAATTCCTCGACATCAGTTTCTTTTGGATTTACTACAAGCACATTCGGATAATGCTCTTTCACAAATGTAATTCTCTCGTGATCCACCTCACACAAAATAATCTTTTCAGGATTTTTCAACATCACACATAAAAGTGTACAGATTCCCGTTGGCCCCCCACCAATGATGACTACAGTATCCTCGCTTCCAATTTCAGAAATTTTTGTTGCCCAGTATCCCGTAGCCAGGATGTCTCCGACAAACAATGCCTCTTCATCCGTAATCGCATCTCCAATCCGATTCAATCCCTGATTGGCATAAGGCACACGCACATATTCTGCCTGCCCTCCGTCTATCCTGCATCCCAAAGCCCATCCGCCATTTTTATCTGTGCAGTTATTCACATAACCATTTTGGCAGAAAAAGCAATTTCCACAAAAAGTCTCTACATTTACAGCTACACGATCTCCAGGTTTTATTTTGGTCACTTTGCTGCCTACTTTCTCCACAACGCCAACCATCTCATGCCCTACTGTAATTCCCGGTACCGCCCTTGGAACTGCTCCATGTTTGATATGAGTATCGCTCGAACAAATACTCGCCAGCGTTACGCGGACGATCGCATCCTCTTCCTCTTGAAGAACCGGCTTCTCTTTTTCTTCCAACATAAATTTCCCCTGCTCTTTGTATGTATATGCAAGCATCTTCTTTCCTCCCAATCCTATTCAACACCGTTAACATCTATTTTTCTTTCATTTTAACTGACTTTTCCATCACCAAATACGAATGCTCCACATAGCAATCAGAAATCCTAGCAGGAACCCGAGATTAACAACTGTAAAATGCATTGTGTATCTTCTTTTTTCTTCCGGATAGGCCGCTATGAGAAAACGATACGAGATTAAACTCGCCATGGATGCGATCATAGTTCCCAATCCCCCGAGGTTTGTTCCGATAATCAATTCCGACCACTGATCTGTAAATCCTGAAAGTAACAGTGCTGCCGGAACATTGCTGATTACCTGCGAAGAAATGACCGCAGTCAATATTTCATTCCCATTCAAAATGCCCTTCAGGAAATTACAAAACATAGAAATTCGCCCCATATTTCCGATAAAGATAAAAAATCCTGCAAAAGTAAGAAGAAGAGAGTAATCGATTTCTTTAAAAGTTCCACGATCCATCACAAACACTGCCAAAATTGTCACGAGCATTACAACCCAAACAGGAAGCAAATGCGATACGCAAAGAAGACACAATAGAAAAATTATTGCATAAATAGCTACTTTCCACGGATTTTTCACCTTTTCGCTTTCCCGCATCTGTAAATCACCAAGCACAACACATTTTCTCAACAAAATCATTCCAAGCAACATCACTGCTGCAAGTAGTGTGTACGGCAGCATCAATTTAAAAAATGCACTCAATGCCATTCCTGATTTGGAATACAGATAAAGGTTCTGTGGATTCCCAATTGGGGTAAACATACTTCCTAAATTTGCCGCAACTGTCTGCATGACAATTACCGGAACAATTCGTTTTCTCATATTTGCCATCTCCAGCACCTGTATTGCAAATGGCACAAATGTAATTAAAGCTACATCATTTGTGATCAACATACTAAACACAAAACATAAAAACACAAGAATCAGTTCCATCTGCCGACTATTCTTCACAACTGTGATCAATCTTCCAGCCGCCTGTCCAAATACTCCTTCCCGGCTCAGGCCTGCCATGACTGCCATCAGACAAAAAAGTAACCCTAGTGTATGAAAATCAATATAGTTCAAATATTCCATATCTGGCGGCACAACAAACGATGAGATTCCTGCCAGTATCCATGCGATCATCAAAATCTTATTCATTTTTCCTTCTCCTTATTGCATTCCGTGGGCACCCCTTCAAACATGCTCCGCATCGAATACATTCCATATGATTCGGGCTCTCATAAGGCTTGATTCCCATTTTGCACTTACGTTTGCATAGTCCGCAACGATTGCAAGAAGACTCTACCTTATAGCGGAAAGGTGATATTTTCTGAAAGAATCCCAAACACACACCGAATGGACAGAAATATTTGCAGAACGGGCGATAAATAAAAAGTGACAATATAAAAATAGTTGTGAATCCAAATACTTTTATAAAAAGAAATGCTTCCCTCCAATTTTCCTTATTTGGCAAAAAAACAATGGGAATAAAAAACAATAATGCAAAAAAAATAATGTACTTTATTTTTCTCAAATACTTTTCGTAAGGCAACTGAAGTAACTTTTTAGGGAAAGGAATTTGAAAAATCACTTCCTGTATAATTCCCAATGGACATATCGCAGAGCATGCCCAACGCCCACCGATAGCAAGTACCAAAAATATAACAATAAAGACCATGTTTTCCTCTCTTGTAAATGATATTTTTCTTCCTTGTAGAATTTACTCTAGTCGTATTTCCTTTTATGTATACTTGAAAAAGTTCTACATTTACTAATCTAATCGTATATTCTAATCTACTTTCCTTATGAAAGCAAGAAGAATTCATAATAGAATTTGCCTAAAGTCTCCAAATTACTGTACTTTCCCCATCTGGCATAAGGATAAGGGATATACATATTTAAAGTTTCTTTCTAAAAAACATAACTCTTATTAGGAACATATCATTCTCTATCTCAGCAATTATCGTTCCGTCCATTCGCTCTACCAAACTTTTTGCAATTGAAAGACCAAGCCCTGTAGTATTACTTGTTCGTGCTGTATCGGCTTTATAGAATTTTGAAAAAATCTTCTTAATATCAATGTCCCCTGGATTTTCCAAATCATTTTCACATAGAAAAATTATGTCATTATTCTCACTGAAAAGCTTCATTCTGATCTTTTGACTGCCATGCACCAATGCATTTTTTATAATATTCTGCAATATTCTTCTAATTGCTTCCGTATTTCCCTCTATCAGAATATTCTCCTCACAAAAATCAATCTCAGGTTCCAGGCCTTTTGTCTGAAATTCATCATAGAACGAAAATACTGTATCATACACACATTTACCAAAATCAACTGTTTCCATCTTCAACTCATACTGTTCATTCTGAAGTTTTGTATATGTAAATAATTCTTCCAGTATATCCTTTAAACTTGAAATTCTGCTTTGGATTACTTCTATGTAATGTCGCTGCTCTTCTTCTGAATCACTTTGTGCCAGCAATTGAAAGTATCCATCAAGAGATGTCAGCGGTGTTCGAATATCATGAGAAAGATTTGTAATTGTCTCCTTCAAATATTCTTCATTTTTCCGTGCATTGTTCTTAATCTCTTGCGACATGTCAAGTACTTGATTGATACTGTCCACAAGCTTTTCGAATTGTTTAAAAGGAACCGTTACCGTAAGGCGAAGATTTGTCTGATTTTCTTTTAGAAACTCAAGTTGACGGCAGGTATTCTTTACCTGTCGCCTGTACATTAACAGTATAAATATTAATCCAACAGCCAATACTGTTGATAAAACAGCCCATAGAATCATATAAAACCTCTATCGAATATCTCGTTTCTTTACAATTATCGTAGAAATGAATAAAGATACAATTGCAAATGCTACTCCAACGGCAACACCTCTTACCATAACTTCTGATGTGCTATCATACAATAACATCGTAATGTTACCATCAAGTATATACTTGTTAATATCAAATTCAAGTCCTGTTTTCACTCCATTAATTGCTTTATTTATTAGTGAATAAATAGGCACTGCAAGTCCAGAGCACAAAAGAATCCCACTGGTCATACTAAACGCAGTACTATAAGTGAGAATACAAAGTAACATCATTACTGCAGCAATTCCTAAATGAAGCAAGTATTGTACCCCTAAATACTGAAACAGTTCTGTTATACTTCCTAAATAGAAATCACTTTCCCACATTACGTACCCACTTGCAACTATCGATATTGTAAATACAACAACCATCACTAGCACTTGGAATGCAATTACGATAAATTTCGATGCAACAAGCTGTTCCCGTCTTGGAAATTGCCCGGCAATATTCTTTATATATCCATTCTTATAATCTGCATTGGTAAAAATTGCCGCAAAAATAACACATAAAATTGCAAGTAACTGACTTCTCATTTCAACACTGACGACACTTCCAATTTCAATAGTACCATTTACCCATTCCGGCTGTGCTTCCACATAGATACCTACCGGGCGTTCTTCCATTGTTTCTGTCACTGCCGCCGGATCATCTTTCATAAATTCTATATCTGAATTTGTCATCGTTACACTGAACACTGCAAGACCAATTACAAAACAGATCATAATCCATGTAGATTTTGAATGTAATAGTCGGTGAATATCCATTTTTATAAGATTAAACATTTAAAGCACCTCCCGTCAAATTTAAATAGTAATCTTCTAAAGCTTCGTTCTTTATAGTAATCCCTACAGTCTTTACACCATTTTCCGCTAATGTCATCGTGATGCTTCCACCATCATTCAGTCTCTCAAAAATCTGGATTGTATCAGCATCTACTACCTTATACTGATGGATTCCCATATTTTCAAGAACAGTGCAGGCTTTTCTTGTATCATCTGTCTTAAGCTCTATTCGTTCACTACATTCTGCAAGAAGCTCTTCTCGTGTCATTTCCTTAATTAGAACACCATCATGAATAATACCATAGTTTGTTGCAATCTTTGATAATTCTTCAAGAATATGGCTTGAAATAATAAATGTAATATTCTTCTCTTTATTCAATTTGAATAAAGTTTCTCTTACTTCAGCAATTCCCTGGGGATCAAGACCATTGATTGGTTCATCTAAAATCACTAAGTCTGGATCGCCTACAAGTGCAAGTGCGATTCCAAGTCTTTGCTTCATACCAAGAGAAAAGTTCTTGACCTTTTTCTTTCCAACAGTTCCAAGTCCTACAGTATTAAGAAGTTCTTCAATCACACCTTGTTTTCTAACACCCATTGCGATGCATTTCAGTTTCATATTTTCATAAGCAGACATATTCGGATAAATTCCTGGTGCTTCAATCAATGTACCGATGCGGGACATATACTGATAGGCAGCTTTTCCACTTTTCCCAAATAGAGAAAAATCACCTTCTGTTGGAGCTGCAAGTCCGCTTATCATTTTAAGAATCGTTGTTTTCCCTGCTCCATTCCGCCCAATCAACCCATATATATCACCTTGTCTGATATGAATATTTACTGCATTTACGACCTTATGTCTTCCGAAATTTTTCGTAAGACCGTTTGTACTTAACAAATCCTTCATTTCAACTCCTCCTTTACTTTATGCTTCCTAGTTTACAGATAAAATGACAATAAAACGCAAAGCAAAGTTAAAGAAAAGTTAAAGTTATTTGACCAGACGAAATCCAATTCCCCATACCGTCTCAATATATTCCTCTTCTGTAATAGATTTTATTTTTTTGCGTATGTTACTGATATGTACATTAATAGTCTTATCCTCTCCAACATAAATATCATCCCAGGCATAATCGTATATATCCTGCTTTGCATACACCTTATTGGGATGAGACATGAAAAGTTCCAATATTTTAAACTCTTGTCTTGTCAATATAATCTCTGTACCGTTAATTTCAGCTGTAAATGTATCTAAATTCAGAACCAGATTTTTATATTTTAACAAGTTATTCTCTGTATTATACTCTTTTGCAAAACGACGAACCTGAACACCAACTCTTGCAATAAGTTCTTCAAGCTCAAAAGGTTTTGTCAAGTAATCCTCTGCCCCCTCTGTCAGAAGGTTCACTTTACTATCAAGGCTATCTTTAGCAGAAACTACAATCACAGGTATCTGCTGCTTTTCTTTCAGCTTAGGAAGTAGTTTTTCACCGGATAACCCTGGTAACATCAAATCCATAACAGCAAGTGCGTAATTCTCTTTGTCCAGATAAAGCAAAGCTTCTGTTCCCGAAAACGCCTGTGTGCAGCTGTATCCGGCTTTGGTGAGCGCCTCCGCTATAATAACATTTATATCAGCATCATCTTCTATGATCAAAATTTTATTCATAAGTTTTTTGCTCCTTGAAAATTTCATAAATTAACTTTATGTAAATTATACACTTGCAGATTTTCTTCTGCAAGGCTGTATACTTCATCATGTTCTTCATGTAATTTCTAAAAATATTCATCCACTTTTTGTATAACAGATTATAAACATAAAAAGGGCACTCTCTGAAAGTTTTTTTTCTTTCAAAAAGTGCCCTCAACAATCAATATTTATTTTCCATTAATAGAGTTTTGCTCCTGCCGGGATTCTGTCATCTACCATCAAGACATTCAATCCTTCTCTTCCTTCTTCCAGATGAGTTGCGGAGATAATCATACCACAGGAATCGATTCCCATCATCTTTCTTGGCGGAAGATTCACGATTGCGATCAATGTCTTTCCTACCAGCTCTTCTGGCTCATAGTAATCGTGGATACCACTTAAGATGACACGATCTTCGCCGCTTCCATCGTCTAATACAAATTTCAGAAGTTTTTTGCTCTTCGGAACTGCTTCACATTCTTTTACCTTTACCGCACGGAAATCTGATTTGCTGAATGTGTCAAAGTCTACCATATCTTCAAATAATGGTTCCACTTCTACATTAGAAAAGTCGATTTCTACCTTAGCCGGCTCAGCTGCAACCGGTGCTTCTACAGCTTTTGGAGCTGCTGTTGTTGCCTGTGCAGCATTGTTTGCTTCGTTCTTAGCAGCGCCCTGTGACTTCATTGTCGGGAGCTTGCAGCGAGATTTTATATATATCTATTTGCCTCTACGCTTCTCTATTCTTCAAGCTTCTAATAATCTACATTTTTATATAACTCTACAACTTTTATTACAAGTTACCACCAATTTGGTGTAAAAGTGGTGCAGTTGTTGGTGTGCGTCCCTTATTATGAAATTTTAATCTTACCGCATAAATCTTCAAATGATTTAACTTTCGCCTCTTTTGTTGCTTCCGCATAAATTTCCATCGTTGTTGCGATATCTTTATGTCCCATAATTTCCTGAATTACTTTAAGGTTTGTTTCATTCTCACAATACCTTGTAGCAAATGTATGTCGCAAATTATGGCAAGAAAAATTAGGCAGTAAAACTGGTGCTCTACGTTCTCTTTCTGCTCTTTCTATTTCTTCTTCATTATATGCCAGAGTTATACGTTTGATTGTTCTATTGATTGTCTGAGGATTATGTGCAAAACCATTTCTGTTCAAGAAAATAAAATCTGTATATCCATCAATTGATGCCTGACAAGTTAACCCTACTTCCTCTTGATATTTTTTCTCATTCAAAAGTGCCTGTTTTACTTCTGGCAACATTGGAATAATTCGGTATCCTGCAGTAGTTTTTGGTGATGTTACTGAAAAATAGCACTTGCCTTTATCTCTCTGGTAGTACACCATATTGTGATTAATTTCAATATAATTCTCATCCATATGAACATCTTCCCAACGTAACCCAACTACCTCTGATACACGACATCCTGTTCCCAAGAAGAATGTAAACAATGGAAGCCAATGGTTATATTTTTCGCTTTTATTTATATAGGAAACAAAAGCTTCTTGCTGCGGAATTGTAAGAGCATGACGTTTAGGTGTTTCAAAGTTATGTGATCGTTTCACATCTCCTAAAACTAAGTCGCTAGGATTTATTCTAATATAACCATCCTCAACCGCTAATATAAATACTTGATGAAGCACCGTATGAATACTCTCCAATGTTGCAACTGACATTTTCTTAGAATCCACAATACCATTATAGTATCTTCTCACATCCGATTTTCGGATTTCCTTTATCTTTCTGTTTCCAAAATCATTCATAACAAAATGCTCATACATATAAATATAATTATTGCGAGTAGTTTGCTTTAATCCCACCTTATCATTTTTCCACATTTTATAGACATCATTCAATGTGATATTTGAACTTCCTTGTTGGATCCCATCCCGCAGATCATTCTGAATTTCTTTTTCTTTTTCACGCAAGCCTTCTAATGTAGAACAATATACCGCATGTCTTTTTTTATCTCCACCAATCCAGCGATACATATAAAGTCCATCATTTTTTCGATAGGTTTCTCCGTCTTTCAACACTCTCCCTTTATGATCTTTTCTTTTTTGCATTCTTTTCTCCTTTTCTATACAAAGAAAAGGACTCTGCAAACTTATTATAACGCTTGCAAAGTCCCTTTTCTACGCCTAATCATTCATTTTTTTACACCAATAATTTATATAGAATATGCTGTTTCCGTATATTCATCTAATTTTTTACGTTTAATCAATCGCTTTGTTCCATTCCATAAAACAAACTGGCAATTCTTCTCATCCGTCATTTTGCGGAGCTTGTTAATTCCGATACCAGAATATGCAGCTGCTTCCTCAAGAGTTAAATTACTCTTTTCCCAAATAGGAACTTCTTTTACCATAGGCATCTCCTCCTTCCTTTTTTATAGACTTATTTTTCCTAATTTCCCCGACAGAGAGAGGAACTTGTTTTTCAGGTGCTTTTATCTCATCAAGCTCCTGGCAACAAACTATTTCAAAACTTTTTATTTCTTTCATACCGAAAATCAATACATTATCTTCTTTCTTATTTTATTTTTTAATGTTCTTTGTTGCCATCTTAAAAAACAGTATAAATAACCAGTAAAATCAACATTTTCATATGTCATCAAAACTGGCAACAAAGTTCGTTTTTTGAATAAAACAGCTGTATTATCAGGAAGATTTACTCTCTCTTGTCGGGCTAATGGAACGGAAGTTCCATTTGTTCTGTTGCCGAAAGTTCTCTAAATCCATCTCCGCCAATTTCGTTGCCGCCCTCTATCTCTTCACTTTTTCGAGTCCAACAGCGTTGTCTTCCATACCCTTCTGAGGTAAATCTATGATAACCACCTCGCTTCCATCCAATAATCTGAGTATCCATGATTTGACAAATTTCATTCGTCTCATACTTCTTAGGCTCACGATCCCCGTGATTAAAAGCCTCACTCCAAATCTGAATAGAACATACATAATTTCCTTTATAATTATCAAGCCACCCCTGGATTGTTCCTGCCAGAGTGTCCTCTTGCATAAACTGTTTCCGATACTCATCAATTTCCTTTTGCATTTCTTTTGTGAATTTCAGAAGATTACCTTTGTTCTCTTCACTGTGATAAATAATCATTGCTTCTGCCCACAATTGATTAAAATATGCTCTGGCTTCTTCTTCATCATCTAAAATATGTTTCTCTGCTTTTGAAGCATCAATCATGATTGGAAGAAACCTTCTTGCACCAGTTCTATCAAACGGAATAAACTGATAGGTATTCGTAGATCCAGCAAATACACATTGTCTTTTTCGATCTTTTTCAAAACGTGCATAGGCCGTTCTATATGTATCCTTTTGTCGGCTCAAAAATGATTTTATTTCTTCGTTACTTTTTGCACTGATAGCAGCAATCATTTCAGACATTTCTATGATCCAATGTCCTCTAATTGATTCAAATACCTTCTTATCACCCAAATCTCTTAAATCATCCGAAAACCAATTATCTTTCAAGGATAAAAAACGAAAGAACGTGGATTTTCCTGCGCCTTGTTGTCCCACAAGACAAAGCATTTCATCCGCTTTTATTCCCGGATAAAACACTCGCAATAAAGCCTCCATCATAAAGTGCTTTAATACTTCATATACATAGTCTGAATCATCTGCCCCCATATATTTTTTCAGCACATATCGGATTCGTTCTTCCCCATCCCATTTTAATGTTTCTAGGTATTCGCAAATCGGGTGATACGCTCTGTTTGCAGCTTCAATTTGCAATGCCTTATACAAATTTTTTTCATTTCCTAATCCATAGTACACTTCAAAATATAGATAAAACTGATCAATCGCATTATCGGTCAGAATCTCCCAATCTTCATCCCACCAAAGTTTCCTCGATATATCGACTCTTTCAGACAACCGATTATATCGAAGACAACCTTGAATCAATGGATCATCTCGAAAAATCATCATATAATTTTGAACCGTTCCTTTGATATCTCCCTTTTCATTTTTCAGTAAACATTCCTTAATTTGTCTGATTGCATTTAGATCTGCCATCTCACCCATCCGTTTCAAAGTATCCTTCTTTTTATTTTCATCCATTTTTTCTGCATCTTCTATCAATCTTTTCAACCTCCTTCTTAATCATTTCAACAGCTTGCACTTTTTCTTCCTCTTCTCCGAATAATAAAAGATCTAAGTAATATTCAACAATGGTCAGATATTTCAACGCCTCTACAAATTTTTCATCCCACTTCTCTTCCGGCGATTTAGGTGCAAATTCTTTTTTCCATTTTCGCAACAATATATGGTAATCCAGCATCGCACGAACACATTCTATATACTCTTGTTCTTCTGATTTCACTAAATTTTTTTCTGGTTTGCTCTTCAAAATCTTCCTTGGTTTTTTTATTTTTCTTCTGTCTACTCTAGATATTTGAATTCCGAAATCATCTGCTAATTTTAATGCAGCCTCTTTTAAGGAAAGTCCAAAGAGCTGTGCTGTGAAATCTATCACATCGCCAGTCACTCCACACCCAAAACAATAATATCTTCTATCTACTTTCATGCTTGGTGTTTTGTCATTATGAAAAATACAACTAATCAGCCCTGATTTTGTTATCTTAAATCCATAGAACTCAGCCGCCTGCCGAACTGTTACATTTTCTTTCACTTCATCAAATAATCCCATAATCCTCCAATCAAAAAAGAGCACTCTGTTTATTCCAACGGAATTCCCAAAATGCTCTTATCGCTCATTATCTAATGAGGATTCTTTATTCAATTTTCCAGTTTCTCCATTTCTTGTTATACTTGCTTTCTTCTCAGATAATTTTTTTAATATAGATGGTTTGACTTCTTTTTTTATTTCTTGAACCATGATATTTTTGTTTTCCGGTTTCAATAATCTGTTTTTCATTTTCGAAATCGTCTTCGTAATTGCATATTCAATCTTTTTAATTACTCCATCTAACCGATCAAGAGCATACTGTTTTTCCCTTTTAGATGCCTTTCTCTCTGGGCTTAAAATCCATTTCTTACTATCCTCCACTAATTTAATATCCTCTTTCCTAGTAGCGATCTCAATTTCATCAGCAATTCTTTCCACCGCTTTTTCATAAACCTCATCTGTAACATCATCTATCAGTTTTTCTACATCTTCAATTTTAAATTCAAGCTGTTTCAATGTTTCGTCTTGCTGAAGAATTCGCTCCGCATTATCAAAAAATTCTTCTGACTGTGCTTTGAGCTTTTTCTCTTGATCAATAATCTTTATGCTATTTTCTTTGTATTGAACCTCTTGCTCAAAAATTTCATATTTTTTCTGATTAACCACTTCTATTTGACTCTGAATTGATTCTTCCAACGATGCAATATCCTTTTTCTGCTTCATTCGAATATAATCTTGCTTTTCAAGATATTCCCTTCCACCATAACTTGGTTCTTCTTCTAACTCTAATCCATGCTTTTTACAAATATCAAAAAGAAGTATTCTGCAGGTAGCGTCAAAAACCATTTTCCTATTGTTAAATCTACCAGCCTTCTTTTCCGGATTTGGCAATTCAAAACCTAATGTTTCAAGTGCTTTTTCCTGTTGGGGAAATATTTCTCCATAAGCATTCTTACAATCAAAAACATGGCGTTCATGAATGTGTGGAGTGGACTCATCCAAATGCAAGGACCAGTTCAATAAATGAAAATGTTCTCCAAAACGATCACTAAGTTCTGTAATAAATTCTGTTACGATAGTCAATAACACATCCGGATCAACATAATCATCTTTTGTTCCAATCTGATAAATGGTTTCTTCCGGACACGTTTTCTTATGAGTTCTAATATCATCTGTTGTTCTGTTTCTTTCAGGATGATGATTTTTCAAATTTCTTGCATTCTGTCCTTCGACATAATCTTGATAATGAATCTTATAAAATAGTTGTTCGACTTCTTCAAAGGAATCGACAATCTCATCCTCTTTTCCTGTTACTGAAGCAGATCTGATACCATTATAACAATCCCAATAAACATTTCTCTTGGCTCGTTCCAGATTAATATGATCACTATTATCAATATCGAACTGTCTATCATTGTGCTTAGGATTATAAACACCATTCTTTCCAGTTCTTCCATTATGTCTAGTTAGTTTCACTTTGTCGTCTCCTTTCTTTCTGTTCTCGCAGAGAACTGCAGCAAAGCTGCTATAAATCCTGCCTTTATCGTCAGGAAATACCCAGTATTAAGTGACGAAACGTCTCTTAACTGGGCAATGGCTGCCGCCCTTAACCTGCCAGGGACTTTGTCCCTTGACCCTAGCAGAACGTTCGCCACTTCCTGCACCTTTGGCACAAAGGGATTGCATCCCTCTGTACACCTGCTCAGCAAAATTCGAAGTTCTTGATTCTGTCCCGTAATCAATCACATCGTTTTTCGCTGTTTTCTGTAACTGTCCACAGAACACTTCCGAAAAATAAAAGCCAATGTCTGATTTGCTCTGTCCGAAGCATTTCATTCATCGGCTTCTCAACTGCCTTCATTCAAGGCAAGAATATTTGCCTGAACTTTCGTCATGTTCTATTTAATTGCTTTGATCTGTGCACTGATCAAGTTTTGCAAATGAGCAAAACAAAAGCGACCAGCTGAGTAATTACAGTTGATCGCCTTTGGCTTAATCATTATTATTATTTTTTTCCAAAATCTCTGCAACTTTTTTTGTTACATGCCAAAACAACACAGGTGGAACCGCATTTCCAATTTGTCTGTAAGCATCACTTTCACTTCCAGCAAATTGAAATGAATCTGGAAATGACTGAATTCTTGCTGCTTCTCTCGGTGTAAACCTTCTATATAATTCTTTCTTAGGATCAACCAATAATACCGGATCTCTTGAATTTAAGCTTACTTTTGCCAAGTGACTGGTAACTGTAAGGCATGGTTCATCGAGCTTTTGCCATAATCCTCTTTTCATATTTGGTTTTGCATTTTTCATTCCTTCGACCGCCCTTTTAGAGAAATAATACTTTTCCTCTTCAATTGCTAATTTAGGAACTGCAACAGAAAGGGGTACCCAGTTTTCACTATGTGTTTCTTCTGGAAATTCATACAAAATATTAAGGTCTTTTCTAAATCCAACCAAAATAACTCTCTCTCTTTTTTGAGGAACACCATAGTTTGCAGCATTCATTAATTTAAACTGCAAAACATAACCAGCTTCTTTAAAAGCATCTTTAACACGTTCAAATATTTTTCCTTTGTGAAGCGTCATTAATCCTTTCACATTTTCTGCAATCACAACCTTAGGTTGTTTATCTTTTGCTATTCTAACCATTTGTTTATATAAATTAGCTCTATCATCAAATGGATCTTTTTTGGGATTAACCGTACTAAAAGACTGACATGGAAATCCGCCTATCAAAACATCATGTTCGGGAATTTGATCAGAAGGAATATCGCAAATGTCTCCACAAACTACTTCTCCTCCTTCAAAATTCAATTTGTGTGTATTCAGTGCCTTTTGATCTATATCTAACGCATATACTAATTCAAAAGGAAGTCTGTCATAATACTGTCCGTTAAAGATAAAATCACCAATAATACCTTGATCACATCCTCCACATCCAGCAAACAAAGATACAACTTTATACATTATTCCTCCTCGCATTATATCGTGACCTTTGATTGCAAAGTCTCCGTCCCATCAACACTTGAGCTAGAAAAATCTACTCTATATGTCATGGGTGTGGCTTGCATTCTTCCATCATCTAATTTCTTACCAACATCTCCAATAATGAACATGGTAACTCCTTGGCTTGTAAAGTAAACTCTATAAATATAATAAAACTCACCATGTTGTTTGGCAGCCACATATTCATTACGAGTAATATTTAATGTGTCTATCCAAAGCGAATCCTGCAAATCCGGACACGTAAATCTCTTTGTCGATTTCACTTCAATATATTTAACAAACTCTGCCATATCACCTGGTTCAGCAATTACTGATTGTATATCATATCCTATGCCTCTTGTTTTTCCAAGTGCCAATACCTTACGTACTAAGTGTGGATTAAATTTTGAAACTCTATTTTTTTCATACTCATAAACAAGTGCTTCACCTTCATCTCCAAATTGAACAAGATTTTGTCCTTGTTTTTTCGTTTCATCTTTCTCGCTTGTCTCTCCCTCTTTATATGAAAGTGAATTTGATGAAGTTGTAAATTTCGATGCATACTCCGATAATCTTGCATAATATGCGTCCCAATTAAATTGAAATATTTTTCTCTCCTCTATAGTTCCTAAATCATAGGAATAAACATCAAAAGCTGGCTTTTTATCATATTCTTGAATGAAGAGCTCAATCGTTTCCATTTCACTCAGATTCAACACTACACGTTTATCATGGTTCTCATCTATAATTCTAATTAAATTTGCAAGCTCTAGATAGTTAATTTGTTCATTGATATGCTGATGGGTGAAAGATGTTGCTTTACCTGGAACTACGATATCTCTTTCAATCCCTGCTTTTATATCTTTTTCTATGGCTTCAAGAACTTCATATGGACTGGCCTTACCTTGTAAAACATCAAGTGAATTTAAAACATAATAACCAAGCATTCTTTTTGTAATATCTATCTTTGCAGTCATCGCAATTTGTAATAATTTCAATACAAAAGCAAAAGGTCGAATTGATATTTCATCTTTTACTCTTTGTGCTACTGTTGTCGAAACTTTTTGCATGCCATTTGGAAATTGCATTTTATAACAGATATCTTTAAAAAATGCTGGTTGATCACTATCAGATAAATACTTTTGCGTACGTTCTGACTCATAAACCATACCATCTTCTGCATAAAAATACATCCCAAATAATTTACCTGATATTTCTGTTCGATGATTATCAAGTGTCTTTTTTATTCTATCGGACTCTGGAAGAAATCTTTGAAAAGCATTATTAAATAAAGATTCAAAGTCTTCATGTCTACATGGACAAATTTCATCAATAACTGATGCATACGCAGGTAATAAATCGTCCATTTCTTTCTTCGATTTGCCACGAATTATCGTACAACGATATTGTTTATTATGATCGTACATTAGATTCTCCCTCCTCTAATATATCTTTGATTTTACAAGCCAATGCTTCAGCTAATAACGGTGGCACAGCATTTCCAACTTGTTTAAGTTGACTAGTTTTAATTCCAAGAAATTCAAATTTATCAGGAAATGATTGAATTCTTGCTGATTCTCGGACAGTAGGTACGCGATTTGCTCGATAATGAAAATGATGATTATGCCCCGTATCAATTGTAAAACAAGGCTTTTCACTATTCATTCGTGTCCATGCTATATTTACCTTTCGAGTTGCCCTTAATTCTTCTGGAAGATTTTTATAATTACCACCATCTGGAACCATTGAAATGATGTTGCGTGTTTTTTCTGTATGGATAGTAGTAACATGATTCAATAATTCCAAAGCATCCTTCCTCATCAATTCTTGATATTCAGTTTCAGCTTTAAGTTTATATTGATCATGATTTTTAAGTAACGTTAAGTCTCCAATAAAATCCAAATCCGACAATGCTTCTTTAGTTGTAACATAAGGTTTTTTCCCTTCTCCATGAGTAGGGATTGGAAACTCAAATTCAAAATCTCCAAGTTTATTTTTATTAATACCAACAAAAAACACTCTGTTTCTTGCCTGTGGTACCCCATAATCAGAAGCAGTTAATTGCTTCATTGTAACATTGTAACCTATATGCGTAAAATCTTCTATTACTTGATCTTTTACTTGCCCTTTAAAAAGTCGAACAATTCCTGGAACATTCTCCATTACAAAAATCTTAGGTTGAATATCATCAACCATTTTCACAAATGATTTATATAGTATATTTCTCGGATCATCTAATAATCTCTTTCCAGAGACAGAAAAGCCCTGACATGGAGGTCCTCCGATTATAACATCCACGTCCTCAGCCGAAATATTAGCTCTTTTAAGTAAATCCTCGCCAGTCAAATTTGATATATCTTCATTAATAGTGGCTGCACTAGGGAAATTAAATTGATAAGTTTTTACTGCATCTTCCCATACATCTAGTCCTAACCGAATATTAAATCCAGCTTGCTCAAATCCTTTTGAAAAACCGCCACACCCACAAAATAAATCAATTACATTCATTTTTAGAACTCTCCTTTTTCTCTTTTCTTGGGTCTTGTGGTTTTTTAGCATTTTGCGGTATTGCCCACGCATCCCCTAATTTAAAAACACCTTGAATACGACCTTCTGCACATAATAATTGCACTCTTCTTTGAGAAATGCCCCATTTTTCAGCTGCTTGACTCGCCGTCATATATTTCATAATTATCACCCCATATAGACATAAAACACCTGTCTAATTATATTCGACGGGGCGAATATTTTCAAGAGTACTACAAAATTTATTTTTACTAATTAGTAACCTCCTTTCCAGTACTATGATTCACCCCATATTTCTTTGCATACTCACTAGATGCCTTTCTTCTTTCCTCTGAATACGGTGCTGTCAAGCGAACCGACATCCTTCCCTTATCTATCTCAAATGTCATTCCACCTTCATTATTCTGGCTCTTGAATCGACAATTTTCTGGATATTGTTCAGCAAAGGACATAAACCTACGTTGCAATCCTTTGTTATAAGTAAACACATTCCAAAAATCATCTTCCTCATTTGTAAGAATAATAGTTTCCTTCTCATACTTCGTTAATCTTATCATAAATATCGTTCCTTTCAATTCTGTATCAAAAAAATCAAGTGTAGATTTAGTTTTTTGCACTTCATCACCTACACATATAGTTTTTATTAAGCTCTCTCTTTCGCAGTTAATAAATCCTTTTATTACGCTTTCAAATATTTCCGTTCCCTAACCCTCTTCTTTTAGGATTGTATGCTCTAAAAAGACACGCTGCATGCATATTCAATTCAGGTATCCTCATATTCAAAAGCTATTCAATTATCAATGTACAAAGATTGATATTATTAAATATCCTTCTATATAACGAAATGCTGAGAGGCATTTTTACAGGGTTTTCTGGGAAATATATAAAAATTTTTGAATTGTTGATGTGCAATATAGAATAAAAAATAACCAACTACAACGCTGATTACTTCCATTTTTGATATTTAGATATTTTGTACAAAACAAAAAACAGCTGGGTGTACCAACTTTTTTGGTACACTCAACTGTATCTTTTATTACTAGTTTTCTTTTACACCATTCTTTTGCAGAGCCCTTCTCTTAGACTTTTTAAAAATTTGGTGTAAATGTGGTGTAGTAACCTGTTTTTCTGTTTAAAATATAGCTTAAAATTTCTTGCTCTTAGTACAATTTCGCTCCTGCTGGAATGTGATCATCCAAGATCAGAACATTGAGTCCTTCTCTTCCTTCTACAAGATGTGTTGCGGAGATGATCATACCACAAGAATCAATTCCCATCATCTTACGTGGTGGAAGGTTTGTGATTGCAAGTAATGTCTTTCCTACTAAGAATTCTGGCTCATAGTAATCGTGAATTCCGCTTAAAATCACACGATCTACGCCACTTCCGTCATCTAATACGAACTTCAGAAGTTTCTTAGATTTTGGAACTGCTTCACATTCTTTTACCTTTACAGCACGGAAATCTGACTTGCTAAATGTCTCGAAATCAACCATATCTTCAAATAATGGTTCTACTTCTACATTAGAGAAATCGATCTCAACCTTCGCTGGTGCAGCTGTTTCTTCTACTGGAACAACTACTTTTGCAGCTGCCGGAGTTGTCTGTGCAGCGTTGTTTGCTTCGTTCTTAGCAGCGCCCTGTGACTTCATTGTCGGGAAAGATTTCACGTTTTCTTCATGATTCTTCGGGATGCGTCATTGTACTATATTGTCTAAATTTATAAACCTTATAATTACTTCATTATTCGTCATTATTAAATTTTCTTTGTTGTCAATTTGCTGTAAACCAAACAAATTGTTGTCATCCGTTATACTAAGCACTTCTCAAAAAATATCTAATTTTGTTGCTAAATTCTCGAATGACTCTTGTTTCTTTTCTTCTGTTGCTTCCGCATAAATGTCCATCGTTGTTTCAATGTTTCTATGTCCCATAATGGATTGAATAACTTTTAAATTTGTTTCATTTTCGCAAAGTCGTGTACAAAAAGTATGTCTCAGATGATGGCAAGAAAAATTAGGTAGTATAATAGGATCTCTTCGTTCTTTTTTAGCTCGCACCACTTCGTCTGCATTATAACTATTCGCTATACGCTTAATCGTATGATTGACTGTTTGTGGATTTGGAACCATTCCAAAACGATTACAAAAAATAAATCCTGACATTCCATCAATTTCTGATTCATTAAAACCATTTTCCAGTTGTTCTTCATAAAGCATTTCAAAAGCATCTTTCACAATATCCAACATTGGAATTGTACGAATTCCCGCTTCCGTTTTGGGTTTGGATATTCTCAATACACTTTTGTTGCTTTCTGGTTTTTGATAATAACTCAAACTGTGATTGATACTGACTGTTCTTTTGTCATAATCTAGGTCTTGCCATCGAAGCCCTAATGCCTCACCAATTCTACATCCTGTTCCAAGCAACACCGTAAACATAGGCCACCAATGATAATATATCGGATGGTTCGCAATATATTCCATAAATGCTCTTTGCTGCTCTACTGTCAATGCATGTCTGATTCCTCTGTTCTTCCCGGATTCTCTGCTAATTTCTTTCATTACTCCATCAGTAGGATTATTTCGTATAATCTCATCCCGCACTGCCAACTGAAATGTTGGATGAAGCAAACAATGAATAGTATCTAATGTTCCTAATGAAATTTTTACTTCATTAAGAAGATAATAATAAAACTGCAATACATCAGAATACTTTATATCTGCAATCCGCTTTTTTCCAAAGGTATCACGTACATAATGATCGTACGTATATAAATATGAACTTTTTGTAGATTCACGCAAATTATACTTCGTGGACATATACCGATCAAACGTATCATTCACACTTGCCTTGCCAGCAACATAGAGATCCAATCCGTCCAACTGATCCTTCATCAGTTTAGATTCTTTCTCTCTTAGTTCTGCCAGATCGTTAGCATATATAAATTTACGTCTACCCATCGGATCTGTATAGGTGTACATGTATCTTTTATCTGATGATCTTTGTACTTCTCCTTTACGTAAAGTTCTTCCTCGCAAATCTTTTCTTACTTTCGCCATAATAGTTTCCTCCTCTTAAGAGAGAAGCACTTACTATTTTTTCTGCTCGGATAAAAGTATCTCTACCCCTTTTAGGACAATGTCCGTTGTATTCATTTTATGTTGTTCGGCGTATGCAAGCATCTGGGAATATAGCTGATCAGGAACACGAATGCTTAATACTTTCTTCTTTGCATTGTCTGATTTTGGTCTTCCCATCTTTTTCATTTCAGCTCTTATACCTCCTATACCAACATTATACTTTCTGTATGACATAAAGTCAATTAAAAATGCAGAAAACTATAGAAGTTCTTCTCTCTTATTTTCTCTCTTAAAATTTTAATACTCTCGGAATGTTTCCAAATATTTTTCAAATATCTCACAATTAACTAAAGCTACTTTATCAATTTTATAGACTGCTTTCGCCTCTTTTGCTAATGCCTGAAATTTTGTCAATCCTAAACTATATTTCTCCGCACCTTCTGGATATCTCACGAACTTCTTTTCCATTTTCTTAGTAGCTTCCACATCTTTTCTTGCAAAACCCATTTCACAAAACTCCTTTCCATTTATGAATAAGAAAGAAAACAAATTTGTCTTCTCATATAACGAAAGGAAATCAATGGATTTTACAGGGTGATTATGATAAAAAGTTAAAAAAATAGTTGTCAAAGGCTTTTCTTCGACAACTATCGTTACAAATTACTACTATTCATATTGAATTATTTTATTTTCATATTTTATATCACAACCCATTTCTATAAATCTCGTTTATAACAGCCTGCGCCTGTTCCATTTCTTTTTTCTTTATGAATTCTTCCCGGTCACTTAAAATTGCTATCATTTCATCTATTACATCTTCCATTCTAGTATAACGAATATTAAATAATTGCTATATTAAATTGATACTGCTTCCTCTTC
>OGDR01000191.1_pt1 | contig 36946 bp, 32 predicted proteins | sample 1570501 | NCBI WGS metagenome assembly OGDR01 (sample SAMEA2582170, study PRJEB24529) | metagenome | reverse complement strand
CTTCCAAAAGTACAGTCCTGGATGGGTCTGTCAATCACGTGGATAAAAGATCTGGGAAGAGAGTATTGATGTATCCCTCTTTGTGATTTTTTTGACGATTTCCAAGTAATGGAATTGAAGTTTTGCTCTGATTATAGTAGAATACACTTTAGTGCAGTGAATATATCAACAAATGGAGGTTATTATGTATCAGATCACAAAGGCAAAAAAGCTGGCAGATAAGATCTATCTGATGGATGTTGTGGCACCGAGAGTGGCAGCAAACTGCCTTCCGGGACAGTTCATTATTGCAAAGGTAGACAAGGAAGGTGAGCGTATTCCGCTTACAATCTGCGATTATGACAGAGAAAAGGGAACTATCACCATCGTGTTCCAGATCGTCGGTGCATCAACCGAGAAAATGTCAAAGCTTGTCGCAGGAGACAGCTTTACAGATTTTGTAGGACCGCTTGGTGTGGCATCTGAGTTCACAAAGGAAGATCCAGAAGCTTTAAAGAACAAGAAGTTCTTATTCGTTGCCGGTGGGGTTGGTGCAGCACCTGTTTACCCACAGGTAAAGTGGCTGCATGAGCATGGCATTCAGGCAGATGTAATTGTCGGTGCAAAGACACAGTCCTTAATCCTTCTTGAAGAAGAGATGAAAGCTGTTGGAAATGTTTATATCACAACAGATGACGGCAGCTATGAGCGTAAGGGAATGGTTACTCAGGTGATTCAGGAACTGCATGATCAGGGCAAGCAGTATGATGTATGTGTTGCAATCGGACCGATGATCATGATGAAATTTGTATGTCTTCTGACAAAAAAATTAGAGATTCCTACAATCGTCAGCATGAACCCGATCATGGTAGACGGAACAGGTATGTGCGGAGCATGCCGTCTTCAGGTAGGAGATGAGATCAAATTCGCATGTGTTGACGGACCGGAATTTGATGGACATTTGGTAGATTTTGACCAGGCAATGAAGAGACAGTTAATGTATAAAACAGAAGAAGGCCGTGCAATTTTGAAATTGCAGGAAGGCGATACACATCATGGCGGATGTGGAAATTGCGGAGGTGACAACTAATGGCAGATGTATTAAAGAAAGTACCTGTAAGAGAGCAGGAACCAAAAGTACGCGCAACAAACTTTGAAGAAGTTTGTCTTGGATATAACAAAGAAGAAGCAATGGAAGAAGCAACTCGCTGCATCAACTGTAAGAATGCAAAATGTGTGCAGGGATGTCCGGTAGCTATTAATATTCCAGGATTTATCAAGGAAGTAAAAGAAGGAAATATCGAAGAAGCTTACAAGATCATTGGAGAATCTTCTGCACTTCCTGCAATTTGTGGACGTGTATGTCCTCAGGAATCACAGTGTGAAGGAAAATGTATCCGTGGTATCAAAGGAGAATCGGTTTCCATCGGTAAATTAGAGCGTTTTGTTGCTGACTACGCATTAGAGCACGACATTAAACCAGTTGGCGCAGAGAAGACAAACGGACACAAAGTTGCTGTAATCGGATCTGGTCCGGCAGGACTGACATGTGCTGGTGACCTTGCAAAATTAGGATATGAAGTAACTGTATTTGAAGCACTCCATGAACTGGGCGGTGTATTAGTATATGGTATTCCTGAGTTCCGTCTTCCAAAACAGAAAGTTGTTGCAAAAGAGATTGAGAAAGTAAAAGAACTCGGAGTAAAATTTGAGACAAACGTTGTTATCGGTAAATCTACAACTATCGATCAATTGATCGAGGAAGAAGGATTTGAGGCAGTATTTATCGGATCTGGAGCAGGACTTCCAAAATTCATGGGAATCCCGGGAGAAAATGCAAACGGTGTATTCTCTGCAAATGAATACTTGACAAGAAGCAACTTGATGAAAGCGTTTGATGAATCTTATGATACCCCAATTGCTGCAGGAACAAAAGTTGCTGTCATCGGTGGTGGTAACGTTGCGATGGATGCTGCAAGAACAGCTCTTCGCCTTGGTGCAGAAGTACATATCGTATATCGTAGAAGTGAAGAAGAACTTCCTGCCAGAGTAGAAGAAGTACACCATGCAAAAGAAGAAGGAATCATCTTTGATCTTCTTACAAATCCAAAAGAAATTTTAGTAGATGAAAATGGATGGGTAAAAGGTATGGTATGCGTGAAGATGGAATTAGGAGAACCAGATGCTTCCGGTAGAAGACGTCCGGTAGAAGTAGAAGGATCTGAATTTACAATGGATCTTGATACTGTGATCATGTCTCTTGGTACATCTCCAAACCCACTGATCTCTTCTACAACAGAAGGACTGGAAGTAAATAAATGGAAATGTATCGTTGCAGAAGAAGAGAACGGTAAGACAACAAAAGAGGGTGTCTATGCCGGAGGAGATGCTGTAACAGGTGCAGCAACTGTTATCCTTGCAATGGGTGCGGGAAAAGCAGGAGCAAAAGGTATTCACGAATACTTAAGCAATAAATAAAAGATAGTATCATCGTTGTTTCAGGGAAGCACTGAGATAGGAAATATCTCAGTCAGATCTGATGTGAAAAAAAAGGACTGCCGTATATGACTGAAACGGAAGTCCTTTTTTTCGCCAGAATAATAGGAGAAAAGAAATAAGATAGAAGCACTGTCTTGTACAGAGCAGGGAGATGAACATGAAAATTACAATTATTACTGTTGGAAAATTAAAGGAAAAATATTTGAAAGATGCAATCGCCGAGTATACAAAGCGGCTGAGCAAATCATGCAAATTGGAGATCATCGAAGTGGCTGATGAGAAAACCCCCGATCAGGCAAGCGTATTGGTAGAAAATGGAATTCGCAGAAAAGAAGGTGAACGTATTTTAAAGCATATAAAAGAAGGTGCCTATGTGATTACTTTGGAAATCAATGGGAAATTGTTATCTTCCGAAGAATTTTCCGAAAAAATCGAACAACTTGGAATTCAAGGGAAAAGCCACATTATTTTTGTGATTGGAGGCTCGATTGGACTTAGCGAAGAAGTTTTAGAAAAGTCCGATTATGCATTGAGTTTCTCCAAAATGACTTTTCCGCATCAACTGATGCGTGTTATTTTGCTGGAACAGATTTATCGTGCATATCGGATTATAGAAGGAGCACCGTATCATAAGTAACAGAATTGAAAGTACAGGAGAGATCAGAGATGAAAATTTTAATTACAGGATTTGAGCCATTTGGAGGAGAAAGTGTAAATCCTGCTTATGAAGCAGTGAAGCTTTTACCAGATATGGCAGGAGATATACAGATTGTAAAAATGGAAATTCCAACTGTGTTTGGAGAGGCCGGAAAAGTTGTGGAAACAGGAATTCTGCAACATCAGCCGGATGCAGTAATCTGCGTTGGGCAGGCGGGAAGGCGAGCCGATATCGGAGTGGAGCGTGTTGCGATCAACCTTGTAGAAGCTTCAATTCCGGATAATGCCGGAAATCAACCTATGGATGTAAAAGTGCAAGAAGATGGAGATACGGCATATTTTGCAACCATTCCGGTAAAAGCAATGGTAAAAAACATCAAGGATCATGGGATCCCTGCAAGCATATCTTACACAGCGGGGACTTATGTATGTAACAGTGTGATGTATGATCTTCTTTATTTGATTGATAGAAAATATCCTTCTATTCGAGGCGGTTTTATTCATGTGCCATATGCGACAGAGCAAGGCGTCGGAAAGCCTGTCGGAACAGCTACAATGGAACTTTCCACCATCTCAAAGGCATTACTATATGCGTTGGAGGCAGTTGCCGGGGAGGATAAAAATTGACATTTCCTATCTAGAAACATAGACTGAAATAAAAAATCTCGTTATTTTTTTAATAGAATAGCGAGATTACTAAATATAATCATAACTTTTATTCACTGCTATAACCTCATTTGTTTTTCATTTCTATGAAAAATCATTTTCACTGCTGCTAAATTTCTTATATTATACCATTCATCAAAAAATACGTCACTATTTTCTCCCATTTGTCATGAATATTTTTCAACTTATTTTCGCATAGAAAAATGTTCCGCCTTTTCTTTGTTGGGCAAAATGTATAAAAAATATAGGATTTTAAATGAAATAGAGAAGAAAAACTACAAAAGCAAATGACTTTATGGAAAAGCTGTGCTAGAATAAATCCATTAGAGTTTATTTTAAGGAAGCAGAGGACATGATTCAGAGACAGAAAATGGGAAAAGAGAAAAAACGAAAAACACTCAGCCAGGAATTTACACTTCTGACAGTAGTGACTTCTGTAGGGACACTGTTCCTCTTGGGAGTTGTTCTGATCAGTGTATTTTCTTTTTTATTTTTACAAAATGCAAAAGAAGATATGCAATATGTCCTGGACAGTACAAACGAGCAGATCCAAAGCCACATCCAGTTTATTTCAGATGGCGCAGTTTCTATCCGTCATAATCCATTATTGGAAGCATTTTTAAAAAATGAATCTTATGATCAGGAAAATGCGGAAAAACAGCTTGGATATATGATGGAACTTTTTTCGGCGGGAAACCTGGCAGAGCAAACCCCATTCGTTGAAAGTGTACATTTATTTAACAAAGTGGGGAAGGAACTTGACAGACGCTATTATCCGCTGACTGTTTTGGCAGCAAAGGAGGAGAAAGAAATTTGTCAGCACATTTTAACAGAGTTTTATGAAGAAAATTGTCGATATCAAAGTTATATCCGAAATGGCAAGTGGTATCTCTGTTTTACAATATATGATGAAAGTATGAACAACGTAGGAATCTGCATGGTGCAAATAGAGAGAGAGGCGATAAAAGAGATTTTTTCGGCAGTGGAAGGGTACCAGGACTGGGGATGGGAAATCAAAGGAAACGATGAAATTTTGTTTTCGGACGGAAGAAAAATAGAGGGCGATAATCTGGTATACAGCAGTGCTGACGGCGAATTTGATATCCAGATTTCTTCGGTAGTCGGGAAAGAAAATCTCTATGTCGTTCTTCGTCCAACATTGTTTGCGTTTTTATTCATCCTTCTTCTGGCACTTGTCCTGGCAGCCGCTCTTGCATTTGTTTCTGGGTATCGATTGTCAAAACCATTGAAGAAAGTAAGAGAAAGTATGCATGAATTTGGGGAGGAACAATTTGATATCCGAATGGATGATTTTCAGATTCAGGAGTTCCATGATATATCTGTAGTATTTAATGAGATGGCGGATAAGATCCAGCATTTGATACTTGAAGTGTATGAGAAAGAACTTACCGCAACGAGACTTCAAGTAAAGTATCTCCAGGCACAGATCACACCGCATTTTCAGTTTAACATCCTTTCCATGCTGAGTCTGAAGGCAAAATTGGCAGGGAATGAAGAACTGTATCAATGTCTGCGGGCATTCTCTGAATTGGTGAGAGGAAAAATTTTCCGAAAAAAGGAGATTATGATTCCAGTGGCAGAGGAACTGGAGTTAGTGGAATTTTATCTATATCTTCAAAATAGTAGATTTCAGGACAAGATCACTTATGAGATTATCTGTCCGGAAGAAAAAGTCAAAGAAAATCTGATTCCGAGACTTTTGATCGAGCCGCTTGTGGAAAATGCGGTATCGCACGGTCTGGAACCAAAACAGGGCAGTGGAAAGGTGCAGGTAATACTTTATGAACAAAACAAGCGGCTTCATATTATTGTAGAAGATGATGGTGTAGGGTTTGAGGAAGAAGATATGGAAACGGTCCGGGAAAAAGAAGGACATACACATACCGGACTGGAAAATACAAAGCGACTTCTTTATATTTTATATGGAGAAAACCACACATGGAAGGTGACAGGAAAAAAAGGAGAGGGAACGACTGTGGAGATTGTAATACCCTCGGAGAGGAGAGCGGATGATGTGGAACGTGATGGCAGCAGATGATGAGGCCTATATTCGGGAGGCACTGCAAAAATTAATTTCATGGGAAAAGATGGGATGCAGTCTTAAGTATGTAGCAGAAGATGGAAAGAAACTGATAGACAGAATGAAGGAGGAGAAACCAGATATTGTAATTACAGACATCCGAATGCCAGGAGCAGATGGATTGGCGGTTTGTCAGTATATCTATGAAACGTATCCGGAGACCCAGGTGATTATTTTGAGCGCCTATTCTGAGTTTGAGTATGCGAGAGCGGCGATCAAGTATGGGGTGTGTGAGTATGTGTTGAAAATTTCCGTCCTAGAGGAACTCCCGGGAGCAGTAGAAAAGGCGATACAAAATTTAGAAAAGTTGCAAAAAGAGTCTTTGTCAGTCAGTGGAGAGCTGGAGGAAAAGAAAGAGAATGATAGTCTCTATGATCAGATGCTTCGCTATATCGAGGAAAACCTGGAAAAGAAAATCACACTGGAGGAGATGGCGGAAGCGCTTCATGCCAATGGAAGCTACTTAAGTCGACTGTATAAAAATAAAAGGGGCATAAATCTCTTTGATGATATTTTGAGAAAGCGTGTAGAAAAGGCAAAAGAATACATGACTACAACAGACTGGAAAATATATCAGATTTCAGAGGCTGTTGGATTTGAGGATACCGGCTATTTTTCCCGTGTATTTAAACGATATACGCATATGTCGCCAAAAGAATTCAGAAATGTAGGAGGGGAGGAGCATGAGGAAAAGTAAGAGGATATTTATTATCTGTATGATAGGAGCAGTATTTTTTCTGTCAGGTTGCAGTGAAAGAAAGGAAAAGCAGGTGGAGATCACAGTGATGCATGGCTGGGGAAGCACGGAGATGGATCACAAAGAAATGCAGAAAATCTATTCCGATTTTCAGAAAAAGTATCCGGATATCTCTCTGAATCTGATCGCAATGCCGACAGGAAAAGAGATGGTAGAACGGGCAGAGGACAGAATTCTTGTGGGAGATCTTCCAGATGTGATTTTCTGTGGGGATGCAGGAAAGGAATCCTTGTACCAGTTTATGATAGAAAACGAACTGGCGCTGGATCTTATGCCATACATTAAGGAGGATAAAGAATTGTTGCACAGCATTGCCCCATCTAGTATGGAGTATTGGAAGACGAGGGATGGTAAGCTCTATACCGTCTCCGATGTCCTTATGCTTGGTGGAGGTTACTGGTACAATGAAGAGATTTTTCGTGAAGCTGGAATTACGTCTATTCCAGAGACATGGGAAGAATTTTATAGCGCATGTCAAAAGATTCAAACGTGGTCTGAGACATCAAACAAGGATGTGATGCCTCTTGGACCTACCGTGGAGGGATATCTCTATATCACAGATCAGATGCTTGCAAAGAATAGAGGGAGAGGGAGTGTTGCGATCAGTCAGAACAAGGTTCCAATGTCTCAGTCAGAAATCTGTGCTGTGTTAGAGCAGCAGAAAGAGTTGTGGCATTATACAAAACCTTTAAGCAAGGAATATAGCTATCGGGATGAAACAGACCTGTTCAATGATGGAAAGCTTGCGATGTACATCAATGGAATTTGGGGAGCATTTATGATCGACGAGACCCTTCCGGTATCTTATGCGCTTCTTCCTTTTGGGGAAGGTGCAGAGATTGCCTGTGAATCTGCGGGGCTTGGATATCTTCTTGGAAATACAGAGAATGAAAAACGAATCGATGCAAGCATAAAATTTTTGAAGTATATGCTCAGCAAAGAGGTGCAAGAGAGAATCTTGCTGAAAACCGGACAGATGCCGGCAAATCCTCAGATTACAATCGAACAGTATAGCGAAAAAATGCCCCGGTTCTGCCAGGCGGCTACGGAAGTGAAACAGGCAGAAATAAAGATCCAAGTACCGGCAAATTTGTGGAACAGTGCACAGATGCATATATTCGAGGAATATTTGCCGGTGTTTTTTCAGGAGGAGATGAGTGGAGAAGTTTTTTTTCAATTACTAGAACGAAATAGTCAAAACAGACTAAAAAAGTAAATATAATCCATATAAAAAGTTAAAAAGTAAAAACATAACAAACTATTCGTAAAAATACTTTATTCAAAATGCACAGAAAAATGTTTAAAATAAGCACATAAATAAAATGAATGCACAAAACAAGGAGAATTTTAAACTGTGCGTGGAGGAGGAAGTAGGATGAAAAAAATGAAAGCAAGAGTAATCAGTACTGCATTGGCGGTAGCGATGGGAACAACGGCGTTTGCAGGATGTGGAGATTTCAAAGAAGCAAAAGGGACGGCAAAGGAGAAAAAAGAAAATGCAGAAGCTGTGCTGGAATTCTATCACGGATATTACCATGAGGAAAGTGAGTGGCCGGCGGCAAAAGTGATGCGTGATATTTATGAGGAATTTGCAAAAAGCCATGCAGACGGCAAAGTAAAGTTCAAACCAATTGCAGTTGAAAATCGGGATGACATCGTAAGTTCACAGGTTGCAGGAGGAAGTTTCCCAGATCTTGTAGATTGTGGAACAGCAGTGCCGCAGGCCGCAATTGCTCAGGAACTTGTGCTGGATATGAAACCTTACATCGATGAGAACAATCTGAAAGATGCGGTAGGACTGAACTATACACAGAATGATATAGACGGACATATTTATTCTGTACACGATCAGATGGAAAGCCGTGGAATGTGGTACAATCAGGAAATTTTAGATCAGGCAGGAGTAACGTTAGAAGACTTAAGTACTTGGGATGGCTATGAGGCTGCAATGGAGAAAGTCAGAGCACTCGGCGGTGATACATACGGATATGCAGCGGGTCAGGGATCCATCATCATGTTCAATGCAATGCTTGCATCTACGGAGGAAGGAAGAGAACTTTTGGAGTCAGAAATGACACAGGAGACAATCGAATCTAAGACGTTTCAAGAGGCATTTATGAGAGTGGCGAAGATGGATCAGGCAAATGGCTCCGATCACACCGTAGAAGATCTTGGAAATGTGATGGATGACTTTAACAAAAAAGGGACGATGGCAGTGCTTCCAAATGGTGTCTGGAATGCCAGTGGAATCGATGAAAGTATGGTAGAAAAGATTCAGCCGACAATCTTCCCTGAAAATGTAGCTTTGTCTTCAGCAGGATCTGGACTTACAATTTCCAGCGGACTGAGTGCGGAAGAAGAAAAACTTGCTTTGGAATTTATAAAATATATGACAAGCGAAGAAGTGCAGTCTAAGATCTTTACAGAAGTACAGGCAAATCCATGTAACACAACGTTAGACTTAAATAAACTTGCCGAAGAAAGTGGAAATGCAGCGACGATCAAACTCGCCGAAGCATGTACACTTGTCAATGATGCAGAATACATTGCAGAGGATCTGAACTATGTATGGGGATCAGATGTAAGAACATCCATGATCAATGCTTTAATGGAATGTGCGGTATCCGGAACAGATATCGACAGCCGGTTTGAACAGCTGCAAAAGGAACTGACAGCGCTTATCGGATAACGAATGTTTTGTAGAAAAGAGTTGTCGTAAAACGACAGCTCTTTTTCTTTGGCAGAACAGAAATCGTTCTTAAAAGGAGGTTTAAAAGATGAACAGACATAACAGATTTGGTTGGCGGAGGAAGGGATTCATTTTTGCATTTCTAGCTCCGACACTGATTGCTTTTGTTATTTTTTATTTGTACCCGATCGTGACAGTTTTTGTCACTTCCTTTTGCAAATGGGATTACACAAATATCAATGCACCGGAATTTTTTGGCATAAAAAATATGTGGGATAATTACAAATACATTTTTCATACTTATCCATATTTTTGGGAAGCGTTGAAAAATTCTTCTCTGTGGGCACTTTTGGGAGTTGCCATCCAAATCCCGATCGCTACATTGATTGCACTTGCATTTTCCAGAAAGATGAAAGGTGTAAAATTGATCCGGAATATTTACATTATCCCGAATATGATCTCAACAGCAGCTATGGGTATGATTTTCTTACAGCTATATAGTCCGCTTTATGGGGTGGTAAACCCGATTATCAAATTGTTCAACAAGGATTTTAAAGACAGCATTCTTCTGCTTGAAGGACCGGCATTCTGGGCAATGACAGCTGCATATATTTTCTTTACAGGTACGACAACACTGATGATTCTCGGAAATATTATGGCAGTTCCGGAAGAAGTAAGAGAAGCCGCCAGACTGGACGGCGCAAGTGGGTTAAAGCAGGATTGGTATATTACGATCCCGATGATCAAGGAAACACTGCGCATGGTATGTATTTTAGCGGCAACTGGCGGATTCTTACTTTACAATGAAGTATATTTTCTCACAAAGGGTGCAGCCGGTACTTACAGCATCAGCTATGTGATCCGGGAACTTGCCATTACAAGTCCTCGTACACAGTTTGGCCGTGCAAATACCGTTGCCGTTGTACAGATTCTGGCAGGAATGTTAATTATTGTCATCATAAATATGCTTTTTAATCTCACATGGAAAAGACCGACAAAAGGAGGAAAACGTTCATGAGAAAAAACGGACAGAAAGTATTAAAAAACCGAATGAAAAAAGACTCAAAAGCGACAAGAATCGTAACTGTTATCTGTCTGTGTTGGGCAGCATTTGTAGCGCTTGTTCCGCTTGTATGGCTTTTACTTTCCAGCTTCAAAAAAGATCCGATGGCACGCCCGGGATTTATGCTTCCGGAATCTATCTATCTGGAAGGATATATTTCTACTTTCCGTGATCTGCATGTGATGCGGTATTTCGGAAACAGTTTACTGATTTCTTTCGTATCAGTTGTGATCAGTATCGTGATGATCTCCATGTCTGCCTATGTTGTGGCAAGACTGGATTTTAAAGGGAAAAAGCTTGTAAATGTCATGCTGTATTCGACCATGTTTATTCCAGCTACTGCATTGACCTATCCGGTTTATAATCTGGTCAATAAATTGCATTTGTATGATACGAGAGGCGCCTTAATCTTGATTTATTCTTGCAGTGGTCTGGCAGTGAGCTTCTTTGTAATTAAAAATTACTATATGAATATTCCAAAGGAGATGGAAGATGCGGCAAGAATAGATGGATGCGGTTATGTGAAGACATGGCAGAAGGTTATTTTTCCGATGGCACGTCCGGGAATTATGACAGCAGGGGTTCTTGCCTTTTTAAATAACTGGAATGAATACTACTGGGCCTCTCTTGTGTTGATCGACCGCGAAAAACTGACAGTGCCGGCATTGTTATCTACATTTACAACATCATTCCGGACAAACTATAATGGTTTGTTCTCGGCAATGGTCGTGATCATCCTGCCGCCGGTTATCTTGTATTGTGTATTCAGCAAGTTTTTCGTGGAAGCACTTTCCGGAGGAGCAGTAAAAGGATAATCATACAGCATATGAAAAGAAGGAGAAGATAGAAATGAATCAGGAAATTAGAGAGAGAACAAAATGGTTTATGGATGCAAGATTTGGAATGTTCATCCATTGGGGACTTTATGCGATCCCTGCCTGCGGAGAGTGGGTTATGTCGGAGCGCGAGATGACGGTGAAAGAGTATGAGAAATATTTTGACCTGTTTGACCCGGTTGACTATGATCCAAAAGTGTGGGTGCGTCTTGCAAAGGAAGCAGGGATGAAATATGCGGTGCTGACGGCGAAACATCATGATGGATTTTGTCTGTTTGATTCTGCTCTGACAGACTATAAGTGTACGAACACAAAAGCAGGGAGAGATCTTGTGAGAGAGTTTGTGGATGCCTGTCGGGAAGAAGACATCAAAGTTGGTCTTTATTTTTCACTGATTGACTGGCATCATCCGGATTTTCCAAAGTACAAAGACCGCCAGCATCCGATGCGAAACTGTGAGGCATACAAAGATGAAAAAATTGATTTTGACCGTTATTTAGATTATATGCATGGACAAGTAAAAGAACTTGTGACGAATTATGGAAAATTAGATCTGCTCTGGTTTGACTTTTCCTACGATGATATGTGTGGGGAGAAATGGCGCGCTGAGGAGTTGATCCGCATGGTGAGAATGTATCAGCCGGATGTTATTATTGATAACCGTCTGGAAGGTTCCGGGGAAGATCATGGAAGTATTGCGACGGCGGAGCCTTCGATCTTCAGTGGTGATTTTGCAAGTCCGGAACAGATCATTCCGCCGGAAGGAATCCGGGATCAGGAGGGAGAGCTGATTCCATGGGAACTTTGTGCTACAATGAACAACCATTGGGGGTACTGCAATTTTGACCATACCTTTAAATCATCGCAGATGCTGATACGTAAGCTAGTAGAATGTACAAGCAAAGGCGGAAATATGATTTTGAATGTAGGACCGGATGCAAAAGGAAATATTCCTTGCGAGAGTGTCAGAATTTTAAAAGAGATTGGTGTATGGATGAAGAAAAACGGTGAAAGTATTTATGGAAATACTATCTGCGAACGTCCGAAACCGGAATGGGGGAGATACACGCAAAAAGGCGATGTGATTTATGCACATGTATTTGAGGAAGCGCTGGGAGCCATGCCGCTTTACGGGATTACACCGGAGGAATTAGATGTCGTTTACTATCTGGCAGATGGAAGTGAGATGAATCGTGGAGAAGCATGGAATACCGTACAGTTTCAAGAATCAGCATTTGTTTCTTTTGGAGAAAATCCGGTATTTACTTATCCACTTCCAGATCAGACAGATACTGTTTTGAAAATTGTCCTGAAAAAGAAAGGAGCAGACAAAGACTCATGGGAAAAATAACAGCCATCCTAATTGGAGCAGGACTCCGCGGAGGACATGTATACGCCTCCTATGCACTGGAACATCCAGATGAATTTCAAATTGTAGCAGTTGCAGAACCTGATATTGCGCGCAGAAAGCAGATAGCAGCACTTCATAAAATTCCAGAAGAAAATCAATATGAAAGTTATGAAAAGCTACTTCAGAAAGAATGTATGGCAGACTGTGCACTTGTCTGCACACAGGATCAGATGCATTATGAGCCAGTGACGATGGCTCTTCAAAGAGGGTATCATGTACTTTGTGAAAAGCCGATGTCGCCTAAAAAAGAAGAAATCATTCAAATGGGAATGCTTGCAGAAAAATATAACCGGGTGCTGGCAATCTGCCATGTGCTTCGTTATTCCTCTTTCTACACAAAACTGAAAGAATTACTTGATTCCGGGAAAATAGGGAAGTTAATGAGCATACAGGCGATGGAATCAGTCGGGTTCTGGCATCATGCACACAGCTTTGTAAGAGGAAACTGGAGAAATGCAAAAGAATCCAGCCCAATGATCCTGCAGAAGTGCTGCCATGATATGGATATTCTTCTGTGGCTTGCAAAAGCTCCATGCAAAAAAATCAGTTCTTTTGGGAAACTTACTTTTTTTAAAGAAGAAAATGCGCCTGCACATGCACCAAAGCAGTGCATGGATGGATGCCCTCATAGAGATCAATGTGCTTTTTATGCACCGAAGTTTTATTTGGAACATCCAAAGGCAGAGACAGACGGACTCGTCTATGCGGTGACTCCGACAAGTGACAAAGAATCAGTGCTCACGGCGCTGAAAACAGGACCGTATGGGCGCTGTGTGTTCCGCTGTGATAATACGGTAGTAGACCATCAGATCGTCAATATGGAATTTGAAAATGACGTGGAAGTTTCCTTTGTGATGAGTGCTTTTACAAAAGAATGTAAGCGCACGATCACGCTGATGGGAACAAATGGAGAAATACAAGGAGATATGGAGGAAGGAAGAATCCGTATTTTTGATTTTGTCAGTGGAAATACCGAGGAGATTTATTTACATACACCGTCCAAAGGACACAGCGGAAGTGACGAGAGAATGATGCACGATTTTGTCCAGCTTCTTGGAAATTCAGAAAATAGCGAGGTACCGACAGGTGCCGGAATTTCTGTAGACAGTCATCTGATGGCACTGGCAGCGGAGGAATCAAGGCTCAGTGGAGAGACGATCGACTTTGCAACCTATAAGAAGAATTTAATGGAGGAGGTACAACAATGAGCAGAAACAGAAGAATCGGCGCTTATCCGGTTATTGGGATTCGCCCAACGATAGATGGAAGAAGAGGGTATTTAAAAGTAAGAGAATCATTGGAAGAGCAGACCTGGAGCATGGCAAAAGCAGCTGCAACTCTTTTCCGTGAGAATCTCCGGTATGCAAATGGAGAGCCTGTTCAAGTTGTTCTGGCTGATACAACAATTGGCGGTGTCGCAGAGGCGGCAGCCTGCCAGGATAAGTTCCGCCGGGAGGGGGTTGACATTACACTCACTGTGACACCATGTTGGTGTTATGGAGCCGAGACAATGGACATGGATCCGAAAACGATAAAAGCTGTCTGGGGATTTAACGGGACAGAGCGACCAGGAGCAGTCTATCTGGCAAGTGTCCTTGCAACACACGCGCAGAAAGGTCTTCCAGCATTTGGGATCTATGGGCATGAAGTACAGCCGGCCTCCGCGCGAGAGATTCCTGAAGATGTCAAGGAGAAGCTTCTGCGATTTGGGAGAAGTGCAGTAGCAGTGGCATCTATGCGTGGAACTTCTTATTTGCAGATTGGATCTGTGACAATGGGAATTGGTGGCTCCATCATCGATGCTGCATTTTTGGAAGAGTATCTCGGTATGCGTATGGAATCTGTGGACGAAGTAGAACTGATCCGCCGCATGGAAGAAGGAATCTACGATGAAGAAGAATTTCAGAAGGCACTCAAATGGACAAAAGAACACTGCAAAGAAGGATTTGATAAAAATCCGGAAGCGGTACAAAAAACAAGAGAACAGAAAGACCAGGACTGGGAATTTGTTGTAAAAATGATGTGTATTATCAAAGACCTCATGAATGGAAATCCGAATCTTCCAGAAGGATGCGAGGAAGAACAGATGGGACACAATGCTTTGGCAGCAGGTTTTCAGGGACAGAGACAGTGGACAGATTTTTATCCAAACGGAGATTTTGCAGAGGCACTTTTAAATACCTCCTTTGACTGGGATGGACCGCGTGAGCCGTATATCCTTGCTACAGAAAATGATGTGTTAAACGGAATTGGAATGTTGTTTATGAAACTTTTGACAAATCGTGCACAGATTTTTGCAGATGTCAGAACTTACTGGAGCCCAGAGGCTGTATGGAAAGCAACAGGATATACCATGGGGGGAAAAGCTGCCAAAGCAGGCGGAATGATCCATCTGATCAACTCCGGCGCAGCATGTCTGGATGCCTGTGGAGAAGCGAAAGATGATTGTGGCAATGCAGTCATGAAGCCGTGGTATGAAGTGACTGAGGAAGATCAGAGACAGATTCTAGAAAATGTCACATGGAATCCTGCAGATTTTGGATACTTTCGCGGTGGTGGTTATTCTTCGAGATTTCTTACCAATGCAGAGATGCCAGTGACAATGGTTCGCCTGAATTTGATCAAAGGTCTTGGACCTGCGCTGCAGATTGCAGAGGGATGGACGATCCGACTGCCGGAGGAGGTATCAGACATTCTATGGAAGCGGACAGATTATACATGGCCGTGTACTTGGTTTGTTCCAAGAACCAATGACAGTCCGGCATTTCGGACCGCTTATGATGTGATGAACAATTGGGGAGCAAATCATGGGGCAATCAGCTATGGACATATCGGTGCCGATCTGATCACACTTTGTTCTATGTTAAGGATACCGGTATCTATGCACAATGTAGCAGAAGAGAACATTTTCCGTCCAGCTGCATGGAATGCGTTCGGAATGGATAAAGAAGGGCAGGACTATCGGGCATGTTCCGCTTATGGACCGCTTTATCGATAAAACTTCTGGAGTGCTCCAACGACTAAAAAGTAGAAAGAAGGATAGAAAATGGCAGAAAAGCACATGCTGGCGGCCGATTTTGGAGGTTCCAGCGGAAGAGTGGTAAAAGGCAATTTTGACGGAAACCAGATTTCTCTGGAAGAAATACATCGTTTTGCAAATGAACCGGTGACTTTGTGGGGCAAAGAGACTTCCGTGATGTGCTGGGATTTCCTCAGATTGTTCTGTGAACTGAAAAAAGGAATATTAAAAGCAGGAGGGAACACAGACAGCATCGGAATTGATACCTGGGGTGTCGATTATGGTCTGCTTGATCAAAGCGGACAACTTCTTACAAATCCAATCCATTATCGTGATCTGCGTACCAGCGGAATGCGAAGAGAAACTGCTGCACAGATAGAAGAGTCCTTTTTGTATGAAATTACAGGAAGCCAGTTTATGGAGATCAATACTTTCTATCAGCTTCTGGCGGAGAAAAAGATCCGAAAAGACCTGTTTGGTATGGCAGAGCAAGTTTTGTTTCTGCCGGATTTGTTCGGGTATTTTCTATCAGGAGAAAGGACTGCGGAATATTCGATTGCTTCCACTTCACAGCTTCTGGATGCGAGAGGAAAAAGCTGGTCAGAAGAAATCTTAAAAGCAGCAGGGATTTCAAGAAGACTGTTTCCAGATATCTCCATGCCTGGCACACCGCTTGGAATGCTCCGAAGAGAGCTGAGTCAGGAACTTGGTGTGAAGTCATTGAAGGTTATTACGGTGGCAGGTCACGATACGCAGAGTGCTATGGCGGCAATTCCGGCAGAAGAAGAGGATTTTCTGTTTTTGAGTTGTGGTACATGGTCATTATTTGGGACGGAGGTAAAGGAGCCGCTGATCAATGAGAAAGCATTTTCCTACGGAATGACAAATGAAGGCGGCTGAGAAAATACAATTTCTTTTTTGAAAAATATTGTGGGATTGTGGATGATTCAGGAGAGCCGCAGGCAATGGATGCGGGAAGGACAGGCGTATTCCTTTGGAGAACTAGAGGACATGGCAAAATCTGCAAAACCGTTTTGCTGTCTGTTAGACCCGGATGCACCGATTTTTCTCCCGGAAGGAAATATGCCAAAAAGAATTCGAAGATTTTGTCAAGAGAGCGGACAGAACATTCCCGAAACACCGGGAGCAATTGTCAGAGGAATCGATGAGAGTCTTGCACTTTGTTACAGAAATGCAATGGAAGAAATTCAAGATTGTACGCAAAAAAAATATCGGGCGATCTATATGGTGGGTGGAGGGATCCAAAGCAATCTGCTCTGTCAGATGACGGCCAATGCCTGCAAGGTACCGGTTATCACTGGCCCACAGGAAGCAACGGTATACGGAAATCTTGGGATGCAGCTCATTGCAGAGCAAGAAGTGAAAGATGTAAAGGAGCTTCGTGGTCTGATCAGAACTTCAGAAGATCTTAAACGGTACGAGCCTTCGGACACCGAAGTGTGGGATGAAATATATGAAATCTGGAAACACACAGTAAAAGTGAGAGAGGACAATATATTATGAAAGAGTATAGAGAGTTAAGAGAACAGATCTGTGACGTGTGTCATAAAATGTGGCAAAAAGGATGGGTGGCAGCCAACGATGGAAATGTTTCCGTTCGATTAGAAGATGGGACATTTCTTGCAACCCCCACAGGTATGAGCAAAAGTTTTATTACACCGGAGAAACTTGTCCATATTGATAAAGACGGGAAGGTTCTTGATGGAGAACAAGGACTGCGCCCTTCTTCGGAGATTAAAATGCATCTGCGCTGCTACAGAGAAAGAGAAGATGTCGGAGCAGTGCTGCACGCACATCCGCCGGTGGCGACCGGGTTTGCAGTGGCAAACATTCCACTGGATGATTATTCGATGATTGAAACTGTGATCTCCCTCGGCTCCGTTCCGGTTACTCCTTACGGAACACCTTCCACAGAGGAAGTACCTGAAGCGATCGCTCCGTATCTTGCCGATCATGATGCGATGCTTTTACAGAATCATGGCGCACTGGTAGTAGGGCCGGATATCATCGGGGCATATTACCGGATGGAAACACTGGAATTGTTTGCGCAGATTTCCTTAAATGCAAAATTACTCGGAGGTGCCAGGGAACTTTCTCGCCAGAATATCGACCGTCTGCTCTCTATGAGAGAGCAGTATCAGGTTACGGGCAGACATCCGGGATATCGGAAATATCATGAGGAGCCGACCATCTAAAAATAAAAAAGAATAAAACAAGAGAAAAAACCGGTACCAAATCATACAGCGTGCCGGCTTTTTTCTTGTGTTCTTCAGACAATCTGTATATAATAAATTTAAGGATTTTTGACAGAAAGATGAACTTAGAAAGAGACAAAATCTGTCTAAGAGCAGAGAAGAGAGAGGAAAAGATTTGTGGTAAAAGAGGGAGCAATACCTATGGAATATTTGTGTGACAGCAATGCATACGGAAAAAATACCGACCGCATGAAATACCGGCTTGCGGATGCGATGAAACAATGCATGAAAACGGCGCCCGTGGAAAAAATTACAGTCAAAGAGATTGTGGAGGCGTGTGGCATAACAAGGCAGACCTTTTATCGAAATTTCAAGGACAAATATGATTTGATCAATTGGTATTTTGACAAAATTCTCCTGGAGTCATTTGAACACATGGGAGAAGGCGAGACCATCTATGAGGGACTTGTCAATAAGTTTTGTTATATTCGTCAGGAGAAGATGTTTTTCCGGGTAGCATTCAAAAATGATGACCAGAATTGTCTGAGGGATCATGATTTTCAGTTGATTCTCCAGTTTTATACAGAGAAAATTGAGCAGAATACGCAAAGGCAGATTTCCGATCGCGTTCGATTTTTATTGGAAATGTATTGTCACGGATCGATCTATATGACTGTACAGTGGCTGTTGGGACAATGGAAAGGGACACCGGAAGAGCTTGCATCACTGCTTGTTGCCGCGATGCCCGAAGAACTTTCTGCTATGTTCAAAAAGCTGAAACTTTTGTAAAGTGACAGATTTCCTTTTTTGTAACTTTCTATTTAGAAAAAGAATTGTTAAAATGTAAACAAAAGAAAGATGAGATAGGCATAGAGTAAAGAAAACATGCCATATCAGAGAAAAGGAGATTGAGGACAATGGCAAACAGAATTATGTTAAACGAGACATCCTATCACGGAGCAGGAGCGATCAAAGAAATCGCAACAGAGGCAAAAGCACGGGCATTTAAGAAGGCATTTATCTGCTCGGATCCGGACCTGATCCAATTTGGAGTAACAGGAAAGGTGACAAGCGTACTCGAAGAGGCAGGACTTGCTTATGAGATGTATTCTGATATTAAAGCAAATCCGACAATTGAGAATGTGCAAAATGGTGTCAAGGCATTTAAAGCGGCAAACGCAGACTATATTGTTGCAATCGGCGGAGGCTCTTCAATGGATACCGCAAAGGCAATCGGCATTATTATCGCAAACCCGGAATTTGAAGATGTCAGAAGTCTGGAAGGTGTTGCGCCTACAACAAAACCGTGTGTTCCGATCATCGCTGTTCCGACAACGGCAGGAACTGCAGCAGAAGTTACAATCAACTATGTCATTACAGATGTGGAGAGAAAAAGAAAATTTGTTTGTGTAGACCCACATGACATGCCGGTTGTTGCAATTGTAGATCCTGATATGATGTCCTCTATGCCAAAAGGGCTGACTGCATCCACTGGTATGGATGCATTGACACATGCGATTGAAGGATATACAACAAAAGCAGCATGGGAAATGACAGATATGTTCCATTTAAAAGCGATTGAAATCATTGCAAAATCGTTGAGAAGCGCGGTAGCAAACGAAAAAGAAGGACGTGAAGGAATGGCGCTTGGACAGTATATTGCAGGAATGGGATTCTCAAATGTCGGTCTTGGAATTGCCCACTCTATGGCACATACACTTGGTGCTGTTTATGATACCCCGCATGGTGTTGCATGTGCGATGATGCTTCCGATCGTTATGGAGTATAATGCAGAGTGTTCTGGAGAAAAATACCGTGAAATTGCACGGGCAATGGGAGTAAAAGGTGTCGATGAGATGTCTGTCGAGGAATATCGGAAAGCAGCTGTGGATGCTGTACAGAAACTTTCCGTGGACGTTGGAATCCCGACAAAACTGGAGGCACTGAAAGAAGAAGATCTTCAGTTCCTTGCTGAGTCAGCTCATGCAGATGCATGCGCTCCGGGAAATCCAAAAGATGCAAGCGTAGAAGATTTGAAAGAACTGTTTAGAAAATTGATGTAGGGAAAGATTTTTATAACAGCGATTAATCTATTTGAAAGAAATAGTATCCACCTTTATTAATGAAAGAAGGTATCGCAGAGAGGAGTATTAGGAAATAGAGTCTCCTCTCTGTTTTTGTTTCGCAGAATCGGGATTTATGCTATAATGTTCTGAAAACAGTCTATCAAAGATGTTTGATGTATTGGTAGGAAAAGAAAAAGAGTGAGGGAATTTAGATATGAGTGAAATCAAAGTAAGTCATCAGAGTACAGCGCTTGTTCTGAACACAGAAACGCTCGGCATCGAGATTACAGCACATGGCGAAACATGGCGTTCAGAAAAGACGTATCAGCCACATTTTTATGTAAATGATAAAAAAATATATTTTCATCAGGCTGGAAAACTAGAACACTTTTCGTGGAATACCGGTGTCGGCTGTGGGATCAGAAGTGTATTTTCCGGTTTTCATCTTTCGGGGAAAGAGGATACTTTAAGTTTTCAGACAGTCATCTGGATTGAGTATGCGACGGAGGATATCTTCTTTGAGCTGAATCCTCTTACAGAATCAGAGCAGTGCATTGGAAATTTTTACTGGCCGGGGCAGATGGAGTTTCGCAAAAAGACAAGCGATTGGTATACCGTGATTACAAACCGTCAGGGCTTACTGATCCCAAATGACTGGAAATATGATGCCGGAAAAATCGTATTTGACGGGCAAATGTGCAGTGCAGGGGCATTTATGCCATGGTTTGGACAGGTTAGATCTGGAGCTGCGTATATCGGGATTGTCTGTGATCCGTGGGATGCCGGCTATCAGGTAGAACATCCGGAACAGTCTGATTATTGTCATGTATCTGTCAGATGGCTTCCGAGCCTTGGAAAGCTTTCTTATAAGCGTACCATCAAATATCGTTTCTTAAAGAATGCAGACTATAATGATCTATGTAAAGTATATAGAGCTTACGCGAAGGAGAATGCACTGCTTGTTACGTTAAAAGAAAAAGCAGCAAAAAATCCGGTTGTAGATAAATTTATCGGTTCTGCTATCGTACATACTGGAATTAAGACACATGTATCGCCAGATTCTTTCTATTATGATAAAGAACATCCAGAAAAAAATGATGAAGTGATTCCGTTTGCAGTAAGAGAAGCGCAGATGAGGAAATTAAAAGAACATGGACTGGAAAAAGTTTATCTGCATCTGGATGGATGGGGAAACCCAGGATATGATAACCAGCATCCGGATTATCTGCCTGCTTGTGAGGAAGCCGGTGGATGGGAAGGAATGCGATCACTGTCGAAATGTATGAAAGAGATGAATTATATTTTTGCAATCCACGATCAGTACCGCGATTATTATTTTGATGCAAAGACGTATGATCCTGAATTCTCCATGATTTCTCCAGAAGGGAAAAAACCGGATTTTTGCCGTTGGGCAGGAGGATGGCAGACATACATCTGCGCAAGCCAGTCTCCACTTTACTTGAGAAGAAACTTTACAGAACTTTTTCGTCAAGGAATTCAGCTGGAAGGAACGTATCTGGATGTTTTTACCTGCAACGAGCCGGATGAATGCGCGCATCCGTGGCATACAATGACACGAAAAGAATGTCTGGAATACCGGAAAAAATGTTTTGACTTTCTAAACGCAAATGAAATTATTGCAAGTTCCGAGGAGACGATCGACTGGGCAGTGCCAAGTCTTGTGACTGCCCATTACAGCCCGTATTCATTTATGGTAGAAGAAAATGGTTCGATGCTTGGGGTTCCGATTCCGCTATTTAACCTTGTATACCATGACTGTATGGTAGTTCCATGGATGATGGATGCAGATCAGCCCGAAGGGGACTATATGCTGTATGCACTTTTAAACGGTGGAGCCGCATACTTAAACTGCGAAGCAGAAGGAAAGGAACTCGAAAAGGAGATTGAGCGCTATCGGACTGTGGCGCAACTTCAGGAAAAGGTTGCTTATTCTGAGATGGTGCGCCATGAATTTTTAGATGGAAATTATAAGAAACAAAGAACTGTCTTTGCTGACGGGACAGAAGTAACCGTAGATCTTGAGGCGGGAACTTATCAGATTCATCAGAACTGAAGCAGTCACAGTATGCAGCGAAAGGATCTGAAATTATGAAAGATATGAATGGATATTATGATTTTTCCGGGCAGAAGTTCGGTTATCCCTTGAGTCTTAGCATCAATGGATTTTCACAAAATGTTTTTACAAGGCAGAGCAGTCTGGAACTTTCCTATGTGCTCTGTGGAGAATATGAAGCTGTGACAGAACAGTTTTCTACCATTGTCCACAAGGAAGAATTGATCCTCATTGCACCTTATGAAATGCATCTGATTAGAAAACGCTGTGGGAAAGATGACGGAAAAATCCTGACAATCCATATCGACTTTGATCGTATGCCGGAGTCGATGACAGGAGAAGTAAAAGGGCAGTTTTATTCGGGAGTTTTTAACAGCCAGAAGAATCCTTCTGTCTATTTTCCGTTGAAGCGTAAGATCGGAGAGCTTGTAAAGATGTTGATGGATGGTCAAAGTAATCTGCTGCGATTGAATGTGTTGATGGCAGAACTTGTTTGTTTTTCAGCTCGCGAAAATATTTCGTTGGAGGAGCTTCCACTTCAATCGGAGTATCAGGAGAATTATCTTAAAGCAATCAAGTACATTGATGAACATTTTAAAGAACCTTTGACGCTTCAAGACGTAGCAGACCGGCTTTCTTTCAGCTTATCTTATACTTCCAAACTTTTGAAAAAATATATGGGGATTCCGTTTAGTAAATATTTATCTTATGTTCGTGTGCGGGCCTCGCTGGAAGCGTTGTTGGAGGGAAAAGAGCAGATTGAACAGATTGCTCTTGAATGTGGAATGCCAAATGGAAAAGCTTATACAAAAACGTTCCGAGAGCTCTACGGAATTCTGCCCAGTGCTTACCGCAGGCAGTTTAGACAAAATCTCAAGTACAGTAAAGATGAGGAAGGAAGAGTTATGCAGTTGGATGAAGAGCAGAAAAGTCTGCTTTTTCATCTTGTGGAAGGAAACAGACAGATGGTGTATGAAGATGCAAAGCTTGTGATCTGGAAAGAGCAAGAGAAGTTCTGCTGCCAGGTAAAAGAAATGTGGAGAGATGTCACAGTTGCAGCAAATGGAAAAATAGAAGTATTTTTTGAGGAAACATAAAAAATCGAAAGAGGCAGAGAGAAATTTTTTGCAGGAATAAAAAATAGCAGAAGATTTCTCTTTTGTTTTGTCTGGAAAATTTCGGATAAGTAAAGACAAAATCGGCACAGATTTTCAAAAAAGTTTGTAATCTCATATGAAAATAGGACAAAATCTGCCTGCTGATGTATCTGAAAGGGCGGGTTTGGAAAAGAAAGACATGGTACAATAAGAGCAAGAACAAATGAATACGAAGGAGATACAAATTATGAATTCTTACGAACATTTATTTTCCCCAATTCAGATTGGAACGACAACAGTAAAAAACCGTGTATTTATGCCGCCGATTTCTACAAATCTTGCTGACAAAGGTTATGTCACAGATGAGTTGGTTGAGCATTATGCGGCACGTGCAAAAGGTGGAGTTGGTCTGATCATTACGGAAGTCACTACCGTAGAGCCTACTTATATTTATCTGCCGGGAGATATGTCTATTTGCGACGATTCTTACATTCCGGGTTGGAAGAAACTGACCGACGCAGTTCATAAATATGGTGCCAAAATTCTTCCACAGTTATTTCACCCAGCTTATATGGCATTTCCGATACCGGGAACTCCGCAGTTGATCGCTCCGTCCAATGTTGGCCCTTACTATGCAAAAGAAGCTCCAAGAGCTGTGACTATAGAAGAACTGAAAGTGATCATCAGACAGTTCGGGGAAGCTGCATTCCGTGTGAAGCAGGCTGGCGGTGACGGAGTAGAAATCCATGCAGCCCATGCTCATGGCTTACTTGGCGGATTCCTTTCCCCGCTCTACAATAAGAGAACAGATGCTTACGGCGGAGACATCCACGGCAGACTGCGTCTGACATTGGAGGTCATTGAGGAAGTCAGAAAAATGTGCGGAAAGGATTTCATCATTGATGTCCGCATTTCTGGTGATGAATATACAGACGGAGGTCAGAACTTAAATGATGCTGTCTATGTAGCAAAACAGTTAGAAAAAGCTGGGGTTGATTTCATCCATGTATCCGGAGGAACTACAATTATGCGAGGAAGTTCGATCCCTGCACCGGGAACACCGATGGGATCCCACAGCAAAGTCGGAGAAGAAATCAAAAAACAAGTATCGATTCCGGTTGCGACCGTAGGGCGCATCACAGAGCCATGGTTCGCAGAAGAATTGATTGCAAATGGAAAAGCAGATATTTGCATGATCGGACGCGCAAACCTCTGTGATCCAGAATTTGTACAGAAAGCTTGTGAGGGAAGAGAAGATGAAATCCGTCCTTGCATTGGATGTCTGCGTTGCCTAAATGGCATCATGTTTGGAAAACGTGTCGCATGTACCGTTAATCCATCTCTGGAACTGGAAAACGAGGATAATATTCCGGTTGCACAAGAAAAGAAACAAGTGCTTGTGATCGGAGGAGGACCGGCAGGCATGGAGGCCGCTTTCGTTGCAAAAAAACGCGGACATGAAGTAGTATTGTGCGAGAAAGGTGATAGTCTTGGTGGACTTGTAAAACTTGCAGCAGTTCCGATTGCAAAACAGGAATTGACGAAAGTGATTCAATATATGGAGAGAAAACTTATCCGGGAAGGTGTAGAAATCCGTCTGAACTGTGAAGTGACAGAGGAAATGCTGAAAAATGAATTCGCAGGATATGAAGTCATTGCAGGAACAGGTGCGGATCCAATTGTAGTAAATGCATTTACTGCATTTAAGCACTGCGTGACTGCAGACGATATTCTTGCAGGAAAAGCGTTTGCCGGAAGGAAAGTAGTAGTGATTGGTGGGGGATCTGTAGGGTGTGAAACGGCAGACTATCTTGCTCCGCTTGTCAACGATCTCTTCCCGAGAAATCGTGAAATCATCTTGCTGGAGATGGCAGACGGGATCATGCTCCAGGAATCTGGTCCGGGCAGAAGTCTTCTGACACAGCGGATGATGAAAAAAGGAATTCAGATCCACTGTAAGGCAAAGGTAGAAAAGGTAGAAGCGGAGAAAATCTACTATACAGAAAATGGTGAAGAACACTGTATCTCGGATGCAGATACACTTGTGCTTGCAATGGGATACCTACCAGATTCGAAATTAGAAGAAACGCTCCAAAAAGCAAATGTTTCTTACCATTTGATCGGAGATGCAAAGAAGGTAGGAAATATCAAAGATGCGACCACAGAAGGTTATCAGATCGCAAGAGAAATCTAGCAGATCGCTTTCAGAATTTCAGTAAGCTATAATTAAGAGAATATCATAGAGAGAATATCTGTAAACAACAGGGGACGAGAATGATTCTCAGTCCCCTACACCAAAATCTGTCTTTTCATATAACACTTCTACACTTGGATCTTCTAAAAGATACGCATATTTATTCATAAACCAGTCTACCAGTTCCGGATCTCTTTTTACATCGGTACTGTTATTTGTAAACACATTGACCGTTCCTAGTTCAAAATGCGTCTTCAGCATTTGGATGTCATAATCAATCATTTCTTTTGTCTGTCCTTTGATCCCAACCATCAGACACGGGGAGTCAAAGTATCTTCGGACTTCTTCCGGGGAATCGAAATTAGCATGTTTATTTAAATAGTCTTCCCGAAAACTTCGATTGAATGTCTCTACACCAATCTTAAAAGTAATTGGAATTCCCATATACTCCCGCATTTTTTGCAAATGTTTCCGATACATCCAGTGAGCTTCAAAAAATAGACGGTGAATCTGCTTTTCGATGATGATATCTTTGATCATTTTTAATGTTTCTTTTGGAAGTTCGAAACAGCTTCCAGAGTTGATAACTTCCAACACTCCGAGTTCTCCTGTGACACGAGAGAGAATTTCATAGTTTAAATCATTTATTGTATCAATATCCCGGGAATTATCGTCAATATAATCACAGAATCGGCATTTGCCCCAGGCACATGGTTTGCCTTTCAGAAGTACGATTTCGCGGGGATTTTTATTGGTGATCTTATTATACCTTTCCATGAGATTTCTCCTTATCTGCAGCTATTTTGATGGAAGAAGGAACTACAGCCAGCAGGGCAACCGTTAAAGCAAGAACAATGGCTCTGTCTGCATAGTCTGTCAATCCTTGTACGATACAGACGCTGGCAGTTAATCCCAGACCAAGATGATGGAGCAGTTGCACCAGAAGTGTGGATCCGGAAGAAGTAATTCCGCCAAACACGATCGCGGTGATGGAAGAACTGATGACGGTTCCAGGAATGCTGACGATTCCTGCTCCAAGCAGGATTTTTATCAATCTTTTCCTCTCATGAAATGATATTTTCTGAAAGAGAAGTCCTGCAATCCCACCGGTGATCATCTGAACAGGTAAGTAATAAAGAGCATAAATATCAGTAGTCACGCCTCCAATGAGATTGCTTATAATCCCCGGGATCATTCCCGAAAGAGGTCCCATCAGAGCTGCTGCGAATACAGTGCCAAGAGAATCTAGATAAACCGGAAGCCGAAACAGCAGCGCGATATGCCCTCCGATGAGGTTGATTACAGAACAAAGTGCGAGAAGACAAAGCTTATTTGTCGAAAATTTTCTCATTGTGAGTCTCCTTTCATAATCTGCTCTAAGACAGAACAGCTTACCTTAGGATGTACTCCAAGAACTCTGTCAAAAAACATCTGCATAAATGCCAGAGGAGAAGTTTTGGTCAGAACGTGACTGTTTTTGTGTCCATGCCAGAAATCAAATCCATCTACGACACTCTGACCGATGCAAAGCCCGTCTGTTGCAATTCTCGTACAGGCATCGATACCACTGCAGAGTGTACGGTCGACAAAATAGGCCACCGCAAGCGGATCATTGATAACACAGCCGATGACACCTTCCTGTTTCCAGTGGAAGTCAAAATAGAACCGGGTAATCTTTCGGATCCGTTCACCTATCTGTGGATTCACATAGCACATATATTCTAAGATGTTGGGAGTCAGAACAATTTTTCTTGTCACATCTAATCCGACCATATGAATTTTTTTATCCTGGCAGACAGGCAGGTCTTCAAATGCACGGTATACGATTTCTGCTGCATGAGGATCACACCAGTAGTTGTATTCTGCAACAGGTGAACAGTTTCCGTGACTTTGATAACTTCCACCCATGCTGATCAATTCCCCAAGTCCGGCAAGACTTTGCGGATCCTCTTGGATCACTTTTGCAAGGTTTGTAAGAGGGCCCAGTGCAATGATCGACACTGGGTCATCAGTTTGGGCAGCATTTTTCAGTGTGTGGGTAAGAAACTCCACACCACTTTCATCCATGATTTGATTAGTAATTTCAGGGTAATTAGATTCGCCGAGACCGTCTTCCCCATGGGTATCCATGGCATCCACGTAAGGGCGGACAAGTGGCAGTTCTTCTCCAAGATAAACAGGAATGTCCGGGCGGTTCATCCAGTGAAGGACTTTTTTAGCATTTGCCACACCTTTTTTTGCCGGTACATTTCCAGAGACAACTGTGATCCCTAAAACTTCTAATTCGGGTGAGCAAAGTGCCAACATCAGCGCAAGCGCGTCATCGATCCCGGGATCACAGTCAATAATGACTTTTTTAGCATTCATTCTCCAATCTCCTTTACTTTTTGATTCTGTGCTCAGAGAGCTACAGTATGAGATACTTGGTTTTTTATACTGGGAAGTTCACGAACCAGTCCAGAGGGTAAGAAATCCCTTCTGATTTTATAAATGCGATGTAGAGTATAGCACAAAATAGAGTGCATGTACAGTGTTTTATGAGGAAACGTTTATACTTTTTGGAATGTTTCTCTGCTTTTTACCTTATTGGTGTTGAATTAAAAGTAAAAGCAGACAACTTCAGAAAGTTGCTTGTTTTTTATTGGAATAGTTTCCTTGAAAATGTTATAATACTTGCATACTATTTCATATACTGTTTGCTCTGTAAATTTTTTGACAGAAAAATTGTGTGTAGGATGGGAGAAATCTTTATGATGTCAAAAGAACAGTTTTTGGTTATTTTTTATGGAAAATATATACTCGTTTTTGGAATCCTTTTCTGGCTCTGTATCCATTATTGTCGGAAAGGATTTTTTCGGTTTTCTTTTGAAGGGATGATTGAATGTAAATTAAAAAAGTTGCTGGAACAGAAAAAGCATTTTCTGGAAATATTGTTTAATATCCTTGTCCTTTTTCTGAGTTCCTTCCTTTTCTTTCGCGCGCTACTTCCCGCAGCAGCTGATCTCCCTCACGCACTCAAGGATGAGTTCACTTTTTTTGAAGGAGTCGTAGAAGAGGGAAGTAATATTCAATCAAAAAACAAATGGGAAGCTTACAATATTTCTATTCAGAATCCAAAAGGAACTACTATAAAGCTCAGCATTTATGGAAAAAACGGGATTGCGACCGGGGATGTGATTTCAGCAGAATATCTTCCACATTCCAAAGCAGGTGTGTTACTTTCCTGCAAAAAGACTAATGCTTCCGCTCAAAAAGCAGAGTCTTGGTCTGAGAAAATAAATTCCATATCACAATCGGTTCGGATCAGTACTGCAGTAGTCTGGATACTTTTATTTGGAGCATTACTTTTTTTCAGCAGAAAGCAGAAATATGTCAATGCGTATTCTAAAAAAGAAAATGTTATTTTGATACAAATGCCTCCGATATTATTGCGATTAATCTCAGTATTTTTCTGGGTTTGTGGAATCTTCGGTGCACTTGGTATATTTGGATTCGTCACGCAAGTGTTTCAGACAGGTGTTGATACAATCTATGCATTGCTGATTAGTGTATGTGCGTTGCTCTTTGGTTTTCTGCGACTTTATTGCAGGGAAAAGAGGATACTGATCAAAGGTGCATACATGCGGATAGAAACGTTGTTTCAAAAGGCAGACTTTCACCGAGACGATATTGTATATCGTTTCACAGGGGAAAACAATGAGAAAATCATTTTTTATCAAAACGGGAAAAAACTCACGTTTGTAGATGCTGTATATCCAGACTATCAAGAACTACTTTGTTGGCTTGAGAAAGGAAAAAGAGGGGGACTATAAATGAAAAAGAACTGCATTGCTTTTCCGAGTGGGACGGAATGGAGGGACAACATGGAGCAAACGAAGTATGAAATTGTGATTCCGCTTCAAAAGGAAACATTACGCCGGAGATTAAAAGAAACCACTTATCCTCTTTGCATAGAAAATGAAGCATACCGTCATCAAATATTATCAGATTTTTCAAACGATTGTCTTCGATTGAAAGCGTCTGCCGGTATTATGAAAAGCAATGGAACTTTATTTGAAGGAACGGTTATCGAAGAAGCGCATGGCATTCGGATCATTGGCATATTCCGTATTCTTCCAAGGATAAAAATTTTGACATTGCTCTTTCTTACGGCAATGACTGTAGCTATTTTTTTTATAGCAGGAAGCAGTTTTCCTACGATATTTCTCTTACTTCCAGTGGTGGGACTATGGTTCTATCTATATAAACATTTAGAAACAATTTTTGATACGAAGAGTGGCGATGAGCGGATTTTCCAATATATTCGGGAAGAACTAAATGGAATGATTGTACAAAAATAGCGTAAAAAGTAAAAAAATTTATGTTTATCATTAAATTATAATTGACAAGGATAAAAAATGCCAAAAGAATATTTGGATGTATTGGCAAAGGAAATTCTCCTTTTACAGCTAAAACAGCTATTCAGATACGAAAAATTGCAATGTATGTTCTGATTTTTGCTGTTTTTTCCGTACTCTCTGTTTTTAAAATGGCATTTTCATCCTTCTTTATGTGTGGGTTATTCGCCCTCATCTTGTTTTGTATTTCCCTTATTTTTGATTATGGATGTGAATTACAGCAAGAAGTAGATGAAATGATATAAAGGAGATTTGATATGGCAATAATTTTAAGACTTGATAGAATGATGGCGGATAGAAAGATAAGCCTAAACGAACTCGCGGAAAAGGTTGGTATTGCAAATGTCAACTTATCTAAAATTAAAACAGGTAAAGTAAGTGCTATTCGTTTTTCTACGTTGAATGCTATTTGCAAAGTGCTGGATTGCCAGCCGGGGGATATATTAGAATATCAGAAAGACGCGGAAGAGTAAAAAGCTAGGTTGTATTGCGGAACGACTGCCATACTTTCTTTTCACATTAACCGATTTCCTATGCAGGGCTGAAAAGCCCTGCATTTCTTACGTTTTTGTTAGAATTTTGTAAGAAAACTTGATACAAAAGAATGCTCTCATCCATTATAATAAAAAGAAGTAAAGAAGGAGGAAACGATATGGACACAATCTTGAAACGGGATAAATACTCTGATGGAAGGTGGGAAAAACGATGTATGCTAAATTGATTTTCCAAAATGCAAAACGCTCTGCGAAGGACTATCTAATCTACATTGTTACCTTGACGATCTGCGTTACTTTGTTTTATGCGTTTCTATCCATATCCAGCAGCTATTATCATCCAGATATTGGAACAGCTTATGAGATTACAGCATTTAGCGATGGTATCCAATTGGCAGTTTGTGCAATCACCCTGTTGTTATTGTTCCTGATACGCTATGTAAATAACTATATGCTGCGGCGTAGGCAAAAGGAATTTGCAGTACAATCTATTATGGGGATGGAGCAGAAAACAATCAGTTGGCTCTTTTTTGCTGAAACTTTTTTGATGGGAGCTGTATCGATTGTCATTGGTATTGCTCTTGGCGTGCTATGTTCGCAATTTATGTCCGCTATGCTGCTGGCTTCTTATGGTCAGAGTTATGAGCTGACATGGACACTGTTCCCGGATACTGTTCTTTGGACAGTCGGTTTTTTTACAATCAGTTTTTTTGTAGTTGGACTGTTTAATGTCTGTACTATTCGTAAGATTAAGATTATAGATATGCTGTCTGCGGATAGACAAAATGAACCGGATTTGAAGAAAAATCGGTTTATGCCGACGATTCTTGTAATCTACTTGGCGCTTTCTATATGGATGTTGGAAACAGGGATTCAAAAGATGATTTTTTTCTTTGATCCGCGATTTGCTTTTCCGATTCATATTCTATTTTGGGGAAATATCATGTTCCCGGCGCTCACTTTGCTTTGGTCGTTCACTTGGCTGTGCAAAAAGAAAGTATGGACATTGCAAACTTTGCTTATCGGTCTATTAGTCTGTACAGTTCCCAATACTGTATTTTCGGCTCTTGTACCGGTTTTTGAAAGCAAGTATTATCTAACCCTTGGCGCAGGTACAATTAATCAATATTTGATGTTCGTTGTTGCAGACTTACTTTTTTTGATATACGGAATTATTTATCTGTCCAGCAGTGCAATTGTTGTATGGAAAAGCAAATCTCCCGCACACAGGTATCAAGGGAATAACCTGTTTTTCTTTGGACAGATCATATCTAAGCTCTCGACAACGACAAAAACAATGACCTTGATCTGCATCACTCTGACAACGGCCATTCTTATGTTCATAATTGCACCAATACTGACCGAATGGAGTATGGGATATTTGGATAGCCGATCCATGTATGATGTGCAGATCAATTCTCGATATAATAATGTGGATGAAGAAGATGACTTGCCAGTAGGAGATTATGAGTTGGTAACAGAATTTTTGGCAGAAGAAGGAATTGCGACAAATGCAGACTGTACTTTTAGTCTTTACCTTCCAAATCGCGAAGATTTTCATAGCCGTGTAAAGCATGAGTTTCCTGTGGTTGCTATTTCTCTTAGCGATTATAATGCTATTCGAGAAATGCTGGGATATAAGACGGTCACGCTTGAGGAAAATGAATTTACAACCCAGTGGCATATGGCTGTAACAACGGATGAACAAGAGGAGTTTATACGTAGTCATGCAATAGTAGACACCGATGCCGGAAGACTGACACTTTCTGAACAGGCCAGTCATCAAGAAGCGATGGGTGAAACCTTATACAATTCCTATACGCAAGTTGTATATGTGTTTCCTGACAACATTTGCCAAAATCTTCTTTCTGTCAATCGGAATCGCTATATCCAGACCTCAGGAGAACTTTCTTATTCAGATGCAGCAGCCTTAGAAAACAAGTTTATAAAGGCATATCCGGAACTTTCAGAAAATGGTGTTGGGTATTATATTCGATTAAGTACGCTGCAAGTCAATGAGGCAAAGGGGATGAACTGCATTCTGAAGACGGCGATGATTTATGGTGCGGTGGTTTTAATGGTAATATGTCTTACTATCTTATCTTTACAGCAGCTTTTGGATGCCGGACAGTATCGTTACCGTTTTGGAGTACTTCGCAAGTTGGGTGTCGAGGAACAGGATATAAAAAGTCTTGTAAGGAAACAGTTAAGTGTATGGTTTGGTTTGCCGGTAGTGGTATCCATTATAGTTTCTGCTATTGTTGTGGAGTACTTCTTGCAATCCGTTTCCGTTGAAATTTCCGCTTATATCGGAATTGAAGCTTTAATTACGCAAGTATCCATTACGATATCCATTCTTATACTCTTACTGCTATGTTATTTTCTAAGTACTTGGATATTGTTTCGGAGATCTATCACGGAATAAAACGAATTGGGGCAGGGAAACCTTGCAATCCATTGGTCTGCTGCTTCTTGAGAAAGATAAAGATTATTCTCTTCCAGATATTGACCGAATTCCTCATAACATTGTTTGTGGGACAGCCTGCTTGAACTGCATTGTTTATGTTTGGTCAGATACGCTAATAATTGTTGCACTATGATGTTGTATTGGTTCATGAAACCACCTCTTATTTTTGATGGTTTCATTGTTCCATAAACTAATTTTTTTATCCTCATTTTTTCAAAAAAGATACTGTAAAATCAATGTTTTTTACAAAAGATGAGGATAAAAATTTCATGTTTATAAACCACAAGCGAGAACAACACGCCGAATCTTAGCAACATCTTCCAGCATGTGATGCCTCCTTAAGAAGTCGGTGTAGAAGCGCATCTGAAATATCATTGGATAATCCAATGGACAAGTTTCCACATTTGATGATAGCAACTGGTTTGGAAGCGGATTCACTCCAATCTGAAGAATGATCTTTGGTAGTTGGAAGTGGGATTTCAGCAAAAGAAACTTCTGTTGATTGCGTAACCGCTGGGGCATTCAATTGTCCATATGCTTCTAAACGAATTTTTCGAAGCCAGTAATAATAAGGGCACTGAAAAACTTCCACTTAAGAAGAAATGGAAGTTTTTCAGTGCCCTTGTATTTTCTGGATTTGCGACTGTTTTTGTGGTATAATATTTATATCAAAATAAGGAGAAAAACCATGGCAAAGAGTAGTTCAGAAGTCCAGCTTTTAGAGCTGAAAGATATGATTTCACAACTGAATACAACGATCAAAATGCTGAACGAAACAATCAATCGCCAGCAAAAAGAAAACGATAATCTTAAAGCTGAATTAGCATGGTTTCGCCAAAAAATGTTTGGTGCTTCAAGTGAACGCCGTATAGACAACTTCGAAGGTCAACTGTCTTTATTCGATGAAATGGATGAATTCGATAAACCAATAGAACTTATCGAACCAGAAATCATTGAAATCCAAAAACATACTCGTAAGAAGAAACCTTCTTTGGAGGAGCAGTTCAAAGACATTCCTACACGCCAGGTTCTTGCAGATACATTAACTGCTAAAGATAAGATATGCCCAGAATGTGGAAGTGAAATGCTAGCTATCGGAACCGAAAAAATCCGAAGCGAGGTTGTATATACACCACCAAAACTGGAACGTATAGAATATCTTGCAGTAACGTATGCTTGTCCTAAATGTAAAGAGACAGAAGAACCTCAGTTCATCAAAGATAATGGAAAACCAGCATTGATTCCGCACAGTTATGTATCGGAGTCGTTGCTTTCTTATATTTTGTATCGTAAATATGGGATGTATATTCCTTTATATCGTCAGGAAAAGGACTTTCTTCAACAGGCAGCACCTATTGGAAGAACTTCCATGGCGAGTTGGATTATTCAATCCAGTCAGATGTACATACAACCTATGTAGGATTATTTCCATCGTGAACTATTAAAGCGTAAGTTCTTAATGATGGATGAAACGCCCGTTCAAGTGTTGAAGGAAAACGGACGAAAGGCTCAGTCGAAATCTTATTTCTGGCTGATCCGAACTGGAGAAGATGGATTAAATCCTATCGTTCTCTATAACTATACTCCTACAAGAGCTGGAACTAACGCAGAAGAATTCTTGAGAGGAGTAGAACCAGGATTCTATCTGATGGCAGATGGATTCCAAGGATACAACAAGGTTAAGAATGTGAATCGTTGTACTTGTTGGGCACACATTCGTAGATACCTGTTGGAAGCAATCCCTAGGGGACATGACAAGGATTATACTAATCCCGCTGTTCAGAGAGTTCTTTACTGCGATAAACTTTTCGAGTATGAACATACATACAAAGAAAAGAACCTAAGTTTTAAACAAATCCAAAATCGTCGCCTCAAAGATCAGAAACCGGTGATTGAGGGCTTTTTGTTGTGGGTAAAACAGTTAGATCCCGGAAGTAATGGTAAGCTCAAAAAGGCAAAAACATATATCCTGAATCGAGAGAATTACCTTATGACCTATCTTGAAGATGGGCGCTGTAGCCTTAGCAATAATCTCAGTGAAAACAGTATTCGTCCAGTAACTGTAGGTCAAAAAAACTGGTTGTTTTCAGATAGTTCAGATGGAGCAACTGCAAATGCAATGTATCTTACAATTGTTGAGATGGCAAAAGCATACGATTTAAATCTGTATGAATATTTAAAGTTCCTGCTAGAGCATCGTCCTAATGAGAACATGACAGATGAAGAACTGGATTATCTAGCTCCTTGGAGCATAGATGTGCAGGAACAATGTAGCATTAAATAGAGTAAAATGTTAGCCTTCTAGAATCCTAGCAATGGGATTCTGGAAGTATGTTTTGGGGACACCCCGAAACTATGCGCTTACGATAATTTCAATTTGAAATGACATTAATCTAGACATTAATAGAGGCGAAAAAGTTGCCATTATGGGAGAAAGCGGTTCTGGAAAGTCAACGTTAGTAAAAGTGATGTTTGGAATACTTAAAGCGAGTACTGGTGAAATACAACATAAAAGATCAGGAAATGCTAGAAGTATGTAAAAAAGTAAATTTAAATCTAGGGGAAGCAATGTTGGATATTGTAATAGGAGAAAACGGAAATAAGTTATCGGGTGGCCAGAGGCAAAAATTGGCATTAGCAAGGTTGTTAATTAGAAATCCTCAATATTTGGTATTAGATGAGGCAACCTCGGCTCTGGATAAGCAAGCTGAAAGCGAGATGCTAAGAATGATATCTGAAAATTATCTTAATGCAACCTATATTGTGATAGCACACAAAATGTCGGCTATCAATGGATGCAATAGGAGAATTATATTAGTCGATGGTAAATGTGTTTTAGATGAGCATTTAAATTTACAAGAGGATGGAATCAATTAAGGAGGCTATATGTTGGTAAGTGTTTCTACAGGAGTATATTATCAAAAATCGTATAAAGAAATATTGGATGTATTAAAGGAAGCAGGGACAAAGTATATAGAGTTATTTTTTAATGATGCGTTTTATAATATCGATATGGAAACGATATTAAATGCTACTTTTGAAAGGGATATTAAAATTACCAGTGTACACACTCCATTGCCAGCTATAGCTGATAAAACAGGTATGTCCGAACATATCTGGATGAAAAAAGCGCAAATACTTGCAGAAAAAGCAGGTGCAGAAGTTGTAGTTACACATATTTTAAGCCAGAAAAAGAAAGGGCAAATGTATTCCTTGGATGAGGAACATAAAAAAAATATTATTGATTTTAATAGGATGGATAGTAACATATATTTTACAACAGAAAATCATTCGTATTTAAGGTGTCCTAGTTTTGCTCAAAATCCGGAAAAACTACTTGAATTTTTAGAGGAAACGGATACATATTTAACTTTTGATACGACACACTATGCTCCTACAGGAGATATTATCGATGGGTTCTTGAAGTTTAAGAAGTATATCAAGAATATCCATTTGAGTGACTACGACTTTAAGAATCAACGCGACCATCAGCCTATTTTAGAGGGAGATCTTCCAATTGAGCGTTTTATAGAAATTTTGAAAGAAAATAATTATCAGGGGTGCCTGACTTTAGAATATGATTTTGATTCGTCGAAGCGATGTACCCATAATTCTGTCGAAGATCAGATTTATATATTGAGAAGGAATCTTGAATGGTTAGAAAAAAAATTGGGGTAGTTATGGAAACAATACAAGAAAAAATAGAAAAAAGTTTTAAAGAAAATTCTCCAAGAATAGCTATAAAAAAAGGGGAAAAAAATACTACGTATTCCGAATTATACAATGAAGTTAAGATTTTAAGTTTTAACATAAGTAACGTATGGCCAGAACAACGAAAATATTTGCTGGTTTGGTGTGACGAAATAGAGAATACAATTAAAGCTTTATTAGCATGTTTGTTATCAAATAATATCGCCATTCCAATCTCGAAAGATTATACTGAAGAACGAATACAGCATTTACAAGAAACTTACACTATAGACGGAATTTTGGTAGATCGAGATAAAAAAAATGGTCTTAAAAATATTAGATTTTTAAATATTTTAAACAATATGGATATAAAAAAGTAGAATTGATATATAAATATAATTTAGAAGATGCAGTTTATGTGTATTTTACATCGGGAAGTAGCGGGATACCGAAAGCTATAATAGGAAAAAATAAAGGTTTGGTACATTTTATTGAATGGGAAATTAATAAATTTAATATTAAACCGGGTGATTTATTCGGTCAGGTTACGGCCCCATCCTTTGATCCGTTTTTA
>OGDR01000158.1_pt1 | contig 41954 bp, 37 predicted proteins | sample 1570501 | NCBI WGS metagenome assembly OGDR01 (sample SAMEA2582170, study PRJEB24529) | metagenome | reverse complement strand
AGCATAAATTCTGTGCATCGCGAAGCGTGTTACTGGGCACGGAGTGAACAGTAACCATTATATACTTATATTTACTATTCTACAGTTACACTCTTAGCCAAGTTCCTCGGTTTATCCACATCCAGGCCCTTAGCTACACTGACATAATATCCCAACAGCTGTAACGGAATAACCGCAAGTGATGTTGCAAAGTGCGGATCTGTTTTCGGGATGTAGACTGTGAAGTCTGCAGTGTCTTCTATATTGTAGTGGCCGTATGTGGTAAGTCCCATCAGGTATGCACCACGACTCTTGCACTCTACCATATTGGAGACTGTTTTTTCATAGAGATGATTCTGGGTGAGAACACCGATCACCAGAGTTCCATCTTCAATGAGAGAAATCGTTCCATGTTTCAGTTCGCCGGCTGCGTAGGCTTCTGTGTGTACATAGCTGACTTCTTTCATCTTTAGGCTTCCTTCCATGCTGATTGCATAGTCAATTCCACGACCAATGAAGAAGGCGTCTTTTGCATTCGCCTGTTTAGCGGCAAACCACTGGATACGTTCCTTATCATCTTCGATGATCTTGGAAATTTTATCCGGAAGTGTCTGCAATTCTGCGATAAGTTCCTGGTATTTCTCCTCTGTAATCTGCTCTCTGACCTTGGCAAACTGTACTGCCAATGCGTAAGATGCGATAAGCTGGGTACTGTATGCTTTTGTTGTTGCCACGGAAATCTCCGGTCCAGCCAATGTATAGAATACATTATCCGCCTCTCTGGCAATGGAAGATCCTACCACATTAACGATTCCAAGAGTACGGATGCCTCTCTGTTTTGCTTCTCTAAGTGCTGCCAGGCTATCTGCTGTCTCACCTGACTGACTGACAATAACCACAAGTCCGTTCGGATCCAGAATTGGATTTCTGTAACGGAACTCAGATGCAAGTTCTACGCGAACCGGAATTCTGGCAAGGTCTTCAATCACATACTGAGCCGCCATTCCTACATGATAAGCGGAACCGCATGCTACGATATAAATCTGGCTGATTGTGCGAATGTCTTCTTCAGTAAGACCTACTTCTGTAAGGTCAATCTGATCATCTTTGAGCACAGAATTTAATGTATCGCGCACTGCCTTTGGCTGTTCGTGAATTTCTTTCATCATGAAATGCTCAAAGCCCGCTTTCTCTGCTGCCTCTGCGTCCCATTCTATTGTTTTTGGCTCTTTCTGAATCTCATCACCATCCAGGTTATAGAAAGTAATCTCGCCCTTTCTGACACGCGCCATTTCCAGGTTGCCGATATAATAAACATTTCTGGTGTATTTCAGAATTGCCGGAACATCAGATGCAATATAAGATTCGCCATTCTCCACTCCAAGGATCATCGGGCTGTCTTTTCTTGCCACATAAATTTCTCCCGGATATTCTCTGAACATGATAGCCATTGCATAAGAGCCGCGGATACGTACCATTGCATGATTGATGGCATCAACAGGTGTTCCGAGATATTTCTTATAATAATAATCCACCAGTTTAACAGCTACTTCTGTGTCTGTGGATGAATAGAATTCATAACCATTGCGGATGAGTTTATCTTTCAATTCCTGATAATTCTCAATAATTCCATTATGAACAGCTACCACATTTCCATCATCACTCATATGCGGATGGGCATTCGTCTCAGACGGTTCTCCATGAGTTGCCCATCTGGTATGTCCGATTCCACATGTTCCAGGCACGCTCTCTCCGTCGCTGGTCTTGTCTGCAAGAACTTTCAAACGTCCTTTCGCTTTAATGATTGCTGTATCGCCTTCACCATCGCGGACTGCAAGTCCTGCCGAATCATATCCTCTATATTCCAATCTGGACAGACCATATAATAATATTGGTGCTGCCTGATGATCACCTGTAAATCCTACGATTCCACACATATTATAAATATTCCTCCTATAATTTAAGGGATTTTCTTTGTCATATCGTGTCTCATTGTATCATGATGTTCCATACATGGCAAGAAAATCCCTTAAAACTCTATACTCTGTTTTTATGAAAGTACTTTCAATATTATTTTTCGTGATGGCACTGAGAATTTACTGACTGCGTTTATTTTACTTTCTTACTTTTTACAGCAGACCAGCCACTGTATACTTTTTTCCCATTCTTATCATATGTATATGATCTTATTCTGTAATAATATGTGCGTCCTTTTTTCAATTTTTTGTTTGTGTATTTTACTGTTGAGCCGGATTTGATCTCTGCTGCTCTTACATAAGAACCTGTCGTTCCTGTCCTACGGTAGATTTCATATCCTTTTGCCCCTTTTGACTTCTTCCAGGTAAGCACAAGTTTACCGGCTGTCGCATTTGATATGCCTGTAATCGATGTTTTCGCAGGTTTCGCAGTTAATCCATCTACAGAATAGGCATCCTGTGTCATCAGAAGAACCGAATTCTTTCCTGTCCCATATAGCGTCTTGGTTTCTGTGTCATATGCATAGTGCATGTCTGTACTCTCTATTGCATATGTATATCCTTTGGAAACGCTTCCGGAGATCGGGGTATCCAGAAACAGACCGCCATTTTCCCCAACTGTGCCTTCATCGCAGTTTGTAATATCTGCCATGTAGTATTTATCGTCATTTTCCACGATATTCCACATATGAGGTCCTGCGCCTGTGCCGCCATCCATCGTACCAGTCACTGTATAGCAGGTAATATCACTGAGGTCACATAAGTACTGAAATGCTTTGGAATAACCTTCGCAGACTACGTTTGTACTGTCATCTCCGTCAAACACATAAATCAGCTGCCATGGATCTCCATATTCTTCCCATTCTACAGCTTCATCATTGTATGAGGTAAGATAACAGATTATTTCTTTATATCCTATTAATTTTTCAGTTTCTGTATAGCTGCTAAATTTCTGCACGATCATCCTGGCGTTGGCTGCTGCCTGCTTTGCAAGCTGTACGATTTTTGCGTTTACTTTATATCTTCCTGAAGCATAACTGTTGCACACCGGCATGTTTACAGAAATATTTTTGATCCTTACAGTTGTTTTGTTTCCTGTTGTAGTCGTCGTGTATCCATATTCCCATGTGGTGGATGCCGTCTTTTCATACCAGTATAGTTCATATGGACAGTCTACTAACAAACAGTTAATGATTTTTGAAGTGTTTAGTGCATCAAAATGCGAAGATACTTCTTTGTCAAGTGCTTTTCCCCTTGCTGTAGTCTGCCAGGTCAGTCCAAGATCTGCACTGATACTAAATTTCGTAGAGCCACCCTTCGATGCTGCTGTCGTAATCTTACTCTTAAGTTCTTCATACAATGCCTGCTGCACACCACTTAGCACACTCTCTGCCACAGAAGTTCCAGGCTGTGTAGACAGATCCTGTTCATAGAGGATACGATTCAGATACTCTTCAAGGAGTTTCTCATTATCTGTCGTGTCATCCGCGTCAGGAATCATGTTCTCCTTGAAAGAGGCCTCCGCATCCGACGGTTCTTCTGCCGTAATCTCTGTATCACCTTCCACATTACCTTCTGTTCCATCCTCAAATTCTGTATCAGATGTGTAAGCTGTACCGTCTGAAAATTCAGCTGCCGCCACAGATGATACGGGCATCGCTGCCAGTATAAAGCTAAGTCCCAGGCTTATAAATTTATTCCTCTTATGCATCTTCTCATCTCTCCTTATCTGCCCTGAAAATCCCACATTTATAAGATTATATTTAAAAGAATTTTCTATTTATATTTACAATATCCTATTTCGACAAATAAAACAAGAGATTTCTTTTTTAATACACTTTATTCATTCTCTGCAACAGCAGTATCCATGGCCTCTTTTACCCCTGCCAGATAACACAGATCTGCAAGACGCTCGTATTTCGTCTGCATACATGCAATGTAATCATCCAGAAATCTTCTTACAGGATATGATATATCCAGTTTCTCATATCTGCTTTCCAGTTCTGCAAGATCTCTGTTGTCCTGCTGAATATACCTGTCTGTTGCGCCCAGTTTCTTTTTTAAAACAGACAGTCTTTCCTCGGTATCAGCTGTTAATTCCATTTCACATAATTCATTCGTTTTGTTCATCTTATACTTTTCTCCCTACTATCTTTCATGATTGACCGAATCAGGTAAGTCTTATCAGAAGACCTGCTTTTTTGATTCTCGTTTTATTTTGTATCATTTTGTGTCATATAGTGTTGTGTTTTGTCCTGTTACGTCCATCATTGTAATTTCATTTTTCAAAAAAGTCAACGAAATTCGTCCGACATTTCATTATATAATTCGACATTTATCTGAATATTTCGAGGCAAGAAAGAGTCTTGCACGAGTGCATTTTATCATTATCATAGAAATATTATAAAGTAACTACCTATGATATAAAAGATAAATATAAAAATGCTGTCCACCCTATAGCTACCACAGGTGAACAGCAAAAATGTATTTTTTCTATTATGTATTACGAATGATTTTATTTAATTTCATGAAGTCTATCACTGCCTGTTTGCCGATCTTGCAGATTTTCTTCATATTAATAGAATTTACCCCACCCTGACGCGGTCTGAATGTGATAGGAAGATATTTAATCGTACAGCCCTTTTTCTTGTAAATAACTGCCAGAAGGACATTGGACAGGTTAAAATTCTTTGGTATCAGGCGAATGTATTTACGCATAGTCTCCGCTTTCATCAAACGGTAAGGTGTGTTCGCATCTGTGAGAGTCACTCCAAAGCAGATACGGATCACAAGTTTTAATGTCTTCGTCACAAATACCCGGGAAGCACCGTCCTGTCTTTCTTTTCTCCAGCCAATCACCATATCATATTTCTCACGGTGATCCCAGAATGGTTCAAATTCCTCAGGAAGTGTCTGTCCGTCAGAATCTGTCTGAAAAATATAATCCGCATCGTTCTTTAACGCATATTTGTATCCGTAGAGTACTGTTGCCCCATGGCCGCCATTTGGTTTAGTCAGAGGAGTCAGTAACGGACGTGTCTTCGCATATTGTTTTAATTTTTCATATGTAGAATCTTTACTTCCGTCATCAATGATAACCAGACGGGACTGACCATCTCCGTTATGCTTTTCAATAACCGGATACCAGTCATTAATGACCTGTTCGATGTTATCCTGTTCGTTGTACGCCGGAATAACGATATATAATTTATCCATAAGCCTCTCCTTTGGATGATTGATGAGACCTATTATATCACACATTGTCAGTAAATGGTATTGATTTGGTTAAAACCCAGGAATCTCTCTGAGATAAAATTGTTACTGTTCACTCCGTTCACAGCAACACGCTTCGTGATGCAGGAAATATGAACCTCCTTGTGCAAAGCCCAAGGAGTATCGTTTGCTTCGCAAACTTAATTTATGCTAATCGCATAAATTCGCGCGGTATGTCTCGGGTTTTCTGTGACCTTCGCTCACAAAAAACACCTCGCGGAATATTACCAGTGAACAGTAACATAAAATTATGCTTTATTTTTTAAGAGTCCAAGTTCTTCTGCGAGTTGAAGGAGTTCTCTGTTTCTTGCATTCATAGTTCCAAAATCTTTTAATGGGCAAATGACTTCTTTGCATTGTCTCATAATCTCTACTGCCTGGTCACAGGCATTCTGGGAAATGCATTCAAATGGCTGTTCCGAAATAACTTTATCTGCCAATGCGCCGGCCACCTGATAGTCTACATCATTGGTATGAAGAACGCCTGCTGCAAAAGGAATTCCCTGGCGCTGCAATTTCCGGTAAACCGGTATCCCGCTTCCGTTTCCACCGATTACGAATACCTGTGGAGTTCCTTTAGGCGCTTCCATTTCTACGCAGCCAAATGCTGCATTGTAGCTTCCTCTGGTAATTCCATACAGATTCCTGATATATTCGGAAGTAAAAATTTCTTCCGGGGCACCATATTTCTCTATGTATTCTCCATGGACGCAGATTACTTTGTCAGACACCTTCTGCGCAAGATCCAGTTCATGAAGAGACATGATCACCGTAAGCTGATGATCCAGAACCATTTGCTTCAAGATCGTAAGCAGTTCCAATTTGTGACGAATATCCAGAAAAGAAGTCGGCTCGTCCAGTACAATGATCTCCGGCTCCTGGCAGATAGCACGTGCGAGAAGAATTCTCTGTCTCTGTCCATCACTGATAGCTGTAAAATCTCTGTCTTTTAAATCCCAGGCGTGAACGGTTTCCATTGCTTTTCTTACTTTTGCCTTGTCTTCTGCCGAAAGAATCCCAAGAGTTCCTGTGTATGGATATCTCCCCGTTGCTACGATATCTTCACAGGTCATAAGCTCCGGACGCATTCTCTCTGTCAAAACAACTGCCAGTTTCTGAGATACTTCTTTATTAGACATCTTAGACATCGTCTGTTTATCCAGGTAGACGGTACCGCTTATTGTGGCAAGCTGTCTGGTGATGCTCTTAAGAATTGTTGACTTTCCTGCTCCATTCGGACCGATAAGTGTCAGAATCTCACCTTTTTTTAGTTGAATATTGATTTCTTTGATCAGAGGTTTTCCATCGTAGCCTACCGTCAACTGGTCTGTATAGAAGAAATACCGTTCCTTCTGGTGTGTATTTTTATTTTCTGTTTTTGTTATCTTCTCTTCCATATTTTCCTGCCCATCCTGCAATTTATTATTCTTATATTTTCCAAAACATTTATACTCTTTGCTGCCTGCGGATCATGATATAAATTACCACCGGCGCACCAAATACAGCAGTTACGGAGCTGATACTAAGTTCTGTCGGCGCAAATACCGTTCTGGCAATCAGATCGCAGAAAAGACAGAATACCGCACCACCTAAAAAACATGCCGGAATCACAAGAAGTGGTCTGGCTGTCTTAAGCAGGCTTTTTACAATATGAGGTACTGCGATTCCTACGAAAGAAATCGGTCCCGCAAAAGCCGTTACACAGGCAGACAGAATACTTGACAATAAAATCAGACCTATACGGAACAATTTGATATTTACTCCCATATTCTGGGCATAAACCTCACCCAGCTGATAGGCGCCAATCGGCTTTGACATAAAAAATACAATCACCATCGTAATCAGAACCACGACTGCCATTACCTGTACATTTCCCCATGACATTCCAGAAAAACTTCCCAGTGACCAGTTATGAAGATTAACAATGTTGGAATCGTCTGCGAAGGTGACTACAAAATCTGTGATTGCGGAACAGATATATCCGATCATGACACCACTGATGACCAACATGGACATATTGTGGACTTTCTTTGCAACAAGAAGGACAAATCCCATGGAAATCATAGATCCTATGAAAGCTGCGATAATCATAGCCGCAGACCCCATAGAGATTGATCTGCTGAGAAAGAAGATCATCAGAAGCGCAACTACAAGCTTGGCTCCTGAAGAGATTCCAAGTACGAAAGGTCCTGCAATAGGGTTATTAAAAAATGTCTGAAGGAGAAATCCTGATACGGAAAGCGCTCCGCCCAGAATAATTACCGCCAGAATTCTTGGCAGGCGGATTTCCCATATAATATTGTAGGCAGTGGCATTGCCTTCATGTCTGAAAATGATATTCATGATCTCACCTACCGAAAGATGGATACTTCCGGCATTTACATTCCAGACGAATAAAATCACCAGCAGTACTGCCAGTACAAGAAATGCCAGCCAGTATCTGGCTGCACGTTTTTTATCATCCATGTTCTTTTCCTTCTATCTGTTTTATTTTATATATGTAACTCTTGATTATCTGTAACTGTTCAGTAACTTCACAGTTACGAGTCAAAATCTACAAGAAAGAATCCTGCAAGCAGGGTTCTCCGCCTGTGGCAGGTCTCTTTAGCAACATGCTTCTATACAATTCAGGGGACAAAAGATATTTTTTGTCCCCGTTTAAATCATTTTCACTTATCCAAAAATACTGTGCTTGTTCTATTTTAATTTATGCATATAAGAAAGTTCATCCAAAGAGTCATCATCCGTCGTAAGAATCGTATGAATATCTTCGATCATAGTTCCCAGTTCTGTGGTTTCCTGGAAGAGGTTCTTACCTGTGCACCATACATTTCCATCCTTTACTGCTTTGAAATCGGCCAGAAGATTGCTCTTGGCAAGAAGTTCATCAATGGTTGACAGCTCTCCGTCAATGGTGCTGTTATAAATAATATAATCCGCATCCTTCGCTTTAGCGTAGAATTCTTCCATCTGCATATTCATAGTAGAAAGGGCGTTATCACTCTCGCCTGTATCTTCCGGAACATATTTGCCGCCTGCAAGCTCGATCATATTAGATACATAATCGTTACTCTTTCGTACATTGACAGCACCTGTAGAATTGATATAAAAGAATGCCACAGTCTTTCCTGTATCTTTGTCATCGGATGCAAGAACTTTATCAAGCTTGTCTGTCTGCTCTTTGAACGCTTTCTCCGCCACATCCTCTTTCCCCAGAAGAACTGCATATAATTTCATCCACTCTGTTCGTCCAAGAGGATGACTTTCGTAGCTTGAACGCTCTACCATTACAGGGATACCAAACTGCTCCAGTTTCTCCTGCACTTCAGGATTATGATGAATCATAGTTGACTCAATGGCAAGTCCACAGCCTTCATTCAGGATCAGTTCATAATCCGGTGCATTGTACTTGCCTGCATAAATCATCTTTCCGGATTCCATGGCATCTTTGGCTTCCTGAATATACCAACCGCTCTCTTTTGTTCCGGAGAGGCGAATATTATCAATGCCGTCGATAGCACGGAAGAGATCCATAGCTGAGGTTGCCACCAGATAAATATTATTCAGTGGCTGCTTAATAACTGTGATATCCTCGCTCAGACCTTTCGGTGCTTCTTTTCCTTCCGGCACTACAAGAAACTGCCCTTCCTCAGCAATCGTGATGAGGGCATATCCATCATTATAGTAATCTACGCTGAACTCTTCTGCATAGGAAAGTTCCATACTGTGATCGTATGTCAGTCCAGGAAGCTCCGTCGGAGTTTTGGCCTCGTCTGCCGCCTGTGCTGTATGTACAGTGCAAAAAATGCAGGTGCAAACAAGTAGCAACATAGTCAGTAGAAAGCCATGGTGCCATATCCTCTGCTGTTTTTCAGTTGAATTTACTTTTCTCATAATCTTATCTTTTTCTTTTCCTGTTTTGCTTTTTATTATTTAGCCTCTTTGTCATCTGCTGTCTTTGCTTCTTTGACAGTTGTGGAATCGAAGTTTAAGGTATAGTCGATTTCATGAGGCTCGCTCATTGCTACGGTATCAGCTGTCACATCCATCTCTGCATCAAATACACTGACTGGGATCTCAAATGTGGAATTTCCATCTTTGTTGACTGGTTCGTATTTCTCGCCGTCTACCAGCATATAGTCATAATTCGGGCTGCTCCATACGATTGTTGCTGTAGCTTTATCGCCTTCAACCTTGATTGCTGCCGGAGAATCAATAGTTGCTCTGCCTGAACCACCTGTGAGAGTTACTTCCATAGTATAGTCGCCATCCTCAAGGTTCAGATCCGCCAATGTTTTGCCTTTACTTTCCTCATCCTTAGTATCTTTATCTGTATCCTCTGCTTTAGCATCCTCTGTTTTTGTATCTTCTGTCTGTGCATCTTCAGATTTGGAATCTGCATCTTTATCTTCTGCGTTTGCATCTGTGGAAGCGGAATCATCTTTTACCGGATTTTTAACACTTACTTTGTGGTCATACCATTTCCCTTTTGTTCCGACTAAGGCTACATCAAATTCCTCGTCAAGTGCCGGTACCGGAATATCAAATCCGTATACTTCTTCGCTCATTCCATCGCTGTATGTAACAGTATCGGTTGTCGGCTCGAGGAGTTCTGCTCCATCTTTCTGGGCATCTTCTGCTTTGCCCGCAAAAAGATTTACGATTTTTTTAGATGCAAGGCTTACGTGGATTGTCATTTTGCCATCTTTTACGGTAAGGACTCCCTTTCCATCGTTTGCTTCGTTTACATGGAACATTCCGTTGTCTGTGTCAAATTCTGCTGTGTATGTACCATCTTCTAATGTGTCGCCTTTTGCTGCGTCTGCATCCTTGCCGTCTTCTGCTTTTGCATCTGTATTCTTTGCATCAGATTCTTCCGAATCAGCTTTATCTGTGCTTTCTTCCTTATCGGCGCTCTCTTCTGTCGCTGTGTCGGTGTCTGTCTCTGCCAGAATCGGGCTTGTTCCAAGAAGTGTTGCGGAAATAGTAAGTGCTGACATTAATAATGTAAATGAACGTTTTTTCATGATTTTTCTCTCCTTGTTTTATATATTCATAATCTGCAGATTTACTACGTAAATCGCTACTTTCTCATGTTTGGCAGGTCCCAAGTTCAAAAGTCTTATCGTGCAAACACGAGCGACTTTCTGACCTTTTGATCCTGATATCATATTATCCAAAACATAAAAATACATGCCAGATATATTATATGGTAAAAAATATCATTCTCTCTTATCATATAATATATCTGCCCGGGAACTTCTGCAAGTTCTCCGGGCAGTTTATTTGTTTGGACAATGTTATTTAAAGAAATAACTTTTTATTCTATTATTCAGCGTCAGCCTCTGCAGTATCATCTGTTGTTTCTTCTGTCTGTGCATCGTCAGCCGCTGCCTCATCTTTTGTATCATCTGCTGCTTCTGCATCAGCATCGTCTGTTGCTGCTTCATCAGATGCTCCAAGAGAATCGATTGCTGCTTTTGTATGCTCTACATAGAGATCTTCTACAGCTTCAATTCTTCCAAGACCTGCGATCTGGCAGTCTACACTGTCGAAATCACCAGATGCTTCGAACTGAGATTTCCAGGAATCTTCATCATCACCAGCCATATCGTTGTTAGCGTGGTCACCGGCAACAACCATCAGAGGACGAAGGATTACGTTCTTGTATCCAGCTTCTTTAACTTTCTCGATAACTGCTTCGCAAGCTGTATCTTCTGGCTCACCTTCTACAGTACCGATGAATGCGTTTGTAAATCCAAGATCATTCATCTGTGTCTGCATCTGATCATATGTTACGTTAGCTGTATGGGATGTACCATGTCCCATAAATACGAATGCTGTACCGGCATCTGCCGCTGCCTGCATATCATCAAATCCAGCTTCTTTGCATGCTTCATCTGTGATTGCCTGTGCAACTGCTTTCTTATCGTCGTTGATTACTGTAGCGTCATCACCAACTTCACCAAGCATTGGCTCTGCGATTGCTACGGATTCGAATTTATCTTTATATCCGTCGATAGCTTCTACCATTTCATCATATTCAGCACCATGCATCAGATGTGTAGGCTGTACAACAAGGTTCTTAACACCGTTGTCTACTGCACGGTCAAGTGCCTGCTGCATGTTATCGATTACTTCATTATCTCTTGCTTCTACATGGTTGATAATAATCTGTGCTGTGAATGCACGTCTTACTGACCAGTCCGGATATGCTTCTGCAAGAGCATCTTCGATTCCTTTGATATCCTCTGCACGGCTGTCGTTGAAAGATGTACCAAAGCTTACTACAAGGAGTTCGTTCTCACCGATTTCATCCTGGTTACGCGGATCATCTTTGGAAGCGTCACCTGTGTCACGGCCAAAGTATTCAGGGCTTGCTTCTTCACCTTCTACCAGCTCTTTCTGAGCATCTGTCAGTTTGTCCCATGCTTCTTTTGCTGCTTTGCAGTCTTCATCAGTTGTATCTGTTCTTTCCTGAACATAGATCTTATCGATCAGGGCAGCTACTTCATCTGCTGCTTTCTGATCATCATCAGATGCTTCTGTTGTGTCATCAGAAGCTTCTTCTGTATCAGCTGCGTCAGCGTCATCTGCTGTTGCATCATCTGCTGATTCTTCTGTTGCTGTGTCGTCAGATGCGAATGCTACTGCACCTGTTGCTGCTGTCATGGAGCAGGTCATAGATACTGCAAGTAATAAAGCTAACATGGATTTTCTTTTCATTTTGTTTTTCCTCTTTTATTTCTTGTATTTCCGGACAGACGTATGCAAAAAAGCAGCCACATATTCTGCGGCTGCCACTTTCCCATAAATACATGGTTTTTAATGAATCAGCCAGATATCTCACAATTCATAATTCAATCAGACTGCCTGATTCATTTATATAAAAGAGCTATGTATAGTTATGAGAATATAGGTTCTGTATACCGCAGACCTTAAATTCCACGCCAAGGCAGTTCTCCTGACTTCGATCATCGCCGCTTTCCCCTTCCCGGCAGCCCAGTGGTCTCTGAAAGGCAGCTCCCATACACAGTGACGGTATCGCTCCGGATTCTCACCGGATTCTCTTTTGCACATCATATATGATGTAACCTTTGCGCTATAACATTGCACATATTCAATTCGGATACTCTTTTTTTATCACATTTAATAAAAAATGTCAATACAATTTATATATATTTCCTATTGATGTTTTTACACTATGTGAGAAACAACATTGATTCTCTTACTTTACTGCCTCTGTCAGTGTTTTGAAGAAGCAGGTTCTGTTTCCTGTATGGCAGGCTGCACCGATCTGCTCTACTTTTGCAAGGATGGTGTCGTTATCACAGTCTAATGTAAGAGACTTTACAAACTGAAGATGTCCGGAAGTGAGACCTTTTGTCCAAAGCTCATTGCGACTTCTGCTCCAGTAGGTCATTTTGCCGGTCTGGAGTGTGGTGTTAAATGCTTCTTCGTTCATGTATGCAAGCATCAGAACTTCATTTGTCTGATAATCCTGTGCAATTACAGGTACCATTCCGTCGCTGTTTAATTTGAAATCCGACCAGGCGATGCTGCTCTTTAAATTTGCTGTATTTTCCATCTTTATTACTCTCTCCTGATTAACTTTTATATAGTGGTTTATTTTATCTTTATCTCAAAAGATGTTCCACAGAACCCGCAGAAAATACTATTTCCTGCTATTCCGGGAACATCTTTCATTATTCTGCAATTATCGTAACTGTTCAGTACCTTCACAGTTACGATTAAAAATCGCCTTCGGCGATGGGATTTTGACTTGTATGTCTCGGGATTTTGGCATGTTCATGCCAAAACACCTCGCGGGATAGTAGACTGCTGAATAGTTACCAATTATCTACATTACGCAAGGCTTCCTTTGGTAGACAATACATCTGTGATTCTCGGGTCATAAGATGTTGCTGCATCCAGTGCTTTGGCAAAGCTCTTGAACATGGCTTCTGCCATATGATGGTTGTTTCCACCAGTCAGAACCTTGATATGGAGGTTCATGCCACAGGAATAAGAAATAGCGTAGAAAAATTCTTTTACCATTTCTGTAGACATATCGCCAATCTTATCTGTAGTGAATTCTGCATCCCATGCAAAATACGGTCTTCCGGACAGGTCAATCGCACAGAGCACGAGGGATTCATCCATCGGAAGGATACAGCTGCCGTAACGCTTGATTCCTTTTTTGTCGCCGATTGCTTCTTTTAATGCGGTTCCGAGAACAATTCCTGTGTCCTCGATCGTATGATGATCATCTACCTGAAGGTCACCATGAACTCTGACACTTAAGTCAAAAAGTCCATGACGGGTAAATCCATCCAGCATATGGTCAAAAAATCCCACTCCTGTTTCGATATCGGAATATCCGGTTCCGTCCAGATTAATCTTTAATTTAATCTCGGTTTCTTTTGTATTTCTCTCTACTGAGGCTTCTCTTGCCATAATTACGTCCTCGCTGTTTTTCTCTCTGTAATATGTAATGGATTGGATAGCTTCTCTTCTATTTATTTCTTAAAAAGATCTGACACTATTATTTATCCTCATCCTCAAAACGAACTGCAATAGAGTTTGCATGTGCAGTAAGCTGTTCGGAGGTTGCAAACTGGATGATATCCTTGTGAATGTCACGCAACGCTGCTTTAGAATAATATACAATGCTTGACTTCTTAATGAAATCATCTACAGAAAGTGCAGAAAAGAATTTGGCTGTTCCGTTTGTTGGGAGTACATGGTTCGGACCTGCGAAGTAATCTCCCAGAGGTTCTGAACTGTATTCTCCGATAAAGATCGCACCTGCATTCTTTACTTTCATCATATCTTCAAACGGGTTGGCTGTCACGATTTCCATATGTTCCGGAGCAATTTCATTGGCTGCTTCGATTGCCTCGTCCATATCTTCCGCAATAAGGATATAGCCAAAGTTATCAAGAGACTTCTGGATAATCTCTTTTCTGGAAAGGACTTCTACGAAGCCCTTTACTTCTTCATTTACTTTGGCTGCAAATTCTTCGCTTATAGTGATCAGGATCGCACAGGCAAGTTCATCATGTTCTGCCTGGGAAAGAAGGTCTGCTGCTACGAAGTGTGGATTTGCTGTCTCATCTGCCAGAACAAGAATCTCACTTGGACCTGCAATAGAGTCAATGCTTACATATCCGTATACTGCTTTCTTTGCAAGGGCTACGAAAATATTTCCAGGACCTACGATCTTATCTACTTTCGGGATGCTCTCTGTTCCAAATGCCAGTGCGCCGATTGCCTGAGCGCCTCCTACTTTGTAGATTTCATCTGCCCCTGCTTCTTTGGCAGCTACCAGTGTAGATGCACATACTTTACCGTCTTTTCCAGGAGGTGTTGTCATAACAATGTGCTGTACTCCTGCTACTTTTGCAGGTACGATATTCATAAGTACGGATGATGGGTAAACTGCTTTTCCGCCAGGTACATAAACACCTACTCTGTTTAACGGAGTCACTTTCTGGCCGAGCATAGTTCCGTTTGTCTCACTTGTAAACCAGCTGTTCTGAATCTGTTTTTCATGATATTTGCGGATGTTGACAAGTGCTTTGCGGATAACGCCAAGAAGTGCAGGATCTATCTGCGCATATGCTTCTTCGATCTCTGCATCCGTGACACGGATTGTCTCTTTTGTTACATCTGCTTTGTCAAATTCCTTTGTGTAGGCAAAGAGCGCTGCATCTCCTTCATTTTTTACTTTATCAAGAATCTGAGCTACTGTGGATTCAAATTTCCCATAGTTGTTCGGGCTTCTTTTCAGCAGATTCTCAAGAATATCTTTTGTGGATTCTTTTGTTAATTTTACTGTACGCATCTTTACATTTCCTCCTGCAGAACTCTTCTTAAATCTTCAATGAGTTTGCGAATTCTTTCGTTCTCCATCTTCATGCTTACCTGGTTGACAACCATTCTGGCAGACAGCGGGCAAACCTCTTCTAATACTTTCAGACCATTTTCTTTCAATGTGCTTCCTGTCTCTACGATATCTACGATAACCTCTGACAGACCAACGATCGGTGCCAGCTCGATAGAACCATTTAATTTGATCAGATCTACGGTCTGATGCTTTCTGTTAAAGAAGTAGTCCTTTGCAATATTCGGATATTTGGTTGCTACACGGATGAGCTGGTTGTTCTCCAGAACCTCTCTGGCACTCTCCGGTCCGCAGACACACATTTTACATTTTCCAAATCCGAGGTCCATAACCTCATATAACTTACGGCCTTCTTCAAGGATCGTATCTTTTCCGACGATTCCGATGTCTGCCGCGCCGTATTCTACATAGGTAGGAACATCCGGACCTTTTGCAAGGAAGAATTTCATTTTTAATTCTTCATTTGTAAAGATCAGTTTACGGGAATCTTTATCTTTCATTTCTTCGCAGGTGATTCCTGCTTTCTCAAACATTTCCATTGTTTTGTTGGCAAGTCTGCCTTTGGTAAGGGCAACTGTCAGGTATCTCATGGCTTATCTGACCTCCTTTTTCAAACGTAATGCCACACATTTGCCTTCTGCGCGAAGTTTCTGTGCTTCTTTGATTGCCTGTGCACGATCCTGTGGCTCATATTCGATCACTTCCGGCTTCTCTTCTTTCTCAGAGAGCAGTTTCTGGCTGGAAAGTGCAAGAAGAAGGTTGTCTACTTCAATCGCAAATCCGATAGATGCCGCTGGTTTACCGAAGTGTTTCATCAGGCCATTGTAACGACCGCCCTTGATCATTGGCTCGCCGGTTCCATAGGTGTATGCCTGGAAAATGATTCCCGTGTAGTACTGATATTTGCTGAGCATTCCGAAGTCAAAAGAGATGTATTTCTCGTAGCCGTAGTTCTTCATGATCTCATAGATTTCTTCGAGTCTGGAAACTGCTTCGAGTGCGCATGCATTGTTTGTCAGGCTTCTGGCTTTCTTTAAGACTTCTTCGGAACCGAACATCTGTGGGATTTCGATGAAGGCTTTTACCATACTGTCTTTAATTTTCTGCTCTGCTACGAATTCTTCTACTCCAAATGAGTTTTTCTGTGAGATCAGGGTGCGGAGGCGTTCTTCTGCTTCGGGGCCGAGTTCTGCTTCTTTTAAGAGGGATTTGAAGTAATCTACCTGTCCGACGCTGACCTGGAATTCTGTCAGTCCTGCTGCCAGGAGACATTCGACTGTCATGGCGAGAAGTTCTGCATCTGCGTCTGCGGATTCATCTCCGATTCGTTCTACGCCCATCTGTGTGGTTTCTTTGAGATGGCCTCGATAGCTGGAGTTGTTGATGAATGTGTTGCCGGTGTAGCATAAGCTTACTGGTTCTTTGTCCGGGGAGAAGTAGGTGGCGCAGGCTCTGGATACGGACGGGGTGAAATCTGGTCTGAGTACCAGAGTGTTGCCTTCGCGGTCGAAGAATTTGTAGAGTTCTTTGGATGGGATGGTTCCTACTTCGCGGCTGAATACTTCGAAGTATTCAAATGTCGGAGTTTCTATGTCTTCATAGCCGTACTGGTGGAAGACGCGATGGATTTTCTCCTGTACCTTTCTTTTTTGGCTGCATTCGCCGTTGTAGATGTCTCTTACACCTTCCGGGGTGTGAAAAATACGTTGCATGGTTGGTCCTCCTGTGGTTATGTTTTTTGTTTCTTATTATACTTTACCTCTTACTGCTTTAGTTTAGTAACGTGATACTAAGCTAATACGAAAACTAGATAGATTATATAGGGTTTTGGGAAAATTGTCAATCCCTGTGGAAGTTGTTTTTCTTTATTTTTATAAGGGACGCTCAGAAAGATATGATATCCCAGATGCCGAAACCGCACCTGAAAGCAAATATGTTTCTGCGCGTCCCTTTATGAGTAACATCCCCTACTCTCTTTCATTTAGGTCCATCTGAATCCCATCAAGATATGGAACTAAGAATCCACTTTTTTTGTTGAGATAGTATTGCGGACTGAGTTCTTCTCTGCGGAAGCTTTTGCGGCCGCCTTCTTGCATTCGAGTCCAGAAGATGAGGAGGTGGCGCAAGGGGAGGTAGTAGAATTGGTTCTCGTGGCTGTAGAATATGAGAAAGAATGCTATGCCGCCTTGTTTTTCAAATGCCTGCATGAATTCTACCTGGTGGGGATGGATGTTTGCGAGGGGGAAGGTGTCTGTGGCGCATTCTTTGGCGTCAAAGCATATGGGGATTCCCTGTACTGCTCCAATGTAGTCTACGGTGCTTCGCTGTTCGAAGTAGGCCAGGGTGATATGACGGTTTTCTTTGTCCATTCGGACGGGGGTGATGGGTGTTGGGATTTTCTGAATGAGTGCAAGTTCTTTTTCTCTGTATTGTTCGTTGGTGCGGTTTACGAGGTCTTCCAGTGTGGAGCCTCGTAAGCCTCTGCTATTCCATGTTGCCAAATTGTTCTCCTTTAAGATTTTTCTTATTTAAGTAATTTCACCGACGGATAATACCGGATGACGGCTTTTCCTACGATTTCGTCAAAGGTTACAAAGTTGGTGGTTTTCCAGCAGCGGGAATCTTTAGAGTGGTTGCGGTTGTCTCCGAGCATGAAATAGCTGTTTTCAGGAACTTCGTATGGACCGAAGTTTCCTCTTGCTTTCTCAGGGATGAAGCTGTCGTCCAGTGGGATTTCGGAGTCGTTGATGTAAACTTTTCCGTCTGTGATCTGGACTTTTTCTCCAGGGAGTCCGATGAGGCGCTTGATGAAGAGTTTTTTTTCATCGTCCGGATATTTGAAGATGATGATGTCAAATCGCTCAGGGTCTTTTATTTTTTTTGATATTTCATGCCCGAAGAGATCTATATTGATACCATATGCCAGTCGGAAGCCGAAGAGACGATCTCCGGTCATAACGGTTTTTTCCATTGATTCGGAAGGGATTTTGGCGTTGATAAGTACTACGTTATTTATGAGTGTTACGATCAGCACCACTATGATGATCATTTTTGCATAATCCCATACATCTTTCCAGATTCTCATGATATGCCTCCTGCAGGTGTTCTTCGTTGATGATTTTGAAAAAAAGCTCCGGCACCGGTGCCACGAAGGCTTGGTCTGTCTCCGGAATTACTAATCTGTATGCATGGAGAAGCTGGTGTTTTACTCCATGGCGGGTGTATTGTTTGTTGAATTCATTGTCACCGTATTTGGTGTCTCCCAGGAGCGGATGACCAGTTCCGGCCAGGTGGGCTCGGATCTGATGTGTTCGGCCCGTGATCAGTTCTACTTCCAGGAATGTCATTTTTCCATTACTGTCAATCGGGCGGTATGCGGTTTCGATTGGCAGGGAATCAGGGAATTCTTGTTTGCTTATGGTTACTTTGTTGGTTTTTTTGTCTTTGTGCAGGTAACCTTTGATATGGGCAGGTTTGTCCAGTTTGCCTTTTACCAGACAGAGATAGTATTTATGGAGCGTTCTGTCATGGAAGATTCTGGATAGGAACTGCAATCCGGCGAGACTTTTGCCAGCACAGACCATGCCGCTGGTGTTTCGGTCGAGACGATTGCACACGGACGGTTTGAAAGTTTTTAGCTGTTCTTCTGTGAGTTCGCCTTTTTTCAGGAGATAACCGATCAGGTATTCTACCAGTGATGATTCGCCGTCGTCTGCTGGCTGAGAGAGCATTCCTGCTGGTTTGTTGATAATAATGATATCGGCATCTTCATAAATGATGTCTAATTCACAGTAGGCTCTTGCTATCTGGGTGCTTCCGGCAAATTTGTCGAAGGTTTCATCACTCAGGAATAGTTTGATGGTGTCGCCTTTGAGGAGTTTTTCGTTTCCGGTGGCTTTTTTCCCATTCAGGGTGATGTTTTTCTTGCGGAGCATTTTGTAGAAGAAGCTTTTAGGGGCTTCTTTAAGAAGCTTGGCAAGGTACTTGTCAAAGCGCTGTCCGGCTTCGTTTTCTTCTATTATAAATTCTTTCATTATTTCTAATATATCTTTCTCAATATTTCATGGCTACAGACAAATAGCCAAGATCGTCTGTCGGATGAGTTCGTTTCTGGAAAGATCCGGGTATTTCTCATCCGGGGTAAATTTAATACCTTCTTCCAGACTTTCTTTGTGGTCATTCATGGAATCAAGGCGTTCCAGAAATGGGCGAAGGTCTGTGAAAATCTTTACTGTGGCTTTGTAGCCGTTTTTGCGGATAATTTTTTGGGAATTGGTTTCCATGAAAGAGGCATCGATCTTCGGGTCGCTGCTGTAGGCTGCTACAGTGTTTCCGCATACTGCTACTGCGTCGATATAAGCACTCTTTTCATAGAAGGTCATGTATAATTCATATGCCATATCAAGGCTGCCCTGATGTTCCCGGATTTTCTGATACAGTCCTGCATCCATTGGTCTGCATTTCAGGATCATGATCAGGCTTACCATAGATTTGCATGCTGGAAGACACCCGACTACTGCCACTACTGTCCAGACAGTCATTCTTGTTTTAAAGTAAATCCAGGATGTAAAGAAGATAAATAACGGTACTGCGAAAAGAATCGCCGTGATGATCAGGCGGCGTTTCTTTTCGCTTTTGAAGTATCCGAAATTTCCTTTGGAAATTTTCTTTGATTTTTTATTGTTTGATGTTTTAGACTTAGCTGAAGATTTTGTGTTGTTTGGCTTCTTCTCTGCTGTCACTTTCGTCCTCCTTTGGAGTTGCTTTTCTTATGTGTGTTTCTTATTGTACTTTTCTTCGCAGATATAGTGGCGTTTCTCTTGTTTCCTCTGAAGTCTGTTAAACCTCTTCTTGTATTTCTGCTGTCACTACGGCCATTATTCTTTTTGCCGCCATCATTTCCCTGATGCTCTCCATGACCTTCGCGTATCGGGCGGATCAGGCATTTCGTACCGTATCCTACCAGGTCCATTCTGCCGGTCATTTTAAGACCTTCGAGTACCAGTTCTCTGTTTGCAGGGTTCTTGTACTGCATCAAGGCTCGCTGGATGGCTTTCTCGTGAGGATTCTTCGGCACGTATACTTTCTCACCTGTGAGAGGATGAATTCCTGTATAGTACATACAGGTAGAAAGAGTAGACGGCGTCGGATAAAAATCCTGTACCTGTTCCGGGGTAAAGCCAAGGTCGCGGACATATTCCGCCAGTTTTACAGCTTCTTTCATGGTGCAGCCCGGATGGGAAGACATGAAATATGGTACTGCATACTGCTGCTTTCCTGTTTTTTTATTGGCTGCATCATATTCTTTAAGGAACTGCTGATAAATGCTGTGACTTGGTTTCCCCATGTATTTGAGTACCTGATCTGATACATGTTCAGGAGCAACTCTCAGCTGTCCGCTTACATGATGTTCTACCAGTTCATTCAAAAACGTCTTATTCCGGTCTGCTACCACATAGTCAAAACGTACACCGGAGCGGATAAATACTTTCTTAACTCCCGGAATCCTGCGCAGTTTGCGAAGAAGGGCAACATAATCCGAATGATCTACCGTCAGGTTCTTACATGGTGTCGGGAACAGGCACTGCTTGTTCTTACATACACCCTTGGTGAGCTGTTTCTGGCAGGATGGCTGTCTGAAGTCTGCGGTAGGGCCACCAACATCATGAATATAGCCCTTAAAATCGGGATCTTTTGTCATTCTGGTGGCCTCTTCAATCAAGGATTCATGACTTCTGGTCTGAAGAATTCTTCCCTGATGGAATGTCAGAGCGCAAAAATTACAGCCGCCAAAACATCCTCTGTTGCTCGTCAGGCTGAACTTAATTTCCTCTAGTGCCGGGATTCCACCCAGCTCGTCATACATGGGATGTACTTTCTCCGTATAGGGAAGCGCATAGACATCATCCATCTCCTGTTGTGTCAGAGGCAGCGCCGGAGGATTCTGTACGATATATCCCTTTGTTCCGTAAGACTCTGCCATTGGTCTGGCGGTAAACGGGTCTGTATTCTGATACTGAATGGCAAAGCTGTCTGCGTATGTTTTTTTATCTTCTTTTACCTCTTCATAGGACGGAAGAATAATTGGCTCATAAATTCTGGAGAGATCTTTACATTTAAATACGGTTCCAGCAATATAAGTAAGCTCTTCTACAGGAATTCCGCTTGAAAGTGCATCCGCAATCTCTACGATTGAATGTTCGCCCATTCCATAAGAGATTATGTCTGCTCCGGAATCAAGAAGTACGCTGTGTTTTACTTTGTTGTCCCAATAGTCATAATGGGCCAGTCGTCTCAGGCTGGCTTCAATTCCACCCAGAATAATGGGTGTCTTTTTATAAGTCTGACGAATCAGATTGCTGTATACGATCACCGCACGGTCAGGGCGAAGTCCCATCTGACCGCCTGGTGAATAGGAATCCTTCTGTCTGTGCTTCTTGGACACTGTATAGTGGTTCACCATGGAATCCATGTTTCCCGCTGATACCAGAAATCCCAGTCGCGGCTCACCAAATACCTGGATACTCTCTTTCTTCTTCCAGTCCGGCTGACTGATGATTCCCACTTTATATCCACGGCTCTCCAACAGCCTGCTGATGATTGCCGTGCCAAAGGAAGGATGGTCCACATAGGCATCGCCTGTGATGTAGGCGAAGTCTACCTGATTCCATCCTCTCTGTTTCATTTCTTTCTTAGTTACCGGTAAAAAATCCTGCATTTATATTTCCTCGTATGTACTTGATGATATTGATATCTGCGGATTGCTCCGTTGCAAAACAACTCCCATAATCCTGATATCATAATACTCCATATTAATGATGATATACCGCCTGCGCACGATATCCTTCTGAAATAATATCAAGCTGTCTGTGGAATCGCTTCAGCTGCTGGAGATCCTTTGTGCGGAATACTCTCAGGAATTCATCCTGAATCTTCATAATCTCACGTTTATTTGCGATCTTGTACAGGTTTTCGATATTAATGAGGATATCTTTCACCAGGTTAGACTGCATCTGGGAAGAGTTCTGTGCATCCATGATCTCATTTCGTACAGAAGACATCTCATGATCCAAAGCATTGATAGCATCTGCTGCCTTGCTCAGACGCTCTGCAACATGCTCCGGCATATCACCTTTATATTTATATTGCAGGGAATGCTCGATCGTTGCCCAGAAATTCATCGCCATTGTACGGATCTGAATCTCTGCCTGTAGCTTCTTAGGTCCATTAATGGTATCCACTGTATAATAAATGATCAGATGATAACTTCTGTATCCACTCTGCTTAATATGTTTCAGATAATTCTTCTCGCTCTTTATAGTCATATCGCTTCTTTTCTGAATCATAGAAGCAACCGTCTCTATATCCTCTTCAAACTGGCAGATAATACGAACACCTGCGATATCCTCCAGTTCCTCTTCCATCTTCTCCATAGGAATATGCTTGCGCTGCATTTTCTCAAGGATACTGCTTACACTCTTAACTCTGCCCTCTACCTGCTCGATCGGACAGTAAATATCGTTCTCTTTACACTCATCGATAATGTGATTAAATTTCACTTCCAGCTCTCTTACAGCCAGTTCATACGGGCACAAAATGCTTCTCCATAACTGTATTTCCATCTTCACTCGCTCCTTGCATTTCATACATTTTGTTATTATAGCATAGATTTAAAAAAATATCTCGCTAATATGAATAGTTTCTGATTTTTTTAGAAATGGCCTTCAACACCCAGTAAGGGTTTACGCTCAATTCCTCATAATGCGGTGTCCTGATATAAATTCCCAGATGAAGATGAACCGGAAACATGCCACGCGTACCTTCTGTACCATATCCGGTATTTCCCATATATCCCAGGATATCTCCTGCCGATACCTCTTCCCCCGTCTGGAAATCTTTCTCATATGTATCCAAATGGGCATAATAAAAATACCCGCCTTTCGGGGCACGTATTCCAATCCTGTAGCCACCCAACGGAAGCCACCCGATATTCTCTACCACGCCATCTGTGACACTTAAGACCGGATAATAGCCAGACTCCTTCTTACGTCCAAACAAATCACAGCCTTCATGTACACGCAAACCTCCATAATCCCTGAGCGCACCATAGGTATTTTCAAAATCAACTTCCGTAGATGGAATGGGAAAATATTTCAGATCCGACCATACAGACTGATAAGCCTCCATAAGCCGCTCATATTCCTCTGGTTTATACTTCCGATACGGCACACTGTCCGCCCGGACCTGCCTCGGATAAAATCCCGAATTCAGCATCGTCGCCGTCAAAATATTCGCAAACCCATCAGCCCCCGTCCCTTCGACCAGTGCAGCCTTCCAGATACTGCGATAAAGCCCGGGCGTCACATGCTGCTGCCTGAAATCACTCTCCTCACAAGCCTCCGCCTTCAAAGCCGAAGCCCGGCTGCGCATATCCAGCATCATCTGCAACATAACCACCATCACCACAAGCACAAACAACGGCAAAATATATCGAACCAACGAAGTCCGCGCATTATACGGATCAAACATATGAGATACCTCCGCATTCTGTTACAGTATATGCATTAAAATGAAAATATAGAACCTATAAAGCATTTAGCTTCAAATAAGATTTTAAAAATCGTCCAATAACCAGCAGAGAGAGGACATTAGGTCATGACCTAATGTCCTCTCTCTGCGTCCCTTAATCAAAAATACACCCTGCCACAAACAGCAGGGTGTAACACCGTCAGTCTTTAAGAGCTCCCAGAACTTTCACCAGATACTTCCACACTCTCTCTGTAGAAGAAATACTAAGAACCTCCTCAGATGTATGAATATCCTTCATATCCGGTCCGAGGGATACACAGTCCAGACCTTCCATCTTCTTATAGAAAAGTCCACACTCAAGACCTGCATGAATTGCCACTACATTTGGCTTCTGACCATACATTTCTTCATAAACTTCCACCATCTTATCACGAAGTGGTGAATCCTTGCGGTACTCCCATGCAGGATATACACCCTGTCTCTCATATTCTCCGCCAAGAAATTCTGTCAGATATTCAATCTTATCAGAAAGTGCGTCTCTGGCTGTCTCCACAGAACTTCTGATGCTGGAGCTTCCCAGCACTTCGTTCTCAGATGTCTTCAGAATACCGATATTTGTAGAAGTCTCTACCAGTCCTTTGATAGTTCCACTCATCTTCTGAACGCCATACGGTACATTTACAAGGAAGAATACAACTTTCTCTTTACTTGTCGGATGAAGAACTTTCGCATCCTGCTCACCTTCCTCTGTGACAGTTACTGTGATTCCTTCATCAGTTCCTGTATACTCTTCTCTCCATGCAGTCTGCATAGAAGCGGCATACTCTTTAACAGCTTCTACGTTCTCTTTAACAGTAAGAAGTTCTGCTATGGATTCTCTTGTGATCGCATTATCTTTCTGACCGCCCTGTACACTGATCAGCTCATAGCCTGCTTTCGCATCAAGGCCATGAAGGAATTTACCCAGAAGAGAGTTTGCATTTGCACGGTTCTTATCAATCTCAGCACCAGAATGGCCACCCATCAGACCACTGATCTTAACTGTCAGTTTCTCACCTTTCGCTTCCAGTCTTGTCACCGGAATATGGCTGATTCCGGAAAGACCTCCTGCGCAACTGATCCAGAGACTTCCCTCTGCTTCAGAATCAAGGTTGATGAATCTTCTTCCTTTTAATACGCTGCAGTCAAATCCGACAGCACCAAGAAGACCAATTTCCTCATCTACAGTAATAAATACTTCAAGAGGAGGATGTGCAATCGTATCACTTTCCAGAAGTGCCAGACCATAAGCTACTGCGATTCCGTCATCGCCACCGAGAGTTGTTCCATTCGCAGATACATAGTCACCTTCAACAGAAAGATTCAATCCATCTTTTGTAAAGTCGTGATCTACGTCCGGACGTTTCTCACATACCATATCCATATGTCCCTGAACAATTACTGTCGGTGCATTCTCATATCCTGCTGTTCCCGGTTTATAAATAACTACATTATTCATCTCATCCTGAATATATTTCAGATCATGATTCTTTGCAAACTGTACCAAATAGTCACTGATCTGCCTGGTGTTTCCTGATCCATGCGGGATCTTGCAAATCTCTTCAAAATAATGAAATACCCTTTTCGGTTCGCAATTCTCTAAAACTGCCATAATTATTACCTCCAAAAATCACACTGATTTATAAAAAGAATCCTATAAAAAAATCTAATTAAACCAGATCTATTTTACCTGAATACTATAGCATTTATTTTCATTAAGTGCCATATAAATTTTATAAAGAATCTATAAAATGGTGTCCATGGAACATATTATTATGAACAAAAACCATTTCCTGCTTTCCAGTGTACGTCGAAATCTTAAAAATATTCTGCTCGTCTGTGGAGTTTTTTTCCTTCTGGGATTTCTTCTGATGCATCCGGCTGAAAGTCTGGTCTGTGCGAAAGCAGGAATGACTTTATGGCTGAATACATTAATTCCGACACTTCTGCCATTTATTATTCTTACCGGTATATTGACACGCATTGATAACATCCAAAAAATTCTATCCCCTCTGGAGTCTTATTTTCGTGTTCTGCTGGGTGTCAGCAGCTGGGGCGGTTACGTGTTTCTACTTGGTATGTTGTGTGGATACCCTCTGGGTGCCAAACTGGCTTCTGATCTGTATGACTCAGATAAAATCAGCAAAAAAGAAGCTGTGTACCTTTCTACTTTCTGTAATAACCCAAGTCCTGCTTTTGTCATTACATACCTGGGTAAATTATGCCTGAAGGATGTCGTCCCTGCTTATTTTATCCTCATAAGTCTCTTTTCTGCTAATCTGATATGTATGTTATTTTTTCGTTACGCAGTCTACAAAAATCAGATTCTGACAAGTGCGCAATACACAGATACACGTAATGAAAAAGAGGTCATGTCTACAGTCCCAGCCGGAAATATCGTCAATACTTCTATTATGAACGGGTTTGAAACCATCACACGGCTCGGAGGATATATCCTTCTTTTTTCTATTCTGGCCGGATGCATCAGATATTATCAGCCATTCCCTGCTTTTTATCAAAATCTGCTTCTGGGATTTACTGAAATTACTACAGGGCTCTCAATTATTTCATCTTCTAATCTGTCTGTCACAGCCCGTATTTTTGTATCCGTCTCGGCTACGGCATCGGGAGGTCTGTGTATTCTTGCTCAGACAAGAAGTATTTTTCATTGCGATCTTAGTCTGATGCCATATATTGTCTCCAAATGTATCAGTGCAGTTCTGACATCTTTTATCCTTTACTGCCTGTTATATTATTTTCTGTAAATACATTCTGATTACTAGTGTCTATAACAAGTTGTTTGCTATACCAAAAGACATTTTAGAAGAACTTCCACATAAAAATTGCCAAAGATAATTTCAAAAAAACAACACTAATATTTATAATGTAAAATATAAAAGGCCAGGAAAATATCCTGGCCCTAATATTATTCAATTAATCTTAGTTCTCTCCCAGATCATCTAAAAGATCGTCATCGTCATCTTTGCTGTCGTCATCATGGTAAGAACCTGTGATTGCTGCTGCCTGTGCTGTCTGAGGTGCAAGTTCCTGACGATTATGATTAACAACATCAAGACAGCTCTGCAGAGAATCAATAAATGTCTTATATTTGGCACCGGCATCCTCTAATGTTGTGTTAAGGACGCTGCCAATATTTGCCATCATATCATCTGTATAAGTGATAGCACTGAGACGGATGCTGTTTGCATCCTGTGTTGCAGAATCCAGAATCTCCTGTGCCTGCTTGTTAGCTGCATTGATTGTATCGTTTGCCTGTGCATATGCTTTCTGCATAATCTCATGCTGAGTTACCAGTTCCTGAGCTCTTGCCTGTGCATCTGCGATCAGAGCATCAGCTTTGGACTGTGCATCCTCAAGGATAGCATCTTTATTGTTAATGATCTTCTGATAACGTTTGATCTCATCCGGAGTTTTCAGACGGAGTTCTCTCAGAAGTTCTTCGATTTCTTCTTTATTTACAACAATCTTGGTTGTTGACAGCGGCTGAAATTTACAGCTGTCTACATATTCCTCGATTTCACCGATAATCTGTTCAATTCTGCTGCTCATAGTATAATATCTCCTTAATCTTCTCTATTTGTGTTACTGTCCTTTCGTATATGAACAATAACCTATTTGTCATCTGCTGTGCGATGAAGCTTCTCAATGACTGCATCAGTTATTTCTCTTGGTGCAAATTTACTCAGGTCGCCGCCAAAATGAGCAACTTCTTTCAATATCGTAGAGCTTAAATAAGCATATTCCAGACTTGTAGTCAGAAATACAGTATCTACATCCGGTGCAAGCACACGATTCGTCTGAGCCATCTGAAGCTCATATTCAAAATCAGTAACCGCACGAAGCCCACGTATGATCACCTGAGCATGATTCTCTCTGGCAAAATTTACGGACAATCCCTCAAATGGTTTCACTTCAACATTCGGAATATCTAAAGTTGCCTTTTCTAATATATTAACACGTTCTTCTACAGAAAACAACGGACTTTTTGAAGAATTGTGTAAAACACCTACTATCACCTTGTCAAAAGATACTGCTGCTCTCTTTATCACATCAAGATGACCATAAGTTGCCGGATCAAAGCTGCCTGGGTACACTGCTATTTTCATGTGTTTCTTACTCTCTCTTTCCTCTGGCACGTATGCATGAAAAACAGTCACTGCTCACTTTATTGCTGACAGTAACTCCATCATGCACGTTCTAAAAATACGTGCTTATTTGTCTTATACTCTTTTGAACGCAGCTGTCTGTAACCAAGAGATTCCACATAACTGAAATCAGTCTGAAGGTCTGCCTCTACTATAATAAGCGTATTCTCATCTGCAACTGTGCTGTCCTTGAGATATTCGAGCACCTGACGTTCCAGTTCGTTATTATATGGCGGATCCATGAAGATTATATCGAAAGCACCTTTTCCTTCAAGGGAACGCAATGCCTGCAGCACGTCCATGTTCAGCAGTTTACCATCTTCTGCCAGTTTTGTAAATGTAAGATTTTCTCTGATGCATGCTGCAGCCTTTGGATTCTTCTCTACAAATACTGCATAAGAAGCGCCTCTGCTCAGTGCTTCGATACCAATTCCACCACTTCCTGAAAAAAGATCAAGGAAACGGCAATCCAGAAGTTCCGGCTGAAGTATGTTAAATAAAGTCTCTTTAATCCTGTCTGTAGTAGGTCTTGTATCCATACCTGGAACTGTTTTTAAATTAAGCCTTCTGGCTTTTCCTGCGATTACTCTCATTTAAGATTCAGTCTCCAATCCAGGTCTCCTCTTGCGAGTCCTAAAATAAGAAGTTCTGCAGTGGCAATGTTTGTCGCTACAGGAATATTGTACTGGTCGCATCTTCTTACAATACTTGTAATGTCCGGTTCTTTTGGATCGATCATAACTGGGTTGTAGAACAGGATGACCATATCGAGATCCTGACGTTCTACCATCTCCATAAACTGCTTGTCTCCACCAATACTGCCGGCAAGGAATTTATGCACATGAAGGCTTGTCGCTTCTTCAATTCTTCGTCCCGTTGTACCTGTCGCGTAGACCTCATGTTTGGCAAGTATATTCTTATAAGCGATGCAGAAATCTTCTATTAGTACTTTTTTACTGTTATGTGCGATTATACCTAAGTTCATAGTTTCTCCTCTCCGATTCTCCCGTTTATTTTGCGAATTCTTTCAATTCTTCGCAATTCTAAGTGTAATTATAACAAAGCACTAAATAAAACGCAATTAAAACTTGAAAAATATACACAATTCATAATTTATTAATATTTCCCTGGAAATTCTTCCTTCCCAGATGACTTACAAATCACTTGGATAACGATGCATAAACAGCAGCTGAACTTATTTCCTGTGACATAAAAATAATGTCGCTTTATTTCTGACATCATAAAAAATATGATTATCAATAAAGCGACATATACTTATTGTTTCATTTCATGTTTTATAACATTTACCGGTTACTCTGACAGCCACACTTACTTTGATTTCGCCTGAATATAATTTATAATTATATCAACTGCGTCAGAAATAGCAATCTTTCCGGTATCAATGGACAACTGATACTGGCTGGTATCTTCCCATGCTTTTCCGGTGCAGAATTTATGGAATGATGCTCTTTTTTCATCCACTTCCTTTACCGTGTGCGTAGCTTCTTTTTTGGAAATATTGTCACGCTTCATGATTCGCTCAATACGGCAATCTCTGTCTGCATGAAGAAAAATCGTTGTCGCTTCAGGATCTTTTTCATATACCGCACCCGAACAACGGCCAATGATCACTGCTGATTTTCCTTTTGTGAGTTCACGCACAAGCTCAAAGGATCTCTCCATCGGGTTGCTGTCTCCATAGCTTACCGCTATGCTGTACAGCAGACTATTTACCGCTTTCTCCTGGAAAAATTCTTTATTCTCATCATATTTGCCAAGCTTTCTGGCTTCTTCTTCCAGTTTCTTTCTGTCATAAAGTTCCATTCCCAGTCTGGAAGCCAGTTCTCTGCCTATCTCATGTCCGCCGCTTCCACATTGTCTTGCAATTGTAATAATCATCTCGGTTCCTCCTGTCCTACATTGCCATGATGTCATTGAGTATTCATAATGGATCATTTTAGTTTCATTATACTCAAAAAGGAAGTGGATGTATATGCTAAAATCTACCATAAATTATCCTTGCAAAACCTGATATTCTGGTACTTATGGCGAATTGGTCAGACAAATTTAGTTTTTTATCTACTTATCTTTTAACGCCTTCTCAATCTCACTGATTACGATTTTAAGTGCCTTAATACGGGCGTATTTTTTGTCAACAGATTCCAGCACATACCATGGCGCAAAGGAAGTATTCGTTTTCTGAAGTATTTCATCTACTGCAACTTCATATGCGTTCCATTTTTCTCTGTTTCGCCAGTCTTCATCTGTGATCTTCCACTGTTTCTCCGGATTATTCTGTCTTTCCCGGAAACGTTCCAGCTGTGTATCCTTATCAATCTGAACCCAGAATTTAATAATAACTGCGCCACAGTCCTTGAGTTCTTTCTCAAATTCATTCATTTCATTGTAAGCACGTATCCAGTCATTCTCACTGCAGAATCCCTCGAGACGTTCTACCATAACTCTGCCATACCAGGTTCTATGAAACAACTTTTAAGTGACAACAACACAATGCCGCCTTATTTCCATTGCTATAAGAGTATAGAACAGAAATAAAGCGGCATTTTTTCTTTTGTATATAGTTTTTATGAACGTAATAATAATTTACGAAGCAATTATTCCGTCATAATCAGGTGATAAAGTTCTGTTATATTATAACGTCATTTTTAGTACTGCTGGCCACCCTGAGAACCGGATCCGCTGGACATCTGTCTTTCCTGGGCTTCGATCATTTTCTTCATAATAGTATCAGAACAACTTTCCCTGAATTTTGCGTTGATGGAAAATAATCTGATTATTCAGAAGAAAATCAAATCATTATTTTTAATATAACAATCTCTTTACGAGCTTCATTATAGTACAGAAACCTTGAGAATACAAGGTTCTAAAAAAGAGACCGAAAAGAGACCAAAAGAGACGTTCAATGTCATTTAGTTAACATTTAATAGGGAGCGAATTCTTACAGAACAAATTACAAACGAAAATACTCTTTAAAGCAAAAATATTGTCTTTTTTTCAGAACACTTATTCCGTTTTTCGGCTTCCGTGATATAATGCTTTATTATGAAAATTTCCATGAATAAATGAGGTAAACCAAGTGAAAAAGAAAACACTTGTGCCTCTTATCATTTTTTTACTGGGCATATGCCTTGTTAGTTTAATTGTATACATAACAGACACCCATGAAAAAAAACAGAGACACACAATGGCACAATTAAACGCAACCACCTACGGTGAACGCATTAAGAATGAAATTACAGATGGAATTGAAATTACGGATACTTTGGAGCAGGTCATAATCAGTGAAAATGGTGAATTTCATCAGTTTGACACAATTGCCAAAAATCTGATGTCTGATTCCATTGAAAGCATGCAGCTCGCTCCCAATGGTATTGTAACAGATATTTATCCGGCTGAAGGAAATAAGGCAGGTAAGATTGATCTGCTCCATGATAAGGAACGTAAAGAGATTTCCTGTTACGCAAGAGATAATCATACAATTATTACACAGGGGTCTTTCGAATTAAAACAGGGCGGTTATGGAATTGCCGTCCGCAATCCGGTCTACCTGAAAGATAAACGCGGACAAGAGTATTTCTGGGGATTTACCATTGTCATCCTGCGTGTTCCGGATATTTTTTCAGATGCAATCAGTGCACTTTTGAATTTTGGATATGAATATAAAATTTTAAAAACAGCTACTCCATGGAGTGATGATTATAAAGTAGTTTATCAGTCAGATGATCAAATAAATCATCCGGTTTCTTACACTTTTACTATAGGACATGAAAACTGGAAACTTGAGATTACTCCGAAAGTTGGATGGAGAAATAACACACTACTGATAATTATCAGCGGAATGTTTCTCACTATAAGCCTTCTTCTGTCAGTGCTTACCAGGGTATGGCTGGTAGCAAAAGAACACAAGAATAAATATCAAATACTGGCACGCACAGATTCTCTTACGAATATTTATAATCGTTATGGATTTGATGAATTAGCAGAAAAAATGATCTCTAAAAATCCACAAGCACATTTTGTAGCTGCGCTCCTTGATATCGATGACTTTAAGTTTATCAATGATATCTATGGACATAGTTACGGAGACAGAGCATTAAAGATTCTTGCCGACAGCATGAAAGCATTTTTTCCATCTGATGCATTACTTGGAAGAAATGGTGGTGATGAATTCTGCATTCTTTTACCCAAATTGTACCTTTGAAGAGGCAGATGTACAGCTACAGCAATTCACCAAACTCCCAAAAATATTCTCATATCATAATGAGGAACATGCATTTTATATTTCTCTTGGATATGCAGAATATCCAACATTTGCATCCAGCCATTCACAGCTCATGCGCTGTGCAGATGCTGCCCTTTATGAAATAAAGCTTCATGGAAAAAATGGATGTATGGCTTACCGAAAAGGTCTCCAGTCAGGAGCCCGCAAACAGCTTGGATTTGCGCTTAAAGATATCTCCGAACACCTTCCAGGTGCATTTATCATATATAGAGCAGACAAGGAAGACGATGAGCTCTTTTATGCAAACCACGAATTTCTTCATATGACTGGTTATAAAAGCATGGATGAATTATTCAGACTTACTCAAAAAAGGTTCCGCAATCTGATCCGCAAAGATGAGCAGCAACAGATAGAAACAAGCATCTGGAAACAGATCGACAGCGGCAATGAAAATGACTATATTCACTTTCATCTTCGAAAAGCTGACGGAACTTACCTTTCTGTACTTGACCATGGAAGAATCGTAGAAAGCCAGCAATACGGAAGAGTATTTTATGTATTGTTCATGGATTGGGAAGATATGCATATTCGTTACAGTGATAAATTTTCTGAATAATAAAATATTAAAAAAAAGAAAAATCCGGTTCATATTTTCAATCCGAACAGAATTATTTTATCTCCAAAAGGCACCAGCCAGCTTATCGACTGATGCCTTTATATTTTGTATTTGATCAACACTTAAGCAGGCGTCCTCACTTCGATCAGATTTCCATCCGGATCATAGAACCGGACAACCTTCTGTCCCCAACTGTATGTCATAAGCTTGTTCACGTAGTGGATCCGCGGATACAGCCGTTCCAGTTTTTCCACGAACGCATCCAGGTCGTATTCCTCAAAGTACAGTTCTGTAGAATTGCTTCACAAAATCACTTCTCATACCAGGTCTTTCCTCCGTCAGTTGTCCGGTATACATTTTTTTCATTTACATATGTAAACTCCTTGATAGAACCGCCAGCTCCATACGTATAATATGCAAAACCTTGTTTCTGATCATTTGCATTGGCATTCCAAGCTTCTATAGAATAAAACGGACTTTCTTTATAGGAGGCGGGTTTGGGAATGTAAGAAGCAAGTCTATCTTTAAAAGCCGCCGAATCTGCATAATAAACACGCGCTTTTACTTTAATTCCTTTTACGTGAAGAACTCACGACTAACGTCGAATGGGATTTTCTACTATATCTCAGATAAAAACATCTCCATCATTTCAAAAGAGAATGACGGAGATATTTTGCCTTGTTTATTCTTGTAGCAACCAATCGGCTATATCATGAATTTCGATTCCTTCATAACTATATTTTGGATGTTTGGTTCTGGCAATAATCATTTTCGGATAAGCATCTCGAATCTGAAGCAGAGGAGAGCATTCTCTCTTAAATGTTTCCTGATTGGAAATGTTGTCGCTGACCTGAATATAGATCTTCTCGCTGCCTCTCTGAGCAACAAAGTCGATCTCCTTTTGATAGAGCTTGCCGACATAGACATCGTATCCACGGCGAAGAAGCTCGATGCAAACGATGTTTTCATATACTCTGCCATAACCCATATTTCTGCTTCCCAGTATTGCATATCGAATGCCACTGTCACAAAGATAGAACTTTTCAGAGCTTTCCAGGTATTTCTTGCCTCGGATGTCGTATCTCTTAATATCATAAAATACAAAAGCATTGCACAAATACTTAATGTACTTGCCGACAGTTACATGATTGGTCGCAGTCTTATTTGCTGTCAGCAGCTGACTGACCTTATTAGGAGAAGTCAGGTTGCTGATATTATCCATAAGAAATTCGCTCAGACGTTGTAAAACCAAAGTGTCCGGGAGCGAATATTTCTGCACCAAATCCCTTGTAACAATCGTTTCGTAGACCTCTTTGATATAGTTTGTTCTGTCTTTTTCGGTTCTGTAAGCGTAAGAACCTGCCAAACCACCCTGGATAGCGTAATCATCAAAGAGCTTATCTTTATCAGTAACATCATCATAATATTGGCAATATTCCTGAAAGCTGAAAGGAAATACATGAGCTTGGACTTACCGGATCGACGAATGCCTGTGATGATCTTGATGTCAGGAGTACCATTCAATTCAATGATTCTAATTCAATGATTCTATTGAGATATTTTGCTCTTGTAATTATTTTCATATCGTTACTCGCTTTCAAAAGTTTAAGATTTTTCATTTATTGAAACTGCTTCGATGTACTTATTATACTGTCTGCTAATAGTATATGCAAGATATCACTTTCAAAAGCACAAAATATTTTATTTTTTGAAAACGGATACTATGTAAAGGCAATCCAAAGATTGCCCCAGGCATCAAGCCTATCCTGTTTGCACAGGTTCATTCCATCATAGCATATGATGCCTGCTCTTATATTTGATACAAAAAAAGGAAGAGTATCGAAAAAAGTGAATTCAAATTCACCTTTTTTAACATTCTTCCTTTATTCCGTACATAATACTCCGCAACTATAGCAATTCCATAAAATAATGCATGAAATAAATCAGGTAACATCCTACTATCAGTCTGAAAATATCATCTTCTATCTCTTCTTCGCTGCTGTTTAAAATAATTTTGTTTTCTTCTATCTGAAGCCCCATTGTAACCACAAGATTCTCAACCTGTTGTCTGTCATATTCTTTTTCATCCAAAAGAACAGAATTCTCAGAAACTCTGAATCTCCCGGTTTCATCACAGTTCAGTTTCAAATACAGTTCAGGGAGTTTTCCGAGTTTAAAGGTTATCTCACTGTATGTCATAGATTGTTTTACTTTTGTGATTCCCTGTTTCACTGCCAGTATGATCCATTCATCCAACACAGGTCCTTTATACATAGGCATTCCATATTGCAGGTGTAATTGGGCTGCCTTGCTGATACAGGCATTTCTGGTACGGTTATTCAGACGTTTACAAACATTGCTACCCTCAACCGGGTAGTATTTCTTCAGTATCTTCTCTTCGGCTTTTGTCCATGGATCATTGTTTTTCCTACTTAATCCCAGAATCATCGCTCTGTATTTGCATGCCTGAGGAGATCTTTCAGGAATGAGAGTATGCACATACCCGGCACCTTTTTCTTCATAATATCGGGTAATGATCGCATCCTCTTCCTGTGTCCATGGAAGTCTGTTATTGTCTGATCTGACATTTAAGTACTTAGCTCTGGACTGACAGGCAGTCATCGTTCTCCCTTCCAATCGTTCTGCTACTTTCCTGCCTTCCGCTTTGTAATATGTTCTTATAATTTCATCTTCTTCTGCAGTCCATTCTTTTCTTCCCTGTGTGCAGAGACCTAATTTGGCAGCTCTTTTATTACATGCCTCTTTTGATCTTCCCTTCAGTCTTTTCTGAACTTCAGCACCTTCTGTTGGATAATAGTTTCTCAGAATTTCATCTTCGTTGCTGCTCCATTTTCTGTTTGCCCCGGAATAAGTAAGTCCTAATGCAGAAGCTCTTCCTCTGCAGGATTCTGCAGACCTCTGATTTAAACGAAAACGAACATTACTGCCCTCCGCAGCATAATACTCCCTGAGTATTTTATCTTCTGCCTCTGTCCATAACCTGATATATTTACCATCATTCTGTACAATTGCTGAAGATGAAATATTTTTGGATATTTCCATTTTTGATGCCTGAATCCTGCAGCTTTTTGCAGTTCTTCCAGATAATCTTTCACAGACCTGATCTCCTTCTGCGGGATAGTATCTTTTTAATATTTCGATTTCGTCGGCTGTCCATCTTTTTTTTGTATTTGCCATGTCTTACACCTGTTTTATATATTGTTTCAAACTGAAATATTCACTACTTTTTATTTTTCGTAACCTCCGCAGAACAATTCCATATATAAGTACAATATCTACATCGAAATCCCCGAATGCACAACATACTCATACCCTGTCTCTGTAGTATAAGTTTTTTCCTGTCCTAGTGCCGGAATAACAGACTCAGAACTGTGCAGACTTCCACTTCTAAATATGATCATCACTTCTGCTTTCTTTTCATTAACCGGAGTTATTTCTATATTACTGATTGTATTTTCTATCATAGCTCTGGTGATATCTTTGGTTTTTACGTAGGAGTACTCTTTTGCATAGTCTAGTATTCTACCCATCTGATCTAACAATTCTGTTTTTGAAAGAGGTTTCATGCTTTTCAATTGCTCCAGATCCGCTTTTTTCTCTGTAATCTGCTGTGTAAAAGTCTTGTTTCTGCTTAAAAATTCCGTATCAGAAATGTATCCGCCCATATTGTAATCCAACAACTTATCTCTCTTCTGTTCCAGTACTGTTATTTCATGCTGTATGTTGTCAATTTTTTCTTCAGTTCCTTCTGTTTTGTTAAGCTCTTTCTCATAAAGTTCCAGATATTTGTGCAATATACTTTTATTGCTTTGAGCCAGATTGTTATAAACATCCGATATCATCTCAAGCAGGATTTCTTCTTTTACCGGTTTGGATCTGCAGGAAACTGCACCCTGTTTTATGCGATGACTGCATACCCAGGTCTTTGCATCTTTTCCGCGGACAGTTCTGACTTTCAGCCAATATGCAGCTCCATCTTCCGCACAATGTACAAGGCCGGTAAAAAGATTGTCCTGCTTATAAGAAGTTTTTTTCGATTTGATATTTTTACTTCTTTCTTCAAGAATCCTGTTTGCATCTTCCCACAGTTTTTCATCCACAATTGCAGGGACATGGGTACCATCGTCTTTATACATCACCCATTCATCTTCAGGCAAGAATTTTTGTTTCTTAGTAAAAAGATCAACTATTTTTACTTTTCCGCCCACATAGTAACCCTTATATTTAGGGTTTCGGATGATATTTGCAATCACATGGCTGTCAATCTTTCCCCCTTTATAATTTCTATATCCACATTCCCATAAAAATTGTTCCAGTGAATGGGTAGACCAGTTTCCTAAGGCATATTTTTCAAAAATAAGCTGTACCATTTTTGCCTCTTCAGGATTCAAAAACAATTTTCCGTTTCGCTTGTCCCATCCATATATATGTGAATTACCAAGAACCACACCATTCTGTATGGATCTTGCATGACCAAAACGCACACGACTTGAAAGTTTTCTGCTTTCTTCCTGTGCAATACCAGACATGATTGACAGCCTGAGTTCCGAATCCTCATCTAATGTATTGATATTATCATTCCGGAACCAGACAGCAGTTCCACAGTCCAGAAGTTCTCTTGTATATCGTATACTATCTAATACGTTTCGGGCAAAACGGGTAATCTCTTTAGTGATGATAAGATCGATTTTTCCAGCTTTTGCATCCTGAAGCATTCTCTGGAATTCCTCTCTGTGGGTTACTGTAATACCTGAAATTCCTTCATCTATATAACCATCTACAAGCGTCCAATTCTTTACATCTGAAATCAGTTGTTCAAAAAAAGTCCACTGATGCTCAATAGAGGTTTTCTGTTCATCCTTATCTGTACTGACTCGGGCATAATACGCCACATTCAGTTTCAAATCAAATATATTTTTTTGCCGGGATTTCAGTTCCTCACGGGTTGCATAAATATCCATGTTATTCCTTTCCAATCAACTGATTCTCTGGCAATATTCACCTGAACTGTCCATCTGTTCTCCATTCTTCGCGACTACTGTATTGAACGTATTCAAGGTTATAATGTCTTTCTGGATACTGCTATGCAGTTTTTCGGAAATCTGTCCATTATCAAGCAATTTGTCATTAATCATTGTCAATACAACCTGTTCCAATGTCATAAGCATTCCTCCTGTTCTATATGTTATAGTGTGCAATTTGGCATAGAATTATCCAGCGCTAAAAAGAAGACATGGATACTGATTGTAGAAACAATAAGCTACCAAAATCTGTCCTGCTACAGGAAGATTCTTTTTATCACAGCTCCAGATCCTCATCATGCCAAGGAAAAAGCCCGAAACTGGTGCGAGGGTGAACAGATTACATCAACTATTGCCATTCCATTCGATCCAAGTCGTATGGGAGATGCATTGATCGACAACACTGTAAAAAATTTTTCGAAAAAATCATATAATATTGAAGAAGGAGAGGATTATTAATCCTCTCCTTCTTGATTAGTACCAGTTAACCGATTCATCTCTGTAATCAGCTGTGCTATCTTCTCACTCATCATTTCTCTGACGGTATTTTCCATATATTTACAATCAATTTCATTCCCATTTGTAACCGGTACAGATATCATCAATTTCTTAATCTCTTTATTATTAAGCTTCGAGTTGTAATTATATCTCCCTCTTTTCGCCTTTTGAATTGCCCCTACAAAATATAGTCCAATAAATTTATTGAACTCACAGATAATTTCTTTCTTGGGAGTTAGAACTACCAAATGCGGAAAACCGATAAATGGCTGATCCTGATAAAAACTTTATTCTCATTAGTCGTACTGCTTAATGTCAATACGTTTTTTTTATGATCTTCCAAGCACTTGATTCAAGGCAGAAAGTCATGTCGCATCACTTAATGCTACAGTCCCTTCTTAATTTCTTCAATCGTCATCTCATATACTTCTGTTACTTTTTCCACTGCCTCTGGTATCCCCGGCTGCTCTCCGGTCCTATCTCTCAAAAGTTCTGTTAACTCGTTACTAACCTCATACAGATGGTCAAAAGAAAGATTCTGGCAAACCCCTTTCAGTGTGTGTGCACCGCGGAAAGCATCTTCATAATTTTTATTTTCCAATGCCTGTTTTAACTGTAGATAACTCTGGTCTTCAAGGAACTTTAATGTAAATCTCCGAATCAGTGCTTCGCTGTGAAGGCGTCCCAGGACAGCTTTATAGTTTCCTCCAATAGCTTCATAGCACTCTCGCATTGTCATATTTTAGTCCTCCTGTCAATTGTATTCCACTAATTCATGAACCTCTGCTAATCAATTATATACATACCTTATAATCGTTTTTATAACTTCATCAATCACAATCGGCTTTGACAAATGTGCGTTCATTCCTGCATCCAGTGATGCCTGAACATCTTCTGCAAATGAATTAGCTGTCATTGCTATAATAGGAATGTTTTTTCCATCCGGTCTGTCATTCATTGCCCTGATTGCTTTTGTCGCTTCATAACCATTCATTTCAGGCATCATGACATCCATCAGGATTACATCAAATGTACCTTTCGGATGATTTCTGAAAATCTCAACAGCATTCTTTCCATCCACAGCTCTTTCTACATTCATCCCGAACTCTTCCAACTGCACGGCAGCAATCTCTGCATTTAGTTCATTATCCTCTGCAAGAAGGACATTCACACCTGTAAGATTCACCTTTTCAGAAATACCTGTGTCTGACTTATTACATTTCTTATCTGTAATTTCCAAAGGAATATCCACAGTAAATGTGGTTCCCTCATGCTTTTTACTCTGCACGGAAATGGTTCCACCCATCATATCTACATACTTCTTTACGATAGCCATCCCCAGTCCAACTCCATGGTACTGCGTTCTCACACCGGAATCTTCCTGTGCAAATTCCTCAAAAACTTCTTTTGTAAATTCCTCACTCATGCCAATACCAGTATCCGAAATACGGTAACGCATATTTATATATCCATCCCCGCCCTTTTCCTGACACCGGGCTTCAAATGTAATCGTCCCTCCATCCGGAGTGAATTTCACGGCATTGCTCAGAATATTGACCAGCACATCACGCAGGCGTGCAGGATCCACAAGTACATTTGGAATCTTTGCTTCTTCACGCTGAATCTTAAAGTTGATATCCCTGTTCGTAAGAAAACCTTTTGTAATATCCAATGCAGAATCTGTAATGTTTTTCACATCCGCCGGTACCGGATTGTAATTCACTTTTCCACTTTCGATGCGGGTCAGATCTAATATATCATTGATCAGCGACAGTAAATGCTCTGAGCTTTCGTCAATCTTTTCCAGACAATTTTTCACTTTGTCTGACGGATTGTTTTTCATTGCAATACCGGTAAATCCTATGATTGCATTCATCGGTGTCCTCATATCATGGGACATATGTGACAGAAATGCTGTTTTTGCCTTGTCTGCAGCCTGTGCATGCTCTGCCAATTCCGCCATTTTCTCAGCTTTCTCCTGGGCCGTCTTCTGAGCTTTTTTTCTTGCACTGAGACGCACCATTATCACAGCCATAGCAGTCAGCAGCCATCCAAAAATAAGAAGAACCCAAACAGTAACAGCAGGATGCAGACGTATCCAGTCAACAAATGTCAGCTCTGTTGCTTTGTATGTGGTATACTGTGCTGCAAGATCTTCAACAAGATTTGGGGGCATGGCATACATTGCTTTCGTCAGAATACCAGCCAGCGCATGATTCTCAGTTGATGAAATTACCATGCGGTAGGTGAATGTAGGCTGTTCCAGCAGAGTATATGTCATGGTGCCCGTAGTGTCACTGTTCACAAACGCCTGTGCCATGTAATAGTAGACGAAAGCAGCATCTGCTTTACCCTCACGGACAGCTTCCATCATTTCCTGTCGGGTACTGCACATCAGTTTTTCTGCACCGGGTGCCATTGCATCTTCAATTGAATTTGATGCTGTCTGGTCAACAGTAGTAACAACATTAATTTTTCCATCAAAGTCACGCCGTGTCACCCTTGCCAGCTGCATCGTAATGAAAGGTGCAGTAATCCCCCATTTTTTCGTCTCAGCATAGTTATCTGTTTCCAGGCGCGCATCGATGCTCATATCTGTGGTTTCCTTATTTTTCTGATAAGCAATATACTCATCTCTGGTGGCAGGTGTAAGAAACTCATAGGAAATCCCGGCATAGTCTGCAATTTTCCGGAAGTAATCCGGGATAATACCCTTCATCTCACCATTTTCATTATAAGAATATGGATAACGGGTCGGATCACACAGAACATGAAGCGGATTGTCCTTGGAATACTGTGAAATAATACTTTTTTCTTTCTCCGTATATTCCAGATTCTTAGTTTCTATGCTTTCATAATTTTTATTATAAAGTGTCGTTTTCCAGTCACCCTCAACTGCATTCATCTGGTCGATTGCATAATTGATCTCATTCAGCAATTCTGTATTGCCCTTTTTAACAATGACATAGAAATCGCTGCTGCCAAATTTCTCCACGATTCGCTCATTGTTTGTTTTTCTCAGAGAACTGGTAACAATCGCATCAACTTTTTCGCTCTGAAGGGCTTCATCCATTTCTGTGGTCGTATCAAAATAAGATGGAACATATGTAAATCCTTTGTCGTCTGCAAAATCCGCAAACTCTTCATTCCGGGTGTTTCCGTTCAAAAGCGCCACACGCATACCGTTGTAAGTGCTGTAATTGCCGTCCACAATCGTGCTGTTGTCACTGCGGACGGTCAGCATCCCATAATTGGTTCCGATCGGACGTGAAAAATCAAACTTTTCTTCTCTGTCCGGTGTTTTGCGGGCAGATGTTACCATGTCAATCTCGCCATCTTCAAGCATCTGCTGCATATCATCCCAGCTCTTATCATATCCGACATATTCGTAATCTACATCCCAATAACGGGCCATCAGCCGAAGAAAATCATAGCCATACCCACTGCGGTTGCCTTCTTCATCCATCACATGATAACCATCCATGGCAAAGAAACCGACTTTGACAGTTTCATGCTGCGAACTGTCCTCGGCTGCATATGCAGTCTGGGGAGAAAATATCATACACACGCATACAAAAGCCAGTAATACTGCTACATATTTCTTTGCTCTCGCGATCATATTAAATCTCCTGTCTGTCTGTCTGTCTGTCTGTCTGTCTGTCTGTCTGTCTGTCTGTCTGTCTGTC
>OGDR01000155.1_pt1 | contig 43081 bp, 34 predicted proteins | sample 1570501 | NCBI WGS metagenome assembly OGDR01 (sample SAMEA2582170, study PRJEB24529) | metagenome | reverse complement strand
TCGTAACTGTTCAGTACCTTCACAGTTACGAGTCAAAATCCATTAAAAATCGCCTTTGGCGATGGGATTTTGACTTGTATGTCTCGGGATTTTGGCATATTCATGCCAAAACACCTCGCGGGATAGCTGACTGCTGAATAGTTACCAAATATCATTAATTATTCCAGCGGTTCATCAGGGTCTTCTTCTATAACAACATCCATATGGATGTTATCTTTTATTGCCTGATCCACTGTGATGTTCGCCAGATTCGTATGCTGATGCTGATTTGCTACCAGCATCTGGATTTCTACTGTCTTTCCTGTCTGGGCAATGATGATATCCTGAAGTTCTTTCTTTGCTTCCGGATTATCTACATAAGACTGTCCGAGGAAATCCTGAAACTCCACATAAAGAATCGGCTCTCCTGTTTCTCCATTATATTTTGGAACAGATTTCTGCAGCATCTGTTTAAACATCCCTGTCGTCTGACCTGTGATCACTCTCCAGCCCGCCACGATCTTCTGCAGATCCTCCGGTGCCGCTTTTGCCGGAGCTTTCTTAGCTGCTGTAGCAGTTGCAGCGGTATCCGCTCCTGTCGCAGATGTTCCCTGCTGCACGATCGCCTGCTGCACCGGGCGCTCATCTATCCGCTGTTCCAGCACACGAAGTCTGTCCAGAACAGAATCCAGATTTGTTTCCATCGCAGGACGGCACAATTTGATCAGTGCGATTTCCACAAGAACTCTCTTCTGCGTTGCATATCGTATCTGATTAGAAAGATCTGAAAAGATTCGGATGTAACGCATCAGCGTCTCCGCTTCCAGCATCGTGCTCTCTTCTTTCAGAAGCTTCATATTCTCAGATGAAACGTCAATCGCTTCCTCCGGATTCTCAGAAGTCTTTACCAGAAGAAGATTTCTCATATACCATGTAAAATCTCCTACAAACTGGCTCAGTTCCCTGCCGCCTACGATCAGTTCCTCCAAGATATGGATAGAACCTGTCACATCCCCCTGAATTACTTTACGCAAAAGTTTACTGAACACTTCAGTATCAACAGCACCCAGAACTTCCAGAACTTTATCATAGGTAAGTTCCTGTCCAAGGTAAAAAGCGATACACTGGTCAAGAAGGCTCAACGCATCTCGCATAGAGCCATCCCCTGCTTTCGCCACATAGCGGACTGCTTTTTCCTCAGCAGTTACACCTTCGACCTTAAGAAGTTCATCCAGTCTGGCTGCGATCGTATCTATGGTAATTCTGTGGAAATCATACCTCTGGCATCTGGATAAAATCGTGATAGGAATCTTGTGCGCCTCTGTTGTTGCAAGGATAAACATAACGTAAGACGGCGGTTCTTCCAGTGTTTTCAGCAGGGCATTGAATGCACCTGTGGAAAGCATATGAACCTCGTCTATGATGTATACTTTATATTTACCCTCTGTCGGGCGGTAAGAAACCTCTTCTCTGATCTCTCGGATATTGTCTACACCATTGTTTGATGCAGCATCAATCTCGATCACATTCATTGCAGTTCCTGCCTGAATTGCCTTACACATGGCACATTCATTGCATGGGCTGCCATTTACGGGATGTTCACAGTTGACTGCTTTCGCCAGAATTTTGGCTACTGTTGTTTTACCGGTTCCTCTCGTTCCGCAAAACAGATATGCATGGCCAATCCGGTTGTGTTTGATCTGATTTGTCAGGGTGGTCACGATGTGATCCTGGCCTTTGACATCTGCGAAATTATCCGGTCTGAATTTTCTGTAAAGAGCAGTGTAACTCATGAACAAACTCCTATCATATAACTATCTCATATCTTATTATCACAGCCGCCGCGGAAAAATTCCCGCGGCGGTCTTTTTTACACTTTAATATCTTATATGAAAAGGTATCTTTCAGTCAAGTACTGTTTCAATACCGGACATATATTTCATCAGTCGCCAAAGCTGATACCGATCTGTTTGGCAGCAAGTACCAGCTGGTCTTTTGGTGATACCATTTTAAGTTTGCCTGCGCATTCTTCAAGCGGTACACGTTTAATCTTTCCGTTTACCACACCGATCATTACGCCATACTCGCCGTCAATGATTGCCTGTGCTGCGCCTGCACCAATTCTTGTAGAAAGAACACGGTCATATGGACAAGGTTCTCCACCTCTCTGTGTATGTCCGGGAACTGTGACACGTACTTCATTTCCAAGTTCTTTGTAGATCTGATCTGCGATCTCATAGGAAACAGACGGATATTTCTTTGCTCTTGCTTCCAGTTTTTCTTTGTATTTCTTCTTAGGGAGCTGTGCATCTTCTTTGGAGATAGCACCTTCTGCAACTGCAAGGATTGTGAAACGTTTACCTGCTTTTGCACGTTTCTGGATTGCTTCTGTAACTTTCTTGATATCGTATGGAATCTCCGGAATAAGGATAATGTCTGCACCGCCGGCAACACCTGCATGAAGTGTCAGGCTTCCTACTTTATGTCCCATAACTTCTACGATAAATACACGTCCATGTGAGGATGCAGTTGTATGGATGCAGTCAATCGCATTTGTCGCAATGTTTACAGCACTCTGGAATCCAAATGTCATGTCTGTGCCATAAATATCATTATCAATGGTCTTCGGAAGATGGATGATGTTCAGACCTTCTTCTCTCAGAAGGTTGGCTGTTTTCTGTGTACCATTTCCACCAAGGATAACCAGGCAGTCAAGGCAGAGTTTGTAATAGGTCTGCTTCATTGCCTCAACCTTGTCCAGGCCGTTCTCATCCGGAACACGCATCAGTTTAAACGGCTGTCTGGAAGTTCCAAGAATTGTTCCGCCCTGGGTAAGGATTCCGGAGAAATCTTTGGATGTAAGCATACGGTATTTCCCATAGATAAGCCCTTTGTATCCATCGTCAAATCCATAAACCTCTAATTCGTCCACATTATTTGTCAGTCCTTTTACTACTCCTCGCATGGTAGCGTTAAGTGCCTGACAGTCACCGCCGCTGGTAAGCATACCTATTCTTTTGATCATGATCGTATCCTCCATTTCTGTGTTTTAAGAATTGTAACTGTTCAGCGCCTTCACAGTTAGAGCCGGAAAGATGAATAGTTACTAAGAATTATCAATATCCACTACAAGACACGCCGTATATTCAAGTGTTACCATCCGTAATATTTGTTATAACACCCTAACATATCCATTTCCAGAATAATGATAGTTTATCTTTGTTTATTATATAATATTTACTCTTTTCACACAATAGCGTTGGAAAACTTTTGTAAGTAACCGTTACTGTTCACACACCACTATCCCGCGAGGTATTTTTTGTGAACGAAGGTCACAGAAAAACCGAGACATACAACGCGAATTTATATGATTAGCGTAAATTAAGTTTGTAAAGCGTATTACTGAACGCATAGCAAACATCAAGAAAGCCCTTAGCGCTTTAAAACTCCAAGGACTTTCGTTTTTTAGATATCTTATTTATTATATTTTTCAATCACACAGGTATGTTTTTTTGTTTTTTTATCATAGTTAATCCCCGCCAGCAGCAAATCCCCATGATAATCCTTTAAGGCATCCACATATCCCTTATTCTTGATTTGCGATATTGCGCCTTCTGCCTTCTTATCCCATTTAAGTTCAATTACCGCAGCCGGTTTATCTGCGTATAACCTTCTTGGAATAAAGCAGAGATCTGCAAAACCTTTTCCTGTCGGTAATTCCCGGATAATTGTATAATATTCTCTTGCAAAATAAAACGCCAGACTAATCGTACAACTTAACGCATTTTCATCATTATACTGAAGAATGGAAATTTCCTGATGCGCCTGGTCAATGCCATTTGCTACTGCTTCAGCATTTAGCTGCCAGAGTGCCTCCAGTAAATTTCTGGAAGCTTCAATAGATTGAATCACTTCTTTCCAGTCCATCGTGCTAATTGCATTTACATACTCCTGAGAAACTTCTTTATTAGGAATTGATACGGTTTTATCCGGCCAGTGATAACTTAAATAGCCCAGGTGAACAAGTAAAGTCAAAACATCATCCATTCCCTGAAATGTAGTCATATCATTAGAGAATGTTCCTGTGTTGATCTGTACTTTATCTCCGGCTAGCATTCGTATCACAGAATCTTTCAAGCCGTCAAAATTTAATCGGATATATGCCTTTAACGCTTCATAAGTTTCTGTCTGATTCCAGTAGTTGTCAAAAACACCGCTTAGCATGGCATCTACAACTGATTTTGGACTGTACATAGAATAGGTTTTTCTATTTTCACCTTCCATTGTCACAAGCTCATATCCATCATACCACGCCTGTGCTTCCTGGAAATTTCTTTTGTATTCTAAACAAAGTTCTTTTACCTCATTTTCTGTAAAACCAAAAAACTCTGCCATTTCCCTGGGATTTAACATTGAATATTCTGTAAACATATTCAATGCAGAATGAGAACCGTATTTCTTCACCGGAAGAATACCTGTCATGTATGCCAATGCAACATATTCCTGATCTTTCAGCCATGCCCGTAAAAAATCCAGATATTTCTTCTGTGCATTCGTGTCTTGTTTAAATTCCCTGAAGACGCAGTCCCACTCATCAATCAGAATTACAAATGGGTGTTTTGTACTGGAAAACACATCTTTCATTGCAAATATCAGATAATCACCATCAATATACTCCGGGTATTGTTTCTTTAATTCACGAAGCAGACGTTTCTGCAGCATAGACAGCATTTCATCCATATCATGAGTTATACTCAGAAACTCCTGCATATTTATCCGAATTACATCATACTGGTTCAAATGCTTCCGGAAACTTTCCACTTCCCTGATTTTCAGATCAGCAAAAAGTTCTTCCGTATCCTCGCCCCTGCCATAATATGCCGCAAGCATATTGGCTGCCATCGACTTTCCAAATCGTCTTGGACGGCTCACACATACAAATCTCTGTTCCGTCCCTAATACATCATTTGTTTTAGAAATCAGACCGCTTTTATCTACATATATCTTAGAGCGCCGGCAGGTACTAAATAATCCACCCCCTGGATTCAAATAGCTTCCCATTTCATTTTCACCCCTTACATATTTTATTCGACAACTTGATAATTCACCTGTAAACACTGTCTTTCAACATATTCTTATTCTGCAGGCCAGTAAATCAGACTTTGTAAATATTGTAGCGGTATTTTTAAGATGTGTAAAGCCTGTAAATGACAGTATAATTTTATCTGTGATTTCTATCGTTGCCGTTCACACAGTACTACCTCATTTCTTTGCCAAATATAATGTTTTTAACCGAAAAAAATTGTAACTTGAAGTATAAGTCAAGAATACACAGATGTTTGTTATTGAAGCAATACATAAATCCCCCAAAATCACATATAAAAATTGTGATTGCAAAAATCCAAACAAGGAATTTTTGCAGTCTAAAACAGAACTGGTTTTAAAATAAAAATATTCTGAACAGATTACAACGTTTAATCATTGCAACTGTCAGAACATTTTTATTTTTTACTTATCAATTCTAAAAATATAATTTACAGGCAGTTCTGACTTTCTATTCCTATGGAAGGTCATAAAAAACAAACTTTACTTATCCTTATTCAGCAGTTTCAGCTGCAGCATTTTTGCTGTAAAGATCCTGCATAAAGTCATCTACAAGAATCGGCCATGTAGCTGCATTCTCATAGTAGGTACCGTCAGCATGTGTACCTGCTCCAAATGCGTGTGGAACTCCTGCGAAGGTATGAAGCTCACTGGTAATACCCATTTCCTGCTCTTTGTTAAAGCTTCCCATTACCCTGTCCCAGATACCGTCATCTCCACCTACATAGAAAAAGGTTGGTGGAAAGTTCGGATCCTGCATTTCTTCTGAATCATTATGATAAGATACAGAGTAAACTGCAAGATATGTATTCAAATCCGCAGATACTGCATCCAATTCATCCGGCTCATAATCATCAACAACTTCACTTGCATTAATATCCCCAGCAAAGGAATTTCCTTCTGTTGAGATTACAATTCCACCATAGAAAAAACAGCTCCTGCAATCTTATCTTCATCCACGCCATATTTTTCAGCATTTGCACGTACATAGCGAACTGCTCTTGCGTAATCCAATGCACTTTTCTCATCTGCATATGAATCTACACGATAGTTTACGATAAAACACTGATATCCTCGCTCATTTAATGCTTTTGCAGATTCGTATGCCTCTTCTACATTAGAACGATATGCATGGCCACCACCAACCGCAAGTATAACAGTACCTTTAGCTTCTGTACCTTCATCAACAAGACTCTCGAGAAGATATGGCTGGAATCCCAGATCATCTGCATATGCATAATTAGAGTTATCTGTGTAATCAGTGACGGTGGGGGACTTTTCCTTCTGGCCAAAGATAGATACGATTTGCCCCTACATCTGATATAGCTTTTGCGCCAAGACGCATATTATGCAGATCCAGAAGGGCCTGTGCTCTCTGCTCATCTGTTACCTGATCATTTGGAGTGGTACACATAATGTATGTACTCCAATGTTTATCCAGCAATTCCCTTTCCCTGTCATGATCGTAAGACGTAATATCAGAAATAACTGTTGCGTAATCTTTGTGAAACTCATATGCATTCCATTGTGCAAGTGTCATATTTGCAATATCAGGCTGACCCTCTCCCTCTGCCAGTTCACTAGGATCAAGCAGTTCTGAAACCTTCTCATCTCCTGTAACTGGAGGCATTTCTGCTTCTGTTTCTACCGTACTTTCCGTTTCTGCCCAGGCAGTTACCAAATGCAGATACAAAAATAATGGTAAGCCCTAACAAAATAATCAACCTTCTTTTCACACCTTATTTCATCCTTTCTCGTTTTGATAATACAAGCTTACCATTTTCAGAGTTTGGATTTATATAAAAAAAGCAGTGTTTTTTCCTTATTCAGGCATTCTCATTTAAAAACGCACAAAAAACTCATAACCCCTCACGTATTAGAGCCATGAGTTTCTTTCTGATATTACGTCAACGTATACTCCGCAGTCCCATATATTTTCTGGTATTCCAATTGTGTAATTCCCATATATTTTCAGAACGTTTTCCCAAAGTAGCTCTGGAATGGAAAATTCACGTACAAATAAAAAAACAGTCACTGGAAAGTTTAATTTCCCATGACTGGCACTTTTTTAACTAACCCTGAATTATTCACAGAACAGTATCTGAACTGATAACTGAACCATGAATCTGAAAATTGATTCATACAGTCATAACACTACTCGATTAGTCTGTCAAAAGTGTATAAAATCTCCCTGACAGAGTTCTAAGCAGTTGTTAAGCTATCAAGGTTCGTTAAACGTTGCTATTCCAACTGCACCTGTAGCCTGCTGATATTTGAAAGTGGCTCATAGAATTCATTCTTATAAGGGCAGCTACTACATAGTTTGAATGTAATATATCTTGTTGAACGAACTGCTTTTGCAGCAATCTTCAGCAGTTTTAAACAAATGGTATCAATGCGTTGTTTTCGCATATTTGCAGATAATGCCAATCGTCTAAACCAATCAAATATTAAATATATTGTATGCACGAGCATGTACTTGAAGCTTGTTGGCATTTACTATTCTGGTGATGAATCCATGTTTTTGACAACAAATGTGTACATGTAAACCATCTGGTTTTCCGGCTTTTCAACCTTGCATACCACACGCCTTTCATAAGACCATGAACCTGCTTTGTACATGAATTCGCCATAAACTACCGCATAATCCACTTTATTATTCCTGGTGATCTCATCAAACTCATCCACAAGATGGGAGGCTTTTCCCGGAGAAGACCATTCTCTTTCAGCCGGATTACATAGCTTGTGCCATTTTCTTCGCACTGCTTATAAAGACCAGGTGCAGCAAAACCGCTGTCACTACGAAACAGAATACGGACTGCAGGATAATCATTCAGGTATTCATCCAGTATCGACTGCCGAAAATCAACCACTCTGGTACAGGAATACTGTGTTCCATCACGAAACTGTATTTTTATCAGATCTCCGGTCATTCCATCATAACAGACAAACGGATGATAACCATTGCTTTGATAATGAAAGTTAAAGGCCCTGCCTGCCTTCCTGTCTACCGTATGCTGTGATGCAAGGGCATCTTTTTCAAGTACAGACTCGAACACAGGATCATTGGTTTTGAAGGCTTTGTCAAAAAACTTATCAATACCAAGTTTGCTTATGAATTCTTTGATGAGAAACAAGCCTGCATCAGAGGACAGATCTCCTCCACCAAAATTTATTTTAAAAATGCAGTAACTAAGTGGCTTTCAGCCACTTACACGTCTATACCATGAATAATCTAAGTTTATTACTCTTTCTGGACATAAAGCTCCCCCATATAGGACTTTTATATTTCATTGTCTTATATGAGGGTAGCATATCATTCTCTGATTTGCCAAAGTTTTTTCCAATCACCATTTCACAGTTCTTCGATGTATCGTACTCCTTCCATTTTTCGCATTGTCCGTATCATCATATCATGATCAAACTTCTTTCTCGCCTTTACCGTTACCGTAAACGGCAGTGTCTCCTCTTCATAATCGCTTTCACCAACAAGCTGCAGATTACTGATTTCGATGTCCATTTCCCGCATATTTTTTATAAACTGGTGCAGTGATACCTTTCGATTCAGTTCTATATAAACCTCTAATGTCCTTGCATTTTGTCGAACAGAAAAATCCAGCTTCTGGAGCATTCCAAGGACCAAAAAAACTGCTGCTCCCCCAGCCAAAGCAATTTCATACAACCCAAGTCCAAGTGCCAGTCCAACACAGGCCGCCGCCCATAATCCAGCTGCCGTTGTAAGTCCACGAATCTGATTATGTGGTGTTACAACAATTGTGCCCGCACCAAGAAAACCGATTCCGCTGATCACCTGCGCTCCCATCCTCACTGGATCTCCTGTATGATACACCTGATATACATACTGATTTACCAACATCACTACGCAGGCTCCTATGCAGACCAGCATATAGGTGCGCAGACCGGCAGGCCGATTCTTCATTCCGCGTTCGATTCCAAGTATACCACCAAATAAAACCGCAGCCAGAATACGAATCCATATTCCGGCAGCGGTCAGTTCACGGGCTGCAATCATACTTTTTCTTTTCTAAACTGGTACAGCTGGTACGGCCAGTCCGTCTGAAGAATATCGATTCCTTTATCAATCAGCTTTCCCCATGATGCCTCTGGTCCTTTTTCTAGGGCTACATCATCCTCGTATCCGGTATATAGTCTGTGCTCCGGTTTGTTTCCAAGCGTAATTACATTTGCCCAGTAGTAAAGACCCTGTTCGTGAATCCACTGAATATTTTCATTCTGAAACAGATCCGTTTCTTCCGAAAAAAGAATTGCTTCCACACCAACCACATTGATATCCGGATAAGACAGCACCTTTCGGACTTCTTCCATACTATATGCAATCGGCATATACATATATTTATTCGGACAATTCTGGAAAAATTCCAGATACTCTTCTTTTACCGGTGTTTTAATCACCGCCTGTGAAATTGCATGTGGATATTTCTGCATAATCTCATCTAGCTTTGCAAGAGACGGCCAAGAACGATCCACATTGAATAATTCTCCATTTTTATAATGTTTCAAAAGCTGTTCATAACGCTGTAAGTATCTGCCGCTCGGTTCTCCAAGTCCATTTCTGCACATCAAACTGTCCACTTCCGCAGACGACATCGTCAAAATACTCTGATCTTTTCCAAGAACCCTCCATTCACCTCCATCATGAAACATATAAAGTACACCATCTGTCGTTTCAGACAAATCGCATTCAAAAAGATCGGCTCCCATTACCCGGCAGGCATCATACGCCTCTACCGTATTTTCAATAATGTTGCCGCACCATACACCGCGGTGCACCGCGATCAGAACCTTCTTTTCTTCAAATCTACGATTCAGATTTTTATTGATATCTTTGTACTTTTCTTTTCCAAACATGTCTTTCATCCTTTCTACTATTTATTCCTGCCCATCCTCAAATAAATCTCCAAAAACAGATATAAAATACCTGATTCGTATCTTTTTTACTGCATATCATCCAGTTTGCTGTTTCCTCTTCCATATACCAGATAAAGCACCACTCCGGAAATTACCATCATCAGTACCGCATACACAAATGTAAGCGCTGAATTATCCGCATTTGTCTGCGCATCCGTAAGTGTTTTAATATAGACGCCAAGAGGCTGATTCAGTGGATGATACAAAAATACCGACATATCATAGTCGCCAAGCAAACCGTTAAAATTAAGCGCAAGAATTGCAAGAACCGTCGGCAACACGACCGGAAGAATTACCCTAAAAAATGTATACACCGAACTGGCACCAAGATTCTTCGCCGCATCCTCAAGCGAATCATCCAGGGCAAAAAAAGCAGCTTTTGTCATGCGCAAAGTAAACGGAATCTTGATGATCGCATATCCCAGAAACATCAAGAAGATGCTCCCCGTCAATACTTTACCAAACATCAAAGGACTTGGCCTGTTGTACGTTGTGATCAACCCAATTGCAATCAGTGTGGTCGGTAAAAGCCATGGAATCAGCAAACCATATTCCAGAGCCGTTCCGAATCCATTCTTTTTCTTCTGGATTACCCGGCAGGCAAACAGTACAAGTACTGCTACCGCAGCTGCGGCAAGCGCCGAATAAACAATGCTGACCAAAAACGGCTTATAGGCAGTCACTTTTGAAAAGACCATCTTATAATTCTCCAGTGTAAACGTTGAAAAATTCAACTCTCTCTTTGCAATCGAAGCCGAATCCATAAATGAGAACAGAACGATCAGAATAACCGGCACCACGTAAATCAGGAATAAAGCATAAGCATAGATATGTACCAGAACATTTGCAATAGGATTACTAATCTTCTGCTTTGTAATTGTAGTTTTCACTTTTGATACCGACATATAGTGTCCGCGCTTTTCAATTTGAATCATGATCGTAAACAAAAGAACTGTTGCCAATCCCAGAATCAAAGCCAGCAGAGCAGCCAAATCCTTTGAACTATCATTCTTTGAAAACGTTAGAATCATTGGCGTGATCGTCTGAAACTCTGTCCCTCCAATCAAAAGTGGAACGGAAGTAGCAGACAGACCAGTAATAAAAGTCAAAATTGTCACTGCAAGAAACGACGGTGTAAGCACCGGCAAAACTACCTTAAACAAAATTCGCAGTGTAGACGCTCCCATATTCTGTGCCGCTTCAACAGTCTGAAAGTCCACTGCCCGCATTGCATTCCGTAGAAAAATCATATGATTGGAGGTACACGCAAACGTCATTACAAACAGAACTGCCCAGTATCCATGGAACCAGTCTGTCGGAAATGCCGGAAATAATTCGGCCAGAAAACTAGTCAGAATTCCTTTATTTCCATAAATAAATTTGTATCCGGATGCAAGAATGATGCCACCATAAATCAATGTTGTCATATATCCAAGGCGCAAAATCTTTGCTCCCTTCACATCAAAATATTCCGTAATCAGTACAAGACTGACTCCAATCACCCCGACTGTAATTGACAGCGTTGGAGCCAGAACAAAGCTATTCTTCAAACTTCTCATTGCCTTCGCCGACCCGAGTAATTTTTGCAATGGTTCCAACGTGAAATGTCCATCCTGAACAAACACCGACCAGATTGTATTTATATTCGGATAGATCAAGCATGCAACAATGAACCACAAAAAGAAGACGAATGCAAAAATATCCAGTTTTCTATTTTTCATATCCTGTCACCCCTCATACTGCATGATATCTTCCGGCCGAAATGATACGGTTACTTTTTTTCCCGCATCGTACAATGGTTTCCCACTGTTTTTCTCAATCACCTTGATCTGCTGTCCGCCAGCCTCTAGGGTATATTTAATATACAGGCCATAATACTCCATATTTTTAACGGTTGCTTCAATTTTAAAAGCATCTCCGCCAACTTCCCCGTTTACATGCATACGTTCCAGACGTATGTAACAATGTCTGCTAAGATCTACCCCAGCACAAAGATTGCAACCGGCAGACCTCAGGAACTCTTCTTTCAGATAATTGATATCTCCGATAAAATTGCAAACAAATTCCGTTGCCGAATGATTGTAAATCTCATCTGGTCTTCCGATCTGTTCAATCACTCCCTTATTAAAAACCGCGATCCGATTCGATAGCGTCAATGCTTCTTCTTGATCATGTGTAACGTACACAGTCGTAATTCCAAATTTCCTCTGCAAATCCTTTAATTCATTTCGTAGCTGAATTCGCAGCTTCGCATCCAGATTCGATAGCGGTTCATCCAGGCAGATAATTTCCGGCGATGTCACAAGTGCTCTTGCAATTGCCACACGCTGCTGCTGTCCGCCGGAAAGCTCAGACACTTTCTTTTTCAGCTGTTCTTCGTTCAGATCCACTTTTTCTGCCATAGAAAGTACTTTTTTGCGGATGTCTTCCTTATTCATTTTCTGTACTTTCAAACCAAATGCAATATTTTCAAAAACGCTCATCGTCGGAAAAAGCGCATAGCTTTGAAAAACCATTCCGATATTTCTTTTCTCTACCGGCATGTTCGTAATGTCAGTTCCTCGAACGCTGACCGTTCCGCTGCTTGGCTGGATAAAACCGGTAATCGTACGGAGCGTTGTTGTTTTTCCGCAGCCCGACGGACCGAGAAACGTAAAAAACTCTCCTTCTTTTACGTGAATATTGATATTCTTCAATGCCTCAAAACTGCCAAATTTAACCCCTATATTTTCAAGTCTTATCATGACTTCTTCTCCTTACTTTTTCTGCTGCAGCCTTCCTGTAATCTGAAAACTGCAGCCAATTTCCTACGTTCCGTTCACATCAACAGTCTGATCAGCAGTTCTTACTGTTTGTACCTTATACAGTGTGTCATTTACGGAATATAATTCAGTTCAATCTCTTCACACCAGTCATCCAGATGATCAGTTACAAAGGACCAGTCTATATTCTGTGCCGGAAGATCAGCTATTTTCTGGTTGAATTCGTTCGCCACCGCTACTGCATTCGTATTTGCCGGAATCGTGGAAAACTGCTGTGCCCATTCTCCCTGAATCTGCGCACTGCCAAACCAGTCGACAAATCGCTCTGCTTCTTCCTGCTTTTCCGTTCCGTTTACAATTCCAACGCTCTCTACCAGATACGGAATACCGCATTCTGGAACAACATATCCCGTATCTGTTCCATACTGCTCATCACGTGCCTGAATTCCACTAGACCAGATTTGTCCCATCAGGATTGAATTATCAGCATCTGCAATATGTGCATAGAGATCAACGCCCTCCTCTGAAGGAACTCCGTTCTCATAATATGCTGCAATCTGTTCCCAACCTTCCTCAGAAATACCAAGCTTTCCATTCTCATCCTGGTAACGGCTGAGAATTCCGATCAAAACGTGGCGTACTGTTGCTCCTCCAAGTCCTGTGCTTGTATATTCATATTTTCCTTTGTACTCATCTTTCGTCCAGAGATCTGTCCAATCTGTCGGCGCTTCCTCTTCACTCATCTGATTTTTATCGTAAGCCAGCAAAATTGCCTGTTTTACAATTGCATGATAATAATCTTCCGTATCATTCAGCCCCTCTGATACTTCATCTGCCCAGACCGGTTTGTATGCAGTCAGCAAATCCTGCTTTTTCAGACTTTCCCAGATGCTGGTGTACATACCAAATGCCACATCAGCGATCGGTGCATATTTTTCTGCATTTAATCGTGTCATCATCTCAGCCGGAGCCAGATCTACGTACTGAATATCAAATCCATCTTGTGCTGCCCGCTCTGTCAGCCAGTCGCCTCTTCCGTCTGAAACAGAATTGGAATAAACTGTCAGTGGAACTCCTGTTCCCTTCGCATCATCTTCAGCTGCATAAGCGGTTGTTACCATACTCATTGCCATTGCAGCTGTTAAAATTGCAATCACTCTTTTTTTCATATTTATTCTCCTTTTTCTTTTTGTGTTTTTCTATCTGTTTCCTTTGCATCTCTGCTTTGTAGCCTTATTCTACCCTTTAAATTGGTACGTGTCAATTAATTATTTGATTTTTCTTCCGTTTTATCTATTTTAGACAATTTTTTATATATTTTTATCCTTGTGAGGTCTTGTTTTTTGTCTATTTTTTCTATTTTTGCGCAGCATTAATTTGAACGAACCAATATATTATTTAATTCAATTCCAAGTTTCTTCAGATCACAAAGTGCAGTTTCATATCCGCAAAAAGGAATTCCTTTCATTCCGATCTCACATGCCGCTTCTGCATTTTTCGGATTATCATCAAAAAACAGGCATTCTTCCGGTTTCAACTGATAACGTCGCATCAGCTCTGCAAACAACCAGCGGTTTGGTTTCACCATTTTCACTTCATAAGAAAAAAGACCTCCATCCATCAGCTCTGTGAAATCCAGTTCTTTTTTTGTTTGCTGAACCGCATATTCTCCATAGTTAGAAAGGTAATAAACCCGATACCCTTTTTCTTTCAATGTACGAATCAGTTTTTTTGTATATGGATACTGACGAATCGTACCGGAATAGGCACTGATCACACGCCTGACATCCTTTTCATACTGCGGAATTTTATCGCAAAACCTTCGAATTACCTCTTCTGTCGTCATTACACCGCGATCCATCTCATTCCAGTCCTCACTTCTGTATACTGCATCTGCAATTGCCTCATATTCTTCGTCTGAAAAACCAAACTTTTTTAAATTTCCTTCCCAATCAAACGCAGCAAGCACATTTCCAATATCAAAAATTATGTTTTTTATCATACCTTTATTTTCTCCTTTTTCCTTTTGTTTTATCACTTACATTGGTACGTGTCAATATTTTCTTTTCCACACTTGCAAAATATACGTTTTTTTGATATTGTTACTATAGTGATTTATTTTTGAACGAAAGTAAAAGCAACTACTCATCTGAAAGGAATTTATTTATGCCTACAATTAAAGATATCGCACGGGAAGCAGGTGTCTCTCATGGCACTGTATCTAACGTTTTAAATAAAACCGGAAAAGTCAGTATCGAAAAAATCAAGCTTGTTGAAGAAGCTGCGCATAAGCTTGGGTACATTCCAAACGCACAGGCACAGATGCTACGTCAGGGAACCCCCACTTCCATCGCACTTCTTCTTCCAACTTTGCGCGAAGACACTTGCCTTGATCTTTATCAGTCTCTGCAAAGTTCCATGCACCAGATTGGATACGAAACTTTCATTTATGAAACAAATGACATTGTTGGAACAGAAAAAGCAATTCTCGAAAAGCTTCCCTTCTCTAGAATTGCTGCTGTCGTATCCGTCTCCTGTCTGGTTGAGTCGGATCCCTCGGTTTATTCCGCGCTTCCCTGCCCTGTGTTTTTTGTAGAAAGAATCCCTAAGCAACTTTCGCAAAAACAGTACGCGCTTTCTTTTCAATGCCGCTCGGTTGGAGAATACATCGCCTATCTTGCAGAAAAAAACAGCTGGAACCGAATCGCTTTTTTCCGCGATTCCAACGATTTTCACAGCAGTAAAGAGCTTCTGACCGGAATCCGCCAGTCCCTTGCAAACAGCACGGAAAAAATTCAGATATTTTCTTCCGATATCAACCTTACTACTGCGAAATCCTTCAGTATCATTCAGGCTGATCCTGCATTTGACTGTATCATAGCCACAAGCCCTCTACGGGCTGAATCTCTTGATTTTGCCCTTCAAATCTCAAAGCCAGCCAAAAAACCTGCTATTTTTACGATTGGGTCAGGCTCCCACTCCTATTGCACGACCTACGAATTTGATTACAGCCAGATTGGAACAAAAATAGCCAAAATTTTTACTTCCTATCAGCACAATCCCTCCGCTTTACCTGGTCATACCGTTTTGGAAGGGAAGGGAATTCCGTATATGTTTCCAAATGTTATTCGACAGGCTCCCTGCGAGCTTACCATGCTGACTTTGAATTCACCTTCCACGCAGGCACTTCAAAAACTGCTTCCACTTTTTGAGGAGGTCAGTGGAATTCGCCTGAAGATTAGCAGTCTTGCCTATGATGATCTACATTCGTATATCGAGATGCTGAACAGTCATTTTTACTTTGATCTGATACGAATGGATGTTGCGCGTCTTACAATACTTGGGCCAGCCACCTATCTTCCCCTTAATCAGGTCGGTATTTCACCGGATGTTCTGCCAGCTAGACTGATTCAGCCGGCATACGACAACTACAGTAAAGTAAATGATACCCGTTATACTCTTCCGCTCGATCCAAGTGTCCAGATCTTTCTTTATCGCAAAGACCTGTTTGAAGATGCCATGCTTTGCCGCGCTTATTATGAACGTTACCGAGAACCTCTGTCCGTACCAGAAACAATCGAACAGTTTCTGCATGTTGCAGAATTTTTTACATCCTGTTACAATCCAGAATCACCAACCAAATATGGAACAACGCTCACTACAGGCTCCTCCGTATTTGCTGCAAGTGATTTTCTGCCTTATTTTCTAGCTGACCATTCTGAAACATTCCGATCCGGACAGCCAATCCAGTTGGATACGCCGGAAATGATACAGACCATGGAAAAATACCAGAAAATGTCACGTTTTTCCACTCATGAAAATACCTGGACTGACAGTATTCAGCAGTTCGCTGCCGGAAACGTTGCCTCTATGAACATTTATTCTAACCACACCGGTAGCATTATTAACACCAAGCATTCTAATATTGCCGGAAAGGTCGGCTCCGGAATTATTCCAGGACATCATCCTCTGCTAGGCGGCGGTGTGATTGGTGTCTCAAAATATTCTTCAAAAGTTGAGGCATGCCGTCAGTTTTTTCATTGGTATTATTCGCTAGATACCGCTTCTCTTCTGATTCGTCTCGGTGGAAGCTCGCCTATTCTTGATATTTACAACGACTTCAAGAATCATTCCGTTTTTCCATGGCTTGGCGTTTCCAAAAAAAGTTTTGAGCTTGGAATCCGTGGTGTTGATCCGAATATTAATCCTGATTTTTCTACTACTCACTACGAATTTGCTCTTGGAATCGCACTGCGAAATCTAATCGCAGGAAGTGCCTCACCACAGGAAGCAGCTGCAATGGCGCAGGCTGTCTATGATGCCCCATCTGTTCCGAATCATATTTTCTGAACGAATCAGAAAAGCTCCCCATGATATAAAAACTCTGAATAACCAGCAAACGAAACAAATCGTCTTTGCAGATTTATTCAGAGTTTTTTCATTGTATGCCGGGTGCATGAAAAAGCACTGTCAACAGAGATTTTATTTCCCATGACTGGCATTTTTTAACTAACTTTTCATTGCTTTCTTCTTATTGTAAACGATAATATTTCCTTCTCTTCTATCCTCACGTACAAACTGATTATTTGCACATTTGGCAACATAGTTTATGTTTTATTTCATATTATCTGCTTTTCCCTGCATGATCGTATCGCAGACCTGAATTAGAATTACATTTTTCAATAAATCCTTGGTTGCCCCCATAACATGATGCAACATGAAGCAGCGTTCAAAACGTTTTTCCACCAGATACATAATTTCTTAACTTCTACTTCGAATTGCAATAACGGCATTATTTATCTTTTCACTTTTAAAATAATCAATCATATGGACACCTCCATCCTTATTTGATTCTGTCTTTCATAGATCTTTTGATACAATCCTTATTTAGCATGAATCCTGACACTTCCTGCGATACCAGTGGCAACAGCGAACCCTCTGCTGACATTGCAGCAACATTGGCTCCAGTCTCCAAAGTTATCTGCGCCTCATATACATAAAATCCAGAATATTCCGGGTGTGCTTTTTTCATGCCGGTGTATGGAACTTTTACCATTTCGCTTCTATATGGTTTTATAACCGCGTGATCCGAATATACAGACACTCTTTTCTTCTCGGAAGCACCACATCCGGATTCCAGTAAATCTCTTTTGCTCCTTCTCCATAAGTAGAATATCGCAGTACAAAAGCATGGTATTCCATTGCCGCAAATTTCAATGCCACAGGCTCCGCTTCACGATCAGAACAATTCAGATATCCACCGTCTGAACAGATCAGCACTGCCGGGCGGGCGCCGATTCCGTGAAGTTCCCCCTATTCTTCAATAATATATAATGTTAAAGTTACACCTTCCCTGTCTTCATAAAACTTAATCTTCTTTACAAGCTTCTCGTTATCTCCCCTTTTAAAATCTGCTTAAACCGACTTTCACGGCAAAGAATCTTGTTTCTTTTTATTGCTACACTTATATAATGCCAATGTCATCCCCAGCCCAAACAGCCACGCCAGCAGCAGGGAAACATACAGGCTTTCCGGCCTCCCCACCGGGTATGATTCTGATTTCGTTATTCACGCCACGACATACGCCAACAGCAGTCTGATGAGAAATGTAGCTGCTACAGAAATCCACATGGTCGCCATAGGATTTCCTGTGCCTCGCATGACACTGCACAGAACCTAAATAATCGAAAAGACAATACATCCAACCGACAAAATACTCATAAACTGGTACCTTAATTCCACCAACTCACTGGTATTTGTAAAAACCCCCATAAAAAAACGGTCAAAATCCAATAGCAGCGCGATTATCACAACAGAGATTCCTGCTGCCAGGGCACATTCCTGCACAGCGCCATCCTTTACTCGTTTATAAAGTCCTATGCCCACATTTTGCCTTGCATACGTAGTCATTGCCGTTCTGAAAAAGAGTGTTGGTATGGTTACACGAGCTACAATTATATTCGCAGCTATTACCGTTTCTCCAAAACTATTAGTCAAAGACTGCACCGCCAGCATGGACATAAACATAATTATCTACGTCAGACCGCTAGGCACACCCATCTCTATGAATTCCTGTACATATTTTTTTATTCCACCGGATATGTTCTTTTTTCAACTCAAAAAAACATCTTTATATGAAGGAACTTACAGAAACACAGTACTGTGGAAATTCCCTAAGCCAGAATAGTAACCCATACAGTACCACAAGCAATGGCCTAGTAAACAAAACCGCAATCAGCATTACAATAGTCGTTGATATAGCCGTAAGAATGATGCAGTTCCCAATTGCTAAAGACAATGCCTCACGGTCTTTTTTCCCTAAATATTGAGATACTACAATGCTTGCACCCATTCTAATTCCCACAAATAGCACAATAAGCAGATTAATGATTGGTCCTGCATTTCCAACTGCTGCCAATGCATTATCCCCCAGGTACTTTCCTACCACCACGCTATCTGCTGCGTTATACATTTGCTGAGCGATATTTCCAATCAGCATAGGAATCATAAATGCCAGTATTTCCCCCCCAGTCTGTCCGAAAACTTGATTTTCAGGCATAAATTTAGCCCCTTTCTTCAAATCTGTGTCATTGAAAACTGAATAAAATACGCAGGATTGAGAAAGAGGCTTATGCCTGTTCCATTAATTCCATCATTTTATGAAATCCAAGAAGATTCTTGGCTCTTTCCAAGTTATATCCCAAACAAAAGAGCGCAAACTCCACAGCCACTTTTCTCATTCCTTTTAGAAGAAAATAAGTGGCTCCCATAGCACGCTTTATAGTTCCAAATGGATGTTCCGACAGACACATCCTCTGGTTTGTTTTCTCCCTGTCTGGTTTCAGAAAGAACTTTACAACCTGTCTCTTTTCGTAATGCCATTTTTCTTTTGGCTTTGTTTCTTCTGGTGCATTTCCCTCTGCTTTCAGCCAGTCTCTACAAGGTTTCTCCAACTGATCTTTTGTAAAATCAATTTCTTTCCACTCGCCTTTTCCCTTGTAACATTTATTTCGGTTCGGGCAATGTTTACACGCATTTTTGTTTGCATAACGGATATTCCCGTTTTTCTTTATGCATTTCTGCCTCAGGATCTCTCCTGCCGGACAATATACCAGATTTCTCTCCGGATCTCTGACAAAATACCCTGTTTTCGCCTTATCCAGCATTTCTTCCGGACTTCCATATACACCGCTTTTTTCCGGTTTTTCATCTACCACTTTCCGACGCACAGTCTCTACCTTTATATCCTGTATTACTGACGCATAAGCTTCCGGTATCTGTCCTGCATGCAGTGCTTTCTTTAATTCCTCTGGATCTATGCTGGTAAGATCAGCTTCCGACTTTTCATAAGATATTTCGATTTCGTAACCATCTTTTCCGTCATCTGTTATGACATGGGGAATAATACCATTCTCCAGGCAGCCCACCATATCTTCTGTATCCTCATAGCCTTTATCAGCCACCACCTCTACGATTTTTTCTGGCTCTGCTTCTTTCACTTCTGACATAGTGCTTTCCAATAAACCATGATCTGTCACCTGATTTGTCATCTGGAGATCCCGGATCAGATGGGTTTCTGAATCCACCGCTGTCTGAGCATTATATGCTACCGCAAACCCATTCTTATTCTTCATAATCTTTGCGTCTGCATCTGTGATTGACATCTGTGATGCTCCGGTTTCTTCCATTAGTTTCTGGTATCCTTCATATCTCGCAAGCCGTTCCTGTGCCTCTTTTAATTTAGCCTCAAGCTCTGCTCTGGTTAGTTCTCCCTGGATTTCATCTGCTTCTTCCTGCTGATCCATTTCGTTAAGTATCCGCAGATATTCATCTGTATGTCCATTCAGCCACTTGATTCTGTCATCCAGTTTATTTTTTGTGAAGTTGTTGTCTTTCGAATTATTAGCCTGGATCTTCGTTCCATCTACAGATGAAAATCCCCATTCTACCGCACCTGAAATTTTCCTGGTCAAGCGGATATTCGCAATCCGCTTCGCTACTTGCTCATAACCGAATAACTGCTCCGCAGTTTATCAGAAGGAGCTTGCACTCCTCCTGATACAAGCAAGTCCCCACCCACTGCTTATTGCTTTTCGCAATTGAAGCAGGGGACTTACTTGATTCGGTTAAATTCACGAAAAATCTCTTTCAGACTGTCTATGTTGTTTTTCCTAAAATCTGCAATTGTTCGGAAATCAGGTTCTACTCCTCCAATCATCCATTTCACTTCAAGATTCACTTTGCAGCTCTCTGCCAGTTTCCGTGAGGAACGGATTCCTTTTCTGCTTCCATAAATATAGAGTTTGTAAAGACTTTTGGGATCGTATGATGGGCGACCTTCAATTGCGGCAGTCTTTACTCCCAGTTTCTTTATATCAAGATGCTCTACAAATGCATCTATTATCCTCGCAATACTTTCTTCATCTACAAATGCATCCCATGAACAGCACATTAACTGATCACGATCAAAACCTGAAACATATGGCATCTCATCACACCTCAAAACAGAATATTTTCTCTGGTTTTATTATACTATATTTGAACCATCGCTGCATGATTTCTGTATACTTTATTCAGTTTTCAATGTACATTTTTTATTTATATTGAACACCCATATGAGTGAATCAATCTAAATTTCAGTGAAGACTCATCCTAGTTTTCGGACAGTCTCCCCTAGGGAGACCCCTCCGTCATATCCACCGAAGCAAAAATTTCTCGTAAAGTTTTCATTTTTTAATCCCATTCAAAAATCTCGTATTTATTATCTATAAGAATATTTTAACAGTATTATCAAAACGAATATATCCTTATTCCAACATATTTATAATTATCTTTAACCAATTTTAAAAACTATTTTCCCTACAATCCCCCTCAAAAAAGAACTCCCCATAAGGCTTCCCTATTAAAGTTTAATATTCTAATTTCCTGCGCTACTTTTAAACTAATTCTATTTCAGAAAATCTTGCACAAACAGGATTTTCTATTGACAAACCCAGTTCCCGCCTATATAATCAAGAGTGCGCAGCCGGGGAGATAGCGGTGCCCTGTACCTGCAATCCGCTACAGCAGGGGTGATGCCAATCTGAGGCTTGTATCCTGTGGAGCTGCCCTCTATAAGTGGCGTTGACGTTTGGGTCTTACGCAACAGGAATCTGTGAACCGTGTCAGGACAGGAATGTAGCAGCACTAAGCAGAAGCTCTTGTGTGCCGTAAGGGTGCCTGGGCTGAGTTAACTGTAGAGGTAACGTCTGTGGGACCATTCCGAAGTGCGGCGCGCAAAAAAGAATATTCATGATGTGAGTCATCATATGAAATAAAAAGCATTCTGGATTTTATCTTTACGATAATCTCCTGAATGCTTTTTTTCTTTAATCTTCTACAGCCTGTACGCGGCTTTTGTTTTTGTATTTCTTCATCACATGAAAATAATATGGAACTAATGGTACAAGTGCGGCGATCCAGGCTGCAGGATCAGCCATACAGACTCCTGCAAAAGAAGTATGTCCCGCGATCAGTACAACGATTCCTGCTCTTGCCGCCAGTTCGAATACGCCTCCAAGCATTGGTACAAGTCCGTATCCCATTCCCTGAAGGGTATTTCGATACAAAAAGATACTTCCAAGAAATGGATAAGCCCAGAACACTGTTCTGAAATATGTGACAGATACCTGCACTACATCCTGCTCTGATGGATCTACGAAAAGGTAGGTCAGATATTTTCCAAAGAAAAACATCAGGAGCATGACAAAGATACTCCATCCCCAGATCATCAACTGTGTATAGCGCACGCCCAGTTTCACACGATCCATTTTACCGGCGCCACGATTCTGTCCCACATAGGTTGCAATAGTCGCACCAAAGGATGTAAATACTGTGGCAAAAATATTCTGAATCTTACCGGCAGCAGAGAATCCGGCCATATGTACAGGTCCGTAAATATTGACCGCACTCTGCACAATAATGGTTCCGATTGCTGTAATCGAGAACTGCAATCCCATAGGAATTCCAAGCTTCAGAAGCCTGCCGAAACTGCCCCAGCATATCTCAAAATCCTTCCGCTCCAGATGAAGGATTGGAAATCTTTTTACAATATAAATCAGGCAGCACACTGCCGAAATTCCCTGTGCGATCACTGTGGCATATCCACATCCTTCTACACCCATTCCAAAAACTACGATGAAAACTACATCCAGAATAACATTGATCACAGCCGAAATGATCAGGAAATACAGTGGTGACTTGGAGTCACCCAACGCACGCAGGAAAGCAGCAAGTGCATTGTATGCACCTGTGATAATAAGACCTGCATAAATAATTCCCATATATGCAGTTACATCACCAAATACCTCTTCCGGCGAATTCATCAGATGCAGAATTGGTTTGTTCGCAAGACTGAATCCTATTGTCATGACAATGGAAAATGCAGCCATAAGGTAAATGGACATGGCAACATAATGGCGCATCCTGTCAAATTTTTTCGCTCCGAACATCTGGGCTACAATAATCGCAAACCCACTGCTGAGTCCATTCAGCCAGCCGGTTACAAAAAACATCAGTGAACCGGTGCTTCCGATGGCTGCAAGGGCATTTACTCCGATAAATTTTCCGGCAACGATCGAGTCCGCAATGTTATAAAACTGCTGGAAAAGATTTCCCAGACACATGGGAATCATAAATTTTATGATCAGACTCACCGGATTGCCGATTGTCATATCATTTGTTGTATCTCTTTTCATTCTTTCGCCTCAAGCCTCTCCTGTTCTAATTTTCGCGTTGCTTTTTCCTGTTTCTTTTTCTCACGAAGCCTTTTGAAGAAATCAGACAGCATTGTGGAACATTCTTCTTCCAGAACCCCCTGCGTAATTTTTACCTGGTGATTAAAACCATCTACCTGCAGAAGATTCATAACTGAACCCGCACAGCCTGCCTTAGCATTCATACAGCCAATCACAACTTCATCAATTCTGGACTGTACAAGCGCTCCGGAACACATCTGGCATGGTTCCAACGTCACATACATCGTACATCCCTCTAACCGCCAGTCGCCAAGCTTCCTACTGGCTTTTCGGATTGCATTCAACTCTGCATGAGAGAGTGTGTTTTTATCTGTATTTCTTCTATTATATCCGCGTGCAATAATCTTTCCTTCATATACGATCACGCAGCCAATTGGTACTTCTTCCAAAGCCTCCGCTTTCTTTGCCTGCCGGATAGCTTCTTTCATAAAACGTTCCTGATCTGTCAAGCTCTGCCTTCCTTTCCCATTTTTAACATAAAAAAAGCCCGGAGCTTCTTAACCCAAGCAAATTGAAATGTAACTTTATACGTTGAAGCTTACTCAAACTCAAAATATAGCAAGCCTTTTTCGTCTGAAATAACGATAGCAAAAATCTATTATAAAATCAACCCATTTACAAAATTTTTGCAGTCAATCGGATATTCGCAGTTACTGTTCATCGGAATAGGCTGCAAAAATTCGTGAAAAGCTTGCAAAAATTCATGAACTGGACAAGCTGAAGGAAATGAGATAAAAAAAGAAAGTGCCGAGAACCTTGATTTCTCTGGCACTTTCGCTGTTTTATGCTAGTCGAAGCGACGGGATTCGAACCCACGACCTCTGCGTCCCGAACGCAGCGCTCTACCAAACTGAGCCACGCTTCGTCAATGCAATTGATATTATATTAATAAAATCGCAGTTTGTCAATAGATTTTTTCAAATTTTTTTAATTTTTTCGAATATTTTTTTATCATGGTCATATACATTATTGAATCTGGTTTTACGGAGGGAAGATTTTGGCTGGATATCGGCGTTTTATCGCATATGTATATGACTACGAAAATGGTAAGAAAGGCAGTAACTGTGGTTTTATTAAAGTTGAGGTGAAAGATCAGCAATGTTCTGTTGAGGTACATCTGCATTGTCCGGGGCTTCCTGAGGATGTAATGTGCAGAGTTTATGGATTTACGCGAAAGGATGGACTGATCAATGGTATCCTTCTGGATAGCTGTGAGACAGAGAAAGAAATTATCGAATGCCTGATCATAACAGATGCCTTGAATATGAATGAGTCTGGCATAGCGCTTGGAAAGATGGGCGGTATGGTTATTATTACTGATAATGGCGGATTCTTTGGCACTGAATGGGATGACCAGATGATCCGGCCTGAAAATTTCCGCGAGTTGAAAGTAGAAACTTCACGTACATCAGATAGTCCTGTCGATGAGATTTCACACACATCAGATGCGCCTATCGATGAATCTTCACCCAATATGGAAAATATAAACTCCGACAATATTGACACAAGTTTAAATGTTTCTGCTCCTGCTAACATTTCTGATTCTTCTTTCACTGCCACTATACAAGAAATCTCAATGCCACCCGAAGTTTCTGAAATACATACAAAATCACCGGATACATTCACAGAGGCCTCAAAATCTGTAAATGCCCCAGAGAATAATACATCTACAGTTTTTCCAGATCACATAAATCTTAATAAACCGAATACTTCTTTTGTATCTGTCGATTCTTCCAAGAATGCTATAAATGAAGGCGAAATATCTAAAAGCACCCCTGATTCTGCTGCTTCGCAGCCACTTACACAGACATTTAATGCCCTCAAAGAGAACTCCAAAGAATCTGACTCCAACATACTGTCTTCACAACAAAAGAGTAGTTTGCCCAAGAAAGTTTCGCCTTCCACACCCCCAGTAAATCCCCAAAATCGCAAAACTTCTTCCGAGTTTTCCCCATTCTCAGATGGCGAAATTGCAACAGCATGGAAAATTCATCTTAATGATCTAAAGCGTTTCCCGCGTCAATACTGTGCGTTGCGCAATAACCGTTTTATCCAGTATGGACATTATAATTTCGGGCATTTGCTTTTGGGGCAGAAAAATAATGGGCAATATATTCTGGGTGTTCCGGGCAGTTATAATCAGCAGGAGCGTTTTATGGCAAATATGTTTGGTTTTCCGTATTTCAAAGAAAGCGATTATATAGAAATGTCAAAAGCTCGCGGCGGCTACTGGTATCGTTTAATCGATGCCCCGGATTCCCACCGATAAAATTGTCTTCTGAAGAATCTTCTGAAAGCCCTGAAGTTCTTCAAAAGTGTAACTTTCATATCCAGGTCTCAGGACTCCATCCGAGTCCTTATAGGCCTGGAGGTAATATTCTTTCGCTCCCTTAAGCCACTCTGCAATTTCTTCAAAATCTTTCTGCGTATGCAGTTCCCGCACAACTGTAGTACGAAATTCATAGTCCAGTTTTCCATGAAGCAAAAAGTCCGCTGTCTCAAAGATGCTGTCCATGTCTGGTTTCTCAATTCCTGTCAGATTTCTATAATTATCGGGACAGGCCTTAATATCCATCGCCACCTTATCAATCAGTCCTGCCTCTGCCAGATGTTTCACTATCTCCGGACGTGAACCATTCGTGTCCAGTTTGACAGCATATCCCAGTTCTTTTATCTTCACTATAAATTCTTCCAGCCCGTCAGACAGGGTCGGCTCACCGCCTGAGATACAGACACCGTCAAGAATGCCTTTTCTCTTTTGTAAAAATGCCAGAAGTTCTTCCTGGGCATAATCCGGCTGTTCCCCAGGCGCTGTTACCAGCACACTGTTCTGGCAAAATGGACAGCGGAAATTGCAGCCTCCCAGAAATATGGTACTGGCTACTTTTCCCGGATAATCTAATAATGTTGTTTTATTAAAACCACAGATTCTCATCTCATTTCTCCTCCATATGTAAAAAGAACCCTGTTTTACCAAGGTTCTCTTTTATCTTCTGTATTATCAAATTTAAAACTTTAAAAATATTAGTTCAGCTGATAAACCTCTGCTGACTGAAGACCAAAGCTTAATGCTTCTGAATGGCTGTTGCAGTAAATATCCACATGTCCATAAGGTGTTCCCAGATCTTCTACTGTATAGACGTTTCCGTTGATCAGAAGCTGTGTTCCGAACGGAACGCCTGCCATAGCTACTGTACGTCCTGCTGTCGGAACTGTTCCGCTGGCTGTCAGGTTGCCTGCTGTGCCACAGCACTGTGCGCAGTTGCAATATGCAGTCAGTGTAAAGTTACCAAGGTATTTTCCCTGACTGGAGTCTGCGCTCTCTGAAGATGACTGGCTGTCATCTGATGCAGAACTGTCGGATGTATCTTCACTGCTGTCTGTGCTCTCTTCATAAGAAGAATCACTGTCTTCGCTATAAGAATCTTCTGAAACTGTATCTTCTGACGATTCCTCCTCTGAATATGTATCTCCTGACTCCTCTGTATCATAGGAATCTTCTTCGTAATCTTCAGAATCGGAGTTCTCTTCTTCGCTCTGTTCCTGTGCTTCCGCTGCTTCTGCCTCGGCCTGCGCCTGAGCTGCTTCTCTGGCAGCTTTCTCTTCTTCTGCCTGTTGTACCAGCCGGGCAATGCTGTTGTCCGCATTATTAATCTCTGCTGTCAGTGCTGCTGCCTCTTCCTGGCTGGCGCTGATCTGACTTACATAAGAAGAGATATTATCACTGGTACTTGCCGCAAGTTCCTGAACCTCCTGCTGCTTGGATGCTCTTTCTGCAAGGAGTTCATCAATAGAAGCTTTCTCCTCTTTTGCAGTAGTTTCCTGATCCTTTATTGTATTCTGGAGGTTCTCGCATTTCTCCAGCATATTTCTGTCATACTGCGAAATCTTTGCAACGTTCTCGGCATTGTTGAGAAACTCTGACAGGTCTTTAGATGACAGCAATGTTGTCAGTGCAGATGTGCCGCCATTCTCATACATATACTGGATACGAAGTTTCATATCGTCATACTGTTTATTTAACGCTTTCTTTGCTTTCTTTAATTCTGTGTGAAGCTGATTCAGTTCATTCTCTTTCTCTCCCGCCTGTATGCTGAGTTCTGAGATTGCATTGGTCAGATCTTCATACTGTGTATTTAAATCAGACAGATAGTTCTCCAGCTCCTGCTTCTTGCTCTCAAGGCTGTCAATGTTCGCCTGTGCCTGAGCAAGTCCGGCTTCTGCTTCCTGTTTCTGAGCCTGCATATCAGCGATCGCATCTTCTGTTGCATATGCAGTTGTTCCCATGGAAAAAGTAAGCATTGCTGCCAGCAGTAATGAAAAAACTTTTTTCTTCATAAATTAATCACCTTTCTCGTTAATCTGAAGTTCAGTATAACATATTTCGTAAAAAAATCAACACTTTTTATTAACTTCTGTAATAATTACGTAATATTTCACAATTTTAAATACTACAAAAAAGAAGCCCGCACGACAGGACTTTTTTAACAGGAGATCACGGCAAATTTCTATCACGAAAAAAACAGACACCATCCCATCTCTGAGACAATGCCTGTTCCTCTTAACCTATTTTCAGTATTTTACGTTTATTCTTTACCAGTTATTCTGCAGCCACTGCTTCTTCTGGCTCTGCGTCCATGACTTCCTGGTATTTCTCCAGAATAATTGTCTGGATTCTGTCACGTGTTCCGGAATTGATCGGGTGCGCGATATCGCGATATTCTCCGTCAGTTGCCTTGCGGCTTGGCATAGCGATAAATAATCCTTTTTCTCCTTCAATTACCTTAATATCATGTACTACAAATTCATCGTCAATTGTAATGGAAACAACTGCCTTCATCTTTCCTTCTTTTGCTACCTTTCTCACACGCACGTCAGTAATATTCATGATATATTAGCTCCTTTCGATTTTACCGAATCTATCTGGCTTTTTACTTATAATACATATCTGTCATTTTTCTCCACGACGATCTTCACTTCTCCCTCGCCGCAGTAATACGAATTTGCACGAATAGTATCCCGGCTTTCAACAATGCAGTTCTCAATATGGGTATTATCGCCCAGATATACATTGTTTAAAATCACAGAGTTCTTAATAACGCAGTTATTTCCTACAAATACGTCTTTAAAAAGAACGGAATTCTCTACCGTACCGTTAATGATACATCCGCTGGCAACCAGGCTGTTCTTAACCTGTGCTCCCGGATTATATTTTGCAGGTGGCAGGTCATCAATCTTTGTCTTAATCGTTGGTTCCTGTTTGAAGAAATAATTTCTGATCTCCGGTTTCAGGAAATCCATGTTTGTCTTGTAATATGCTTCTGCTGTAGAAATATTGCTCCAGTATTTATCAATCTTATATCCGTAGATTCTCTTAAGATTCTTATAACGGATCAGGATATCCTGGACGAAATCATGACGTCCTTCCTGTGCAGCTCTCTCGATAAGCTCGATCAGCTGTCTTCTGCGGATAACGTAAATACCTGTTGAAATTGTATTATAGGAAGAAACCATTGGTTTCTCTTCAAATTCTTCAATCCTGCAGTCTTCGTTCATGCGCAGAACACCAAATCTCTCGATTTCATTCGGATCATCACAGGTAGTACATACAACTGTAACGTCTGCACGTTTGGCAATATGATATTCAAGAACTTTATTGTAGTCCATCTTATAGATACAATCTCCAGATGCAATTACAACATATGGCTCATGACTACTCTTAAGGAACTGCAGGTTCTGATAAATTGCATCTGCTGTTCCCTGATACCAGAGGCTGTTCTCCTTTGTGATGGTAGGTGTAAACACAAAAAGACCACCCTGTTTTCGTCCGAAATCCCACCATTTGGATGAACTTAAATGTTCATTCAGGGAACGGGCATTGTACTGTGTCAGAACAGCAACTTTCTGGATATGAGAACTTGCCATGTTGCTTAGTGCGAAGTCAATGCTCCTGTAGCTTCCGGCTATCGGCATTGCCGCAATCGCTCTCTTATTTGATAATTCTCTCATGCGGTTATTATTACCGCCTGCCAAAATAATACCTATTGCTCTCATTATTTGTCACCGTCCTTTGCTGCAATTACCTGTCCGCCGGCCAGCTCACCATCAGGATAATCCTCAGGTGTAGTAATTCCTGATATTGCTGTATTCTTGCCAATTCTTACATTATCCGGAATCACACTGCGCTCACCGACAGTAGCGATTCCAAATGAATATACTGCAGGTTTCAGCACGTTCGGTGCTTCCTCTCCGCATCCCAATACAACATTATTTCCGATCGTAACATCCTCGGCAATGATTGCTTTATCCATCTGTACGCCCTCTCCTATCGTTGAGTTACGCATAATGATAGAATCGCGGATCACACTGCCCTTTCCGATCACAACATTCGGTCCGATTACTGAATTATGTACTTCTCCGTAAATCTCCGCGCCCTCTCCGATCAGACATCTGTCAGTAACAGCTTCTGCGGAAATATACTGCGGCGGGATGATATCTCCCTTTGTATAAATCTTCCAGAATTCTTCGTACAGATTAAATTCCGGAATGATATCGATCAGTTCCATATTGGCTTCCCAATAAGAGCCAAGTGTTCCTACGTCCTTCCAGTATCCATTGTATTCATAGGCAAAAAGTCTCTCACCTTTCTCCTTACAATATGGAAGAACATGTTTACCAAAGTCACAGCTGCTCTGATCCTTCAAAGTCATCAGCGCTTCTTTTAAAGCAGGCCAGCTGAAAATATAGATACCCATGGATGCCAGATTACTGCTTGGATGCTCCGGTTTCTCTTCGAACTCTGTGATCCTTCCCATCTCATCTGTTACCATGATACCAAAACGGCTTGCTTCCTCAATAGGAACCGGCATACAGGCAATTGTCACGTCCGCTTTATTCGCTTTATGGAAATCAAGCATCACTTCGTAATCCATCTTATAGATATGGTCACCGGATAAGATCAGAACGTAATCCGGGTTATACTGTTCCATATAATCCATGTTCTGGAAGATCGCATTGGCCGTTCCTGTATACCACTCACTGCTGGTACTCTTCTCGTAAGGTGGAAGTACTGTTACACCACCTTCATTTCTGTCAAGATCCCACGGAATACCGATGCCAATATGTGTATTAAGCCTGAGAGGCTGATACTGTGTTAATACGCCTACTGTATCGATACCCGAATTAATGCAGTTACTTAACGGAAAATCTATGATGCGGTATTTTCCGCCAAAAGAAACTGCAGGTTTTGCTACTTTTTCTGTCAGTACACCCAGTCTGCTGCCCTGGCCGCCAGCTAGAAGCATGGCTATCATTTCTTTCTTAATCATGCAATCACCTCTTGTTGTAATTATGATTATTTAATTATAGCACATTTTTCCCCGATAGTGAACATTATTTACAATTTTTGTTTGATATATTTATTTTTTTTATTATTTTTGCACACGTTTTTTCATTTGTTTGCTGTGTTTCTTTATATATAATTATGCACTTTTTATATATATATTGTCGTTTTTTGTTTTTTTTTATCATGTAGGACATACTTAAAGAAGCTCTTTTCATTTTCAGGCACAGGGAGTATAATGAGTTAAATATGTTACTGTTCACTCTGTTCTCAGTAACACGCTTCGCGATGCAGGAAATATGAACCTCCTTGCGCAAGGCCCAAAGAGTATCGTTTGCTTCGCAAACTTATTTATGCTATTCGCATAAATTCGCGCAGTATATCTCGGAATTTTGGCATTTTTATGTCAAAACATCTCGCGGGATAGTGGTGTGTGAGTAGTAACTTAAATATATTTAATAAGGAGATTATAGAATGTATCAGATAGATTTTCATAAACCGCTTCATATACACTTTATCGGTATCGGCGGAATCAGTATGAGCGGACTGGCTGAAATTCTTCTCGGAGAAGACTTTGTTATCTCCGGTTCAGACTCCAAATCCAGCCCTCTTACTCAGGCACTTGAGCAAAAAGGAGCTACTGTTTACTACGGTCAGCGTGCCTCAAATATCACAGACAACGTAGATGTTGTCGTATACACTGCAGCTATCCATCCTGACAATCCGGAATTTGCCTGTGCAAAGGAAAAAGGACTTCCTATGCTTACACGTGCAGAACTTCTCGGACAGATCATGCGAAATTATGATACACCGATCGCTATTTCCGGAACTCATGGAAAAACTACCACAACCTCTATGGTATCTCATATTCTTCTTGCAGGAGACTGTGATCCTACGATCAGTGTCGGCGGTATCCTTCCGGCTATCGGCGGTAATATCCGGGTTGGCGAATCTGAAACATTTGTCACAGAAGCCTGTGAATATACAAACAGCTTCCTGAGCTTTTTTCCGAAGATCAGTATTATCCTGAACATGGATGCTGACCATCTGGATTTCTTTAAGGATATTGATGACATTCGTCATTCTTTCCGTCGTTTTGCAGAACTTCTTCCTGCTGACGGCACACTGATCATCAACGCAGATACGCCTAAATATGAAGACATTATCCGCGATCTTCCATGTAATGTGATCACTTATGGTCTGGAACACGATGCCGATTATCAGGCAGCTGATATCACTTATGATAAATATGGACATGCATCCTTCTCTGTTCTTCGTAATGGTGTAAAAGTTGGCAGCTATTACCTGAAAGTGCCGGGCATCCACAATGTTTCCAATGCTCTGGCAGCTATCGCTCTTGGTCATCTTCTTGGTCTTTCCGAAGAAGTGATCATTAAAGGACTTGGAAGCTTCACAGGAACAGACCGCCGTTTCCAGTATAAAGGTGAAGTTGCAGGCGTTACTATCGTAGACGATTATGCACATCATCCGACAGAGATCGAGGCTACTCTTCATGCAGCGCACAATTATCCACACAAGAAATTATGGTGCGTATTCCAGCCTCATACATATACACGTACCAAAGCGCTCCTTCCGGAATTCGCCAAGGCACTGAGTCTGGCAGACCACGTAGTGGTTGCAGATATTTATGCTGCAAGAGAAACAGATACTCTTGGTATTTCCTCTGAGGATCTGCAGAAACGAATTCAGGAACTTGGAACTCCATGTGAATACTTCCCGACATTTGACGAGATTGAGAATTATCTTCTTTCTAACTGTCAGGAAGGTGATTTGCTCATCACTATGGGTGCGGGAGATGTCGTAAATATCGGAGAGCAGCTGCTTGGTAAATAATGCCGGCAGATTATAAGATTTTTTCTTAATATTAGATGATTGTTAAAGTCCTCGGCTTATTGCCGGGGATTTTTCTATTGTAAATGCAGGATTTTACTGAATGCCAGGATTCTTTGAAAAAAGTTATAAACAATTTATCCCCCTTTGTATTACGCATATTTATGCGTATTTGAGTGACTTATCCACATTATCCACATTGTTATACACATTTTTATCCGCTTAAATATGTGGACTTATATGTGTACAAGTCACTTTACATAATTCGACTTCATTTATCCCTGTGATACATCATTTTTCCATAAAATTCGCCATTTTTCTAGTTTCCGATAATATATAAACAATTTCACCTTTCCACATTATCCACATTATCCACATTCAAATGTGGAAGAAATCTCAGGCAAAATCCCCTATTCTCTTTTAAAAAATCTTGTGCTATAATTCAGGTTATCATTCAGGGTGTTACTGTTGACTCCGTTCAATACCATACTTCACGTCACACAGTAACTTTGAATTACCCAAAACAACCGATAAACTGTAGCTTATTAAGAAAGAGAGTGGAGATTCATGGCTATGATCACATTACAGAATTCCCGCAATGCGGAAGTGACTGTATTAACAAACAATTTCATAGACAACTATATGCCCGAAGCCAACGGAGAATTTGTAAAAGTATACATCTATCTTCTGAGGCTTCTTTCTGACGCATCCGTACCTTTCAGTCTGGAGCAGATGGCAGATCACTTCTTCTGTACAGAAAGAGATATTGTCCGCGCCTTGAAATATTGGGAAAAGGTAAATCTCCTTACCCTGACTTACAGAAGCAACGAAGACATTACGGACATTACTCTGAACGTACCGCCTGTTAAATCTGACGTTTCTGATTCATCAAAACCAGCTGTTCAGACAGTTTCTGTTGCAAAAGATACTGTCGCCCAGTCATCTGATGTTTCAGCTCCGTCCACAAAGCCGGCCGCCAGATCAGCTTCTTCACTCTCACCAGACCGTGTAAAAGAATTAAAGCAGAACGATGAGATCGTGCAGCTCCTTTATATTGCAGAACAATATCTCGGTAAAACACTCACACCTACTGAAATGAAGAAAATCTTATTCTTCTATGATGAGCTGAAGTTTTCACCGGATCTGATTGAATACCTGATTGAGTATAGCGTCAGCCGCGGACATAAGAGCATCCGGTACATAGAAACTGTCGCTCTTGCATGGGCAGATGAAGGAATCACCACTGTCACTATGGCAAAAGAAGCTAACTCCCGTTATGCAAAAGAATACTTCACTATCTTTAAATCTATGGGAATCAGCGGCCGAAATCCAGTAGATACAGAAATTTCTCTTATGAATACCTGGCTTAATGATTATGGCTTTTCTATGGATATTATTCAGGAGGCTTGCAGCCGTACAGTCCTCTCCACCGGACAGCCAAGTTTCCAGTATGCGGATAAAATTCTTTCCGGATGGAAAGATAAAAATGTCCGCACATTAGCTGATGTCCGTCTTCTTGATGCACAGCACCAGCGTCAAAAACTGGAGAAAAAGACACAGAAGAAAGCCGCCGCGCCTAAGCCGGCTGCTACAAATCGTTTTAATAATTTCCATCAGCGGGAATATGATTTTAGTGAATATGAGAAAAAATTGCTGAATCAATAGATGTTTTACAGTAACTATTCAGCAGTCTACTATCCCGCGAGGTGTTTTGGCATGAACATGCCAAAATCCCGAGACATACAAGTCAAAATCCCATCGCCGAAGGCGATTTTTAATGGATTTTGACTCGTAACTGTGAAGGTACTGAACAGTTACATTTTACATAACAAAAGAAAGGGTGCAGCATTATGCCTTTACAGAATTATCAGTATGATACAATTATGAGGGAATACAGCAAGACGCAATCACAAAACCGCCGCATTCTCGAAGAACGCACACAGGAAATTTATGAGAAGATCCCCCGTATCCGCGAGATAGATGAGGAAGTTGCAACTTTAAGTGCCAGAAAGGCAAGAGCACTCTTAAGTGGAGAATCTTCCAGTCTCGAGGATCTCAAAGCAGCAATTTCTCTTTTGTCTCAGGAGCGCAATGCTCTGCTTGTATGTAATTCCTATCCGGAGGATTATCTGGAGCTTCCTTATAAGTGTCCGATCTGCCAGGATACAGGCTATGTGGGCAGTCAGAAATGTACCTGTTTTAAGAAAGCAGAGATTGAGCTGCTCTACACACAGTCCAATTTAAAAGAAATTCTCAAAAAAGAAAACTTTGACCACTTTTCTTTTGATTACTATTCTGATACAATGAAGAACGAAGCCACAGGGCTGACCGAAAGGGAGACAGCCAAAAGGGCTTATGATATAGCCAGAGGGTTCGTGAGAAACTTTGATGATTCTTTCGAGAATCTGTTTCTTTACGGTGATACCGGTGTAGGCAAGACTTTTCTTTCCCACTGTATTGCTCATGAACTTCTGGAATCAGCACACTGCGTAATGTATTTTTCCGCATTTGACCTGTTTGATCTGCTTGCAGAATCCAAATTTTCCAGAGAGAAAACAGAAGGCGAGGAATTTGTATTTGACAGTGATCTGCTGATTATCGACGACCTGGGAACCGAACTTACCAACAGCTTTGTCTCTTCCCAGCTGTTTTTGTGCATAAACGAACGTATCATGCGCAGGAAGTCTACGATCATATCAACAAATCTGAAACTGGAAAATTTCTCGGATACTTATTCCGAGCGAACTTTTTCGCGAATCGCCAGCAATTACCGCATGGTTAAACTGGAAGGAAAGGATATCCGTATACAGAAAATTTTTTTAGGAGGAAAATAAAATCATGGCACAGGCAACAACTAAAGATTTAACTACACTTCCGGTGGGCAGACTTGGTCTGATCCCTCTGATCAGCTGTAAGGATCTGGGTGAGAAAGTAAACGAATGGCTGGTGCAGTGGCGCAAGGAACGCAGCCACGAAGAGTTTGATTCTTTTGCATTCGAGGGATATCAGAGAGATTCCTATCTGATCCCGGTTCAGACAGCACGTTTCGGTTCCGGTGAAGCGAAATGCACGATCATGGAATCCGTACGTGGTGATGATATCTATCTGATGGTTGATGTATGTAACTACAGTCTTACCTATAATATTGGACCGTATAAGAATCTTATGTCCCCTGATGACCATTTTCAGGATCTGAAACGTGTTATCGGCGCTATCGGCGGAAAGGCCCGCAGAGTAAACGTTATTATGCCATATCTGTATGAAAGCCGCCAGAATATCCGCAGCGGCAGAGAGTCCCTGGACTGCGCAACAGCACTTCAGGAACTTGTAAGCATGGGTGTGGAGAACATCATTACATTCGATGCACATGACGCTCGTGTACAGAATGCAACACCACTGCATGGATTTGAAACAGTGCAGCCATCCTATCAGTTCATCAAGGCTCTTCTCAAAAACGAAGAAGGACTGCATATTGACAATGATCACTTTATGATTATCAGCCCTGATGAGGGAAGTATGAATCGTGCAATTTATCTTGCCAACATTCTTGGTGTTGATATGGGTATGTATTATAAACGTCTTGACTACTCCAAGAGAATCAACGGACGTCATCCGATCGCAGCTTACGAATTCCTTGGACCAAACCTTAAAGGCAAGGATATGATTCTGATCGATGATATGATTTCCTCCGGTGATACAGTTATTAAGATTTCTTCTCTTCTTAAAGAAAGAGGCGCCGGCAGAATTTATATCTGTTCTACTTTCGGACTGTTCACAGATGGACTTGAGAAATTTGACGAAGCTCATAAAGCAGGTGTGTTTGACAAACTGCTTACCACAAACCTGATCTACCAGTCTCCTGAGCTTCTCGCAAAAGACTATTATATCTCCTGCGATATGAGTAAATATATTGCCCTGATCATTGATACTCTGAATCATGACCAGTCCGTCAGCCATCTGCTCAACCCGGTTGACAGAATCAACCGTTGTGTAAGCAATTACATGGCTCAGTATAAGGAAAAATAATAACTAATAAGTAACAAAGGCGGATTGCAGATATCCGACTGACTCATAAAAAGAGAGATTATATGTTTAACTCCTGTTAACACATTTCGGAGTAATTACATATAATCTCTCTTTTTTATTTATGAAAGAATCAATTTTTGATATGGAATTCCTTCCCTGTCCAGAATCTCCATCTCCCGTTTATGGCAGGTACTGATAATGATCTGTTTATTTTCTTTATGCATCCATCTGAGAACTGCCGCGAGCCGTTCTTCATCATACATGCCAAATACATCATCCAGTATCACCGGAAAACTCTCTTCCTGGCACAGAAGCTCACCTGCCGCCATACGAAGTGCAAAGTAGATCTGTTCCATTGTCCCTCTGCTGAGACGTTCCAGCGCTACTGTTCTGTCACCGGTATTCACTGTCATACGGAATCCTGCATCCATGAGGACTTCCTGATACTTTCCGCCGGTAATTTCACTTAATATCTGAGAAGTACGGATCCGAAGTTTTCTGCCTACCTGATGATGGATATTTCCTGAAAGCATCTCAATCGTTTCCATAGCCATATTTAAAGCCTGCACTTCCATCTCCTCTGACGTCGGCAGATAGGAATTCTCTTCATATTCCTGATATTCTTCCTGAAGATTACGGAGTGCCGTCTCTTTCTCGTCATAATCCTGTTTAAGGCTTTCTTTGCTCCATTTCAGTTTCTCCTGTCTGGACATCCAGCGACTCTTCATACGCATTCTCTTCTGAAATTCTCTTGCGTATTTCATCTGCTGTTTTCCACAGAATCCCACCAGCATCGCAGCTATAACGGCAACAACAATGCTCACCACAACGCTGTCCGCCATAATCGCAGATAAAATCAGCGCTATGATTCCGACTGCCGCTGACACCAACATTCCCATAGCAAATCCATTTCTTTTCTTTCTTGTCTCTGCAAGTCTCTCGTCCAGAAGAACCGCACCATTTTCATCACCGGGGCGCATCCCAAGAGAACCTTCCTTCTCATCAATATCTGCAAGTTTTTCTTTCAGATCATTCATTTCATTTATCACATAATCCATCTTTGCCTGAAGCTTCTGCTGTTCTGTTTCTGTTTCCTTCTGCTTCCGGTCTGCCTGTACCTGGTAGCCTTTTCTTGACATTTTCAGCATCTGCATGGCACGTCCAAGATCTATGGAGCTGTCTCCCGCTCCCTGATAACTTGCCATATAATTCTGAAGTTCACGTACCAGGTCCTGACCTGTTACGCTCTTAAGCTGCGCAACAGAAACTGTATTATCGTAAATAGCCTCACTGATATTTCCAAAGATTTTCTCCAGTCCCACCTCATCAATATCTGCCAGTTCTTTCGTATCCTCATTCAGCAACTCTGCCAGAACATGATCTTTCTGAAAATTTCTGGACAGACGGTAGTCATGGTCTTTACTGTTAAACCATATAATACCGCCATACACTCCCGGATTTTCCCATGGTTCATATGTATTGTAGGTATCGTTTCTCGCAGCCTTTCCACGCATTCTGGTCAGTCCAAAGAGCATACTCTTTATAAAAGTATGAATCGTGGTTTTGCCACTCTCATTCTCTCCATAGAGAACATTAATACCCGGGGAAAATTCCAGAGTCTTATCATGGACTTTCCCAAAGTTTTTAATATTTAACTTTCTGATAATCATAGCTTACCTGTCACCTGCTTGTCTCCAGCAGAGCCTGAAGGCCATAATACAAAGCCTTCTCCTCCACGATATTTCTGTCTTTCTCAAGGAAATAGCTGATATAGTCGCCGATCAATGTTCCACTATATTTCTTCTGAAGTGTTTCCAGATCATATGCCGGCCTGGACTCGTCCAGTACTTCTGTCACATATCCGAATGATTTCAGTCTCTCTGGAAGCAGCAAAAGCTCCGGTGCCCTGGTTCCTCTGACCACGATCCTGTAAATATTCATACGCCCTTTGCTTGCCAGATCTGCTTTCAGCATGTCCTCAAGTGATGCCTGCGTAGAATCCTCACGCAGCATCAGAAGAATCTGTTCATAAGAACGACAGGCAAAAGGAACAAAGGTTGTCTTAAGTCTTCCATTTTCCAGATGCCCTTCTATGTATCCATGCTCACCAAGGTCATTTCTGTCAATAGGCTCTAACGCGCCCGCATAAGCCGCATTATCCCTGATCAGAATCTGTGGTTTATGAATGTGTCCAAGCGCAACATAGTCAAATCCTGAAGAAACGATCGATCTGATATTCATGGGAATATGGTTTGCATCACCGCCATGCGCGAGGAGAATATGAAGTCCTTCTCCCTCCACCGGACGCACCGCATCATACAGCGGTTTATCAATCTCCTGATGCTCATAGCTCAATCCATATACATAAACGTCCAGTTTCTCATCCTTGACACATGTAAGCTGTTCATTCTTAAAAAATGTCACATTCTTTTCCCACTGAAAGTCCCGGTAAAAAGAATCTGCCTTGATGTAGTCATGGTTTCCTGCCATCAGATAGATTCTTGTATCCGGTATGGTGGAAAACAGGTAGTTTACTTCTTTTAGCTCCCGTAAAAGAGGCTGGCGGTGGAATAAATCTCCTGCTATAAATAACAAATCCACCGGATTCTCACGGATACCCGCAATAACCCGGCGGAAAGTTTCCCAGATTTCTTCCTCCCGCCTGCTGCTCCATGGGCAGCCCCTGTCCGGGACCGCTCCAAGGTGTACATCTGCAAGATGAATAAATCTCATGCCAATCTCTCTTTCTTATTATAAGTCACAATTCTTAACAGTTCTTGGGAATGGAATTACGTCACGGATGTTGCCCATGCCGGTAAGGTACATTACGCAACGTTCAAATCCAAGACCAAACCCTGAATGGCGTGTGGAACCATATTTACGAAGATCAAGATAGAAATCATAATCTTCTTTCTTAAGTCCCAGCTCATCCATACGTTTCTCAAGTTTCTCAATATCATCTTCTCTCTGGCTTCCACCGATAATCTCACCGATTCCCGGTACCAGACAGTCCATAGCCGCAACAGTCTTGTTATCCTCATTCATCTTCATGTAGAATGCCTTGATCTCCTTCGGATAATCTGTTACAAATACTGGTTTCTTAAAGATTTCCTCTGTCAGATAACGCTCATGCTCTGTCTGCAGATCGCATCCCCAGAATACTTTATAATCAAATTTATCGTTGTTCTTCTCCAGAAGTTCTACTGCCTCTGTATAAGTAACATGACCAAACTCAGAGTTGATTACATGGTTCAGTCTGTCCAGAAGTCCTTTATCAATGAAAGAGTTGAAGAAATTCATCTCTTCCGGTGCGTTCTCAAGCACATAACGAATTACATACTTCAGCATTGCCTCTGCCAGATCCATGTTGTCATTTAAATCTGCAAAAGCACACTCAGGCTCGATCATCCAGAATTCTGCTGCATGACGGGTAGTGTTAGAGTTCTCAGCACGGAAAGTCGGTCCAAATGTATAAACATTGCGGAACGCCTGTGCAAAAGTCTCGCAGTTTAACTGGCCACTTACTGTCAGGTTGGTTTCTTTTCCAAAGAAGTCCTGAGAGTAATCAACAGCACCCTTGTCATCTGTCGGAATATTGTTCATATCCAGAGTAGTTACCTGGAACATCTCACCTGCACCCTCACAGTCACTTCCTGTGATCAGTGGAGTATGAACATAAACAAATCCCTGTTCCTGGAAGAAACGGTGGATTGCATAAGCACACAGGGAACGTACACGGAATACTGCCTGGAATGTGTTTGTTCTCGGACGAAGATGTGTGATCGTTCTTAAGTATTCAAGGCTGTGACGTTTCTTCTGAAGCGGATAATCCGGCGCAGAAGTACCCTCTACTGTAACTTCTGTTGCCTGGATCTCAAATGGCTGTTTTGCCTGTGGCGTAGCTACCAGTGTACCTTTGACGATAATAGCAGCACCTACGTTTAATTTACTGATCTCAGCAAAGTTCTCCATTGTATCATGATAAACTACCTGCAGAGTCTCAAAGAAGGTTCCGTCATGAAGCACGATAAATCCAAAAGTCTTGGAATCGCGTACGCTTCGTACCCATCCTCCTACTGTAACCTCTTTGTCCAGATATTTCTCTCTCTCTTTGTAAATCTCTTTTACTGTTGTTAACTTCATATCTATGTTTCCTCTTTCTCCTCATCGTTCTGGATGTTACACATAAAAAGACGAAACGCTGTTCTCGTCTGACAGCCGTCTCGTCTTTTAGTATAGACTATTCCCTGATTTCACGCAAGGAGTAATCTGGTATTTACTGTGTTTTTTATTCGTTACCGGGTACGAAACGAATAGTAACTTTTATCCTATCTTGGTACCCTCAGCGAATTTATACACTTGGCATAAATTCGCTTGTATGTTTTTGCCGTATAATGCAGACCATCATCGATAGTTCCTGCTCCATAGTGATCACTGGCAAAGCTGTAGCCTGTGGATTTCAGGTAGGAGTACATATCGATATAAGTATATGCAGAAGAAAGATTTGCCTTCATATAATCGTTAAAGGATCTGACTGCCGCTTCGCTTCGGTCTGCTCGTCCTGTATTTGAAAGCATCGTACGGTTCAACGGATTTACTGACATGAAATACAGTTCGCATCCTTTACCTTTAAGCTGCGGTGCAATCCAGTTATAATATTCTACATAATCTGCATAATCTGACAGATCATTTACTCCAAAGTTAAAAATTACCGCTGTTTTCTTAGAAAGAATACTGTTGGTGTCCTTCTGCACCATAGCATAAAGCTGTGACCATCCTGTGGTAGTAAGCCAGTCTAATTTCTTTCCCGCAGAGCAGACAAACTTCACATTTTTAATTGCTGATTCTCCCATTCCCTTCAGAACATTCTCCATAAATTCTGTACGGGAATCGCCCACAAAGATTACCTGTTTGTATTTATAGATATCTACCTGCGGGAGCTCAGCTTCTGTAAGATCTTTTTCTGTTGATCTGTTAAATACTACTGCATACAGGTTCATATTACCGTTTACTGTAATCTTCTCTTCTGCCTCATATTCCGGATTCACAGACTGCATTGGTTTTGATGACCATCCCATGAAAGTATAGCCTTCTGCATCTCTTACTCCTGGCAGAGAATAGGTAGAGCCTTTCGCCAGAGTCGTCTTCTGCCATACGCTTCCGTCATATCTTCGAAGTGTCAATAATACTGCCTTCTTTTGTACAGCATAAAAGTTTACATTTTTGTTTACCGTATAGGTTGTCTTTGTTGTTGCTTTTGTAGCATTCTTGCTGGTTGACCAGCCCAGATTGACATAACCGGTTCTCGCCGGGACTTTTGCAAATGTAATAACTGTTCCTTCTTCTACTGTCTGGCTGAGTTTCTTATAGGCCGAATTGCTGCTTCCATTTCCCAGATAATAGTTAACTGTGTAATACTTACTCTTTCTGCGCACCGCGTAAAACTGCACACTTTTTGTAATTTTTACAGTGTCCCCTTCGTTATATTCCACTGTGGTGTCACCTTTTACAGTTGTCCATCCCAGATTTGTATAGCCTTTTGCCTTCGGAACTGCCGGTAATGTGACGGTCTGATTCCTGGACGCATACATCATAAGCGCTGTATATGTTTTACTGGTACTTGTTCCACTGTTGTTGTTAAAGCTGACTTTATATGGCAGTTTCTTATATACTGCATAGAGATTCAGCGTTGATGATACTTTTACTTCCTGTGAAACCTTATAGGTAGCCTTGGTTGCATTTTTACTCTTAGACCAACCCAGTGCCTGGTATCCTGTTTTGGCAGGTACTTCCGGCATTTTCACAGTAAGCCCCTTTCCTATCTTCTGGTTAAGACTGGTAAAGTTACTGTTACTTGCCCCGGTATTTGTCATGAAATTCACTTGCAGCGCTGTACGGCGTACGATATAGAAGTTTGTATCCCCAAGTACCGTATACTCTGAATTCAGGTCATATTTCACTTCACTGCTGCCTTTTGTGTCGGTCCAGCCATAATTGATATATTTGCTATATGGCATATCCGGAAGTATAGCCGTATTTGTTTCGTATACTTGAAGAATACCATTTGGAAATACACCTGTTCCTGAATTATTATAAAGAGAAATCGTGCATTTCTTTGGCATATAGAAATTTAAAATTCCATTCTGAATGAATATATTCCAGCTCTCGCCTTTCTTCAGAGTGAGAAGATCACCGCCTTTAAGTGTGATCGCATCATTAAGCTTCTCATCTTTCTCAAGTTTCCACAGATCCGGTGCCTGTGAATCCGGCAC
>OGDR01000142.1_pt1 | contig 46412 bp, 55 predicted proteins | sample 1570501 | NCBI WGS metagenome assembly OGDR01 (sample SAMEA2582170, study PRJEB24529) | metagenome | reverse complement strand
TACATATGACTGCGGCTCATTTGTGGTGAATGGAACAGCAGTTGTAGGAAAGGAGGCCAAAAGCCTTATAACCGCTGCAAATCAACACAAAAAGGAGCTGATTTATATGAAATCGATATTTGAGCAGATGGGCGGCACTTACCGTCAGGAGGGCGATTATCTCATTCCAAACCTTGCACTGCCAGAGGAACCGGAATACCAGATTGGCAAGTATGGGCGTATGCGCCGCAGCTATCTGAAAGAACATCGTCCTGTTCTCTACGCAAACCTGCTCACAAGCGGAACGCTGCATCGGCACCTCGCCGAGATCGACCAAGCCTGCAACGAGCGCATGGAAATCATCGTTTCCGATATGGCAAGGCAGGAAGATGTGACCGAAGCGCTCAAAGCCGCCGACCAGATGGAATAGGTGCGCCGCATTCTGGTGACGCTGCTGGTGGCCTCCCTGTGCGGCCTCATCCGTGCCTACGGCGGCTTCGAGAGCATCCTCGCCTTCATCCGCCGGGTGTTCCGCGGCAAGCGGGGCGGCCAGCTGGGCATCGGCCTGCTGGTGGGCCTCATGGATATCGCCACCGCCAACAACACCGTGGCCATCGTCATGGCAGGCCCCATCGCCAAGGAGGTGGAGGAGGAATACGGCATCAGCCCCAAGCGCTCCGCCTCCCGGCTGGACACCTTCTCCTGCATCTTTCAGGGCATCATCCCCTACGGCGCCCAGATGCTGGTGGCCATTTCCACCTGCGCAACCCTCGGCTACGCCATCAGCGCCTTTGACATCATCCCCCTGCTGTTCTATCCCTTCCTGCTGTGCCTGTCCAGCCTGCTGTTCATCCTGTTTGACAAGAAATAAAGCGTCTCATTTCGTGTGCTTACAGCGAGAGCCCACCTTCTCAAGAAGGTGGGCTCTCGGCGTAATGCTTCCGCGATACCTGTATGACGCGGTGCTGTGGCCGCTGTCCACTGAAATCGCCATGTAAAAAAGACAGCTTCCAAGGGATATAGGTTTAAGCGCGGCAAATGCTCCGGCACACACTCTGCCAGAAGCCGCCGGTTGGCTCCCCCTTATTCTTCCTTCAGGTGCTCCTCCATCGTTTACAGGTATTACTGAAGCGACAGACCGTTGATCGCCTTTTCCATCTGCTCCAGAGCCTTTGTCAGGGTACACCGGGGACAGGCCACATTCATGCGCAGAAAAGCCTCACCCTGTTTACCGAATTCATAGCCGGCGCAGAACGCCACCTTGGCCTCATTGATCATGAAATGCTCCAGCGCCATGCCCCGGTAGGGCAGCTGGGAGCAGTCCAGCCAGACCAGATACGTACCCTCGGAGGGGATCATACGGATCTGAGGAATGCGCTCCCGCAGGAACTGATCCAGATACGCCTTGTTGTCGGAGACGTAGGCGATGGCCTGATCCAGCCACTCCTCGCCGTCGTTGTAGGCGGCTATGAGGGCGGCCATGCCGAAGATGTTGTCCAGCCGCGTCTGGGCAATGGACATCTCCTCGTTGAACTTGCACCGCAGGTCGTCGTCCGCCAGCACCAGGGTGGCCATACCCAGTCCGCCCAGATTGAAGCCCTTGTTGGAGGAGTAGCAGACCATGGAATGGCGCAGCACCTCCTCGCCCAGCAGACCAAAGGTGGTGTGGGGATGCTCCGGCGGCACGAAGTCGCAGTGGATCTCGTCCACCAGCATGAAGATGTTGTGCCGCAGACAGATCTCCGCCACGCCCTCCAGCTCCTGACGGGTCCATACCCGGCCGGTGGGGTTGTGGGGGCTGGAGAGCACCAGTACCTTCACGCCGGAGGCAGCCTTGGCCTCCATATCGGCGAAGTCAAAGGTGTAGCGCCCATCCTTCCAGACCAGCGGCGTCTCTACCAGCTTCCGGCCGCCCCGGGTGACCATGTCAAACAGCGGGTCGTAGTTGGGCATGGGTACCATGACCCTGTCGCCGGGCTTGGTGAGGATGCGCAGCATCACGTTCATGGCGTAGATCACGCCGGGAGGCGCAAAGGCCAGATGCTCATAGTTGACCTCAAAGCCATGGCGCTTTTTCAGCCAGCCCATCACCGCGTCATAATAGGGCTGCTGGCGCACGCCGTAGCCGTAAACCGGATGGGCGGCGCGCTTCTGCACAGCCTCCACGATGCAGGGAGCGCAGGCGAAATCCATGTCCGCCACCCACATGGGGATCACATCGTCCCGGCCGAAATAGTCCATATCGCAGTCCCACTTAAAGGAGAAGGTATTTCTGCGATTGATGGGGGTATCAAAATCGTATCTCATACAGCGCCACCGACCAGTGCAACGACGATCCACAGAATGATGGACACTGCCGCCGCCAGCAGCGCATAGGGCAGCTGGGTGCGGACGTGGTCAATGTGGTCGCAGGCGGCGCCCAGAGAGGAGAGCACCGTGGTGTCGGAAACGGGGGAGCAATGGTCGCCGAACAGACCGCCGCTGACAACGGCGCCCACAGCGGCGTAGACCAGCGTACCCAGCTGACCGCCGGTGAAGGAGTAGGCCATGGGAACGGCGATGGGAATGCAGATAGCGAAGGTGCCCCAGGAGGAGCCGGTGAAGAAGGAGATCACGGAGCCCGCGATGAAGGCCACAGACAGGAACAGGGCGGGGGTCATCCAGCTCTCGCAGACGCCCAGCAGGAAGTCGGCGGCGCCCATGGACTTGGTGATGGTGTTGATGCAGTAGGCCAGAGCCAGGATCAGCGTGGCGGACATGACGCTCTTCATGCCCTGCACGGCGGTGTTCACCAGATCGGTCACACTCTTGAACACCTTGCGGATGCTCAGCTCGATGGACATATAGATCACGGTGATGATGAAGCACTCCAGGATCTTCACGCCGCCCTTGGCGATGTACGTCCAGATGGCGGTGGCTACCAGAATAATGATGGGGATCAGGAAGTCCAGCATGACGTTGGGCTTTACATCACTGTCGTTGCCCTTCTGCAGCTCCTCCAGCTCGGTGCCCATCATGGGAACGGCGCCGTCACGCAGCAGCTTGCCGGTGGTGCGGGCGCGCTGCTCCGCCTTGCGCATGGGCCCGAAGTCGGGGAAGATCTCCAGTGCGGAGAGTAGTGTGATGAGCACCATCAGAATCGCGTAGAAGTTAAAGGGGATGGCGCTGATGTAGACGCTCACGCCCTGCTCGTTAGAGGTCACAGGGCCGCCCAGATCCGCCACCAGACCGGCCACGTAGGCGCCCCATGCCATGAAGGGCATCAGGGTACACACGGAGGCGCAGGTGGAGTCGAGGAGGAAGGCCAGCTTCTCTCTGGGCACACGCATCTCATCCGTCAAGGGACGCATGACCACGCCGCGCAGCAGGGGGCTCATGTAGTCGTCGATGGTGAACAGGCCGATGAACCAGGTGGCCAGCTTTACGCTGCGGGGGGATTTCACCTTACCGGCGATCATCTCCGCAAACGCCTTGACCACGCCCGCCTTCATGAAGAACGCGATCATAATGCCGATGAATACCTGAATGAGCAGGATCCAGATGAAGTCCTCGTTGCCCAGAGCCTCCTCCGCCAGAGCGGAGAAGCCGAAGGCGGGGTCATGCCCCAGCAGCAGAACGCCGGAGAGACAGCCCATGAACAGGGCAAAGACCGCGTCCTTCTTCCAAAATGCCAGCAGCAGGGTAAGCGCAAGGGGAATCAATGACAAGATACCGTAGTTTGCAGCTTCCATTACAAATACCTCCTTAAAAATATAACGCGGGGGGGATGATATTGAGCCTCCCTTCTGATAATTTTGTTATATTCCTGATTATAATTTATCACACTGCCCTTGTCAACCTTGCATAAGTGCCAAGAAGTTTGATAATTTTTTGTCTAAATCGCTGCTTTAAAGGCTCTTTTCGCCTCGCTCTGCAAAAAAAATGTTATATCCCCGCCGCTTTCCAGCATATTAGGTGTTGATTTATCCATTCATTTTCGATATACTGACTTTCAGCAGCACTATGTGACAGTTTTTTATCAGGCAAGAATTATTGTTGAGAAAGTAGGGATACAGTGAGCAACTACGCCAGTCTTGAGCGATACATTCCTCTGGTGGAATTTATGGGGAAGATCTGCGGAAAGAATTATGAGATCATCCTCCATGACGTTTCCACGCCGGAGCGCTCGGTGATTGCCGCCTGCAACGAGCATCTCAGCGGCCGCCGCGTGGGCGACCCCATGACGGAGTTGGCCAAGGAACTGCTGCGAACCGGAGCCTATAAGGAGCACGACTATGTGGCCAACTACGAGGGCCGCACCCGGGGAGGCAAGCGTTTCGTTTCTTCCACCTATTTCATTAAGGAAAAGGGTCATCTGGTGGGGCTGATCTGCGTGAACCACGATGTGGAAGATATTCTGGTGCTCTCGGAGCATCTTTCTAACCTGCTTCATTCCTTTTCTCTTCCGCAAGAGGAGGAAAGCTCCGCCTATACCGAAAACCTGGATGATTCCATCCCGGAGCTGTCCAGCAATCTGATCCACTCCACCATCCTCGGCTATGGTATCCCCTCCGATGCCATGCATACCGCCGACAAGCTGGAGATACTCCGCTCTCTGGAAGCGCAGGGCGTATTCCAGACCAAGGGCTCCATCGGACAGGTCGCCAGGGAACTGCACATCTCCGAACCCACGGTCTACCGCTACCTGCGGCGTATCCGCAGCGAAGCAACATAATCTTCCGCCGCGGCGCTTCACCCGCAGGCGGGACGCTCTGACGTCTCGATGCATAAAGCGGCCGGCCACGGCTACGGCGTTCTGACAAAGACCCCAGAGCTTGTCCGCGAGGAGATCGAGGGCATGATGGCCGAGGCTGTGGCGGCGGCAAAAACAGCCGCACCTCCGGTACTTCCCGATCACTTCCACGTGGAGGTCACCTATGTACACCATTATGACGCCTATGGATGCTCCCACTATCCCGGCGCCAGCCTCATCTCTCCCACCACCGTGGCCTTTGATGCCGATGATTACGGTGATGTGCTGCGCTTTTTCTACTTTGTGATCTAAGAAACGTAGGTATATGCTATGGCTGTTATTGCCTATCAATACCGCGGTGATCTGGTGGATCAGATCCACCGGGGACATATCGCGGTAACGGATCACACAGGCAAGATCCTTTGGAAGCTCGGTGATCCGGAGCGTCTTACGTTTGCCCGCTCCTCCGCCAAGCCCCTTCAGGCGATCCCCGTGGCAGAAAGCGGTGCGCTGGAGCATTATGGTATTACCCCGCAGGAACTGGCCGTCATCTGTTCCTCCCACAACGGAGAGCCCTTTCATGTAAAGGCCGTGGAGAGCATCCTGCACAAGGCAGGTCTCTCCCCTGATCAGCTGTGCTGCGGGTCGGAATACCCCATGTATGTCCCCGCCGAGGACGCCTTGAAGATCGCCGGCATCCCCCGGGCGCCCATCTACTGCGACTGCTCCGGAAAGCACGCCGGTATGCTCATCACCGCCCGCCATTTAGGGGAGTCTTTGGAAGGCTATACTGCTTTGGAGCACCCCGTCCAGCAGCGTATCCTCTCGGTGTTCGCTGAAATGTGCGGCGTAGAGACCTCCGATGTCCAGTTGGCCGTGGACGGCTGCGGCGTTCCGGTCCACGCGCTGCCCCTTTACCGGCTGGCACAGGGCTACGCCCGCATGTCCCTGCCCACGCTTTTTGACCCCACCCAGGCCGCTGTCCTCCGGCGCATCACATCCGCCATGACAGCACATCCGGAAATGGTGGCGGGAACCGGTCGCATCTGCACCCAGCTGATGGCCGCCTTCGACGACCGAATCTTCTGTAAATCAGGCGCCAGCGCATTCTATGCCGTGGGCATCAAGGATAAGGGGATCGGCATTGCCCTCAAAATGGAGGACGGCGCCTCCTCCATCGTCCCGTATGCCATCCTCTCGGTTCTCACCCAGCTCGGCGTCATCACGCCGGAGGAAGCCTGTTCTCTGCCCCGCTACCACGACAAAAACCTTTACAACAACCACCACGCCGTCGTGGGCCGCACCGAGCTGGCCTTTCAACTGGAGCAGCTCTGCTAACGGCACGGACTGCACGCAAAACAGAGCGCATCTGTCCTCTTGCCAGAAAGCAGCATAAACAAAACCACCCGCTTATATGCTCTGCCGTAAGTTCGGCGTGGATGTGAAGAACTTCGCCATTGACCGTATTCCGGAGGAGCTGGCGGGCAAGTCCCCTAAGGAAATTCGTGCGGAGCTTTCCAAGACCCGTTCTGCGATGAGCGAGATCGGCTCCCGTGTGTCGGAGGAAATCTACCGTCGCCGTGCTGACAGAAACAAGGAACAGGAAAGATGAGGTGTGAGCGATGAAAGAGGAACGCTATCACATCGCCTTGGACGATTATGAACACGGCGTAGTGATTCGAGCTTTGAACGATTCCAAAACCGAACTGATGCATGAGGGTAAATCCACCGATGCTGTGGACGATCTTATCATCAAGGTCGGGTATGCCCCAAAGAAAAAGTTCAAGGTAATCGAGCGAAAGGAAAGCTCCGGTCGTGAATCGAGATAACGACAGACAGACCTCCATCATTCTCGCCGTACTCGGCATCCTGCCGATTGTGTGGCTCGGACTTCTCATTGCACCATCCGTTAAGGGTGGCTTGCCGGAGATACTGCCGAGCTTGATGAATGTGATGAGCGACCCATTTCATATAGAGCTTTGCGAGGACAGCGTAAAAGCTGTCCTCGTTTTGCTTCTCTGCTATGGAATGGGCATCGGGATCTACTTCTCTACACGCAGGAACTACCGACGCCGAGAGGAACACGGCAGCGCAAAATGGGGCAATGCCAAAGCCGTGGACAAGAAATACCGGCAGAACCCACCGTCCGAAAACAAGCTGATGACGCAGGCAGTCCGTATCGGACTCAACGGCAAAAAACCGCCGCAATCTGAACACCCTTGTCTGCGGCGGTTCCGGTGCCGGTAAGACACGCTTTTACTGCAAACCGAATCTGATGCAGGCGAACACCAGCTTCGTAATTCTTGACCCGAACGGTTACACTATAAGAGGATAGAAAAAAAGAGCGTTTCACAAACGAAGATTCCTTGAAGAAGGGAAGTCAAAACCGTGGCTAAGAAAGAAGAAATCAAAATCACAGCCTTGTATGAGCGTCTGTCAAGGGACGATGAACAGGCCGGGGAATCAAACTCCATCCAGAATCAAGAGTTAATATGTAAAGGGTGGTTTCTGCCACCTAATACATATGACTGCGGCTCATTTGTGGTGAATGGAACAGCAGTTGTAGGAAAGGAGTAAAAACACCTTATAACCGCTGGAAATCAACACGCAAAGGAGCTAATTTTTATGAAATCACTGTTTGAGCAAATGGGCGGCACATACCGGCAAGAGGGCGATTACCTTATCCCAAACCTCTATTTGCCAGATGAGCCGGACTACCAGATCGGCAAGTATGGGCGTATGCGCCGTAGCTATCTGAAAGCTCATCGACCTGTTCTCTATGCAAACTATCTTACGAGCGGAACACTGCACCAGCATCTTGCCGAGATCGACCAAGCCTGCAATGAGCGTATGGAAATCATCGTTTCTGCTATGGCAAAGCAAGAGGGTGTGACCGAAGCGCTCAAAGCCGCCGACCAGATGGAATGGGTACGCCGGATGAACAACATCCGCAGCCGTGCCGAGGAAATCGTTCTGACCGAGCTTGTATATGAATGACAAATGCCCGTTATTGGCTGTATGGCCGATAACGGGCATTTCTGCGTTTTAATCCTTTTCCTCGGTGCTGGCTACAAGTCGGTCAAAATCGCTCTGATACAGCTGATCCTGAATGACACGGTACTGCTCAAACTCGCTTTCCGCAAAGGCTTTTGCAATGGCGGCGGTGACCTTTCCTTTATCTCGCAGAATCTCTGCATCGTTGAATTGCAGAAAAGCGTCCAGCTTGGAGGCCCAATCTGCCATGGTCATAGGGATATGCCGTCTGGCCTGCCGGGTGGCGTAGTCCAGATACATGGTGACGATTTCGTTCAGCTCCTGCATTTCATCCATGGATAAGTAATTTTTTGCAACGGACACATCTGCCTTGACAATCTTGCCGTCAGGAGCATTCTTCCATGAGGTCAGTCCCATGTGTTCCTTGGTGTGATCGGCTCGTGCCATAATGACCTCTGCCGCTGTGCCGCCATGGACGGCATAGTGCATCTTATTCTGAACTGTGGCAAAGAAATCCTTTGTGGTCTGGCTATTGAGAGAGTAGTCCACAGCGGTGGCGTAAATATCCGTGATTTTCTGATAGAAGCGCCGTTCGCTGGCCCGAATCTCCTGAATCTCGGAAATCAGGTGATCGAAGTAGTCCTCATCAAAAATCTGCCCATTGATGAGCCTGCTCTTATCCAGCACATACCCCTGCTTGGTGAAGGTGTCCAGCACCTTGGTTGCCCACTGACGGAACTGCGTGGCTCTGCCGGAATTGATCCGATAGCCTACGGCTATGATGGCGGGCAAAGAGTAAAACTTATAGTGATAGGTTTTTCCGTTATCCGCAACTTGTGCAAAATTTGCACAAGTTGCATCTTCGGACAATTCACCGCTTTCATATACATTTTTCAGATGCTTTGTCACAACGCTCCGGTCTACATCAAAAAGCTGTGCAATGGCCTTTTGGGTCAGCCAAACGTCGTGATCCTGTACTCGAACCTCAATGCCATCCTCATGGGCATCTTTCGTGAACACAAGGAAATCCACTGTGCTGTTGCGGATTTGCAGTTTATCCTTCTTGGCGTCTGCCATATCGTTTCACCTCAATCTTCTTCGCTGGTTTTCTTCCCACGGCTCTTATAGACATTATACTGATTCTTGCACCGGGGACTGCAAAAAGCGGAATTGGAGCGGCTGCTCAGGAACACCTTCTGGCAGTGCTTGCACAGCCGCAGGGGCTTCTCTCCATCCACCAGCAGGAAGCTGAACATCATCTGGATGCCCAGCAGCAGGGAGTGAAAGTCCCAATAGATAGTCGGCTTGTCCAGCAGCTCGATATGATAGCTGGGCGCAATGCCGCCAAAGGCTGCCATGCCCTTGCGGTACAAATTCCGGGTGTCCTCGTCGATGAGGTCGTAGTCGTTATAGTACAGAATGGAGGTGGTCAGGGTGAAAGCCCAGTCCTTGAACTGCTGCGCCACCCAGTCATAGGCTTCCGCATACTCCCGCTGGAAGCTCATGGTTTTCGCCATGGGTTCATCCGCAAAGGTCATGGTCAGCGCCACCATTGTTCGGTCACCGGACACGCTCCAACTGGACTCAATGCCCTTCTTGACCAGATCCAGCTGGTCAAAGGGATAGAACAGCGCCAGATAGTCCTCGGTTTCCATGGATTCTGCCTTGATGAAGTGGTTTTTTGGCAGATACACCTTTTCATAGTCCATGAAGGACGGCGTGGTGGGCAGTGCCGTCATCAGCCCCAACAGACCGTAGTGGGTCACAAAAGTCAAAATTGCCTTTTCCACCGCATCCTCCGGGCTGCGGTTCATCATCAGCATCCCTACGTTCAGCGCCTCCAACACCATCTCGGAGGATTCTTTCAGCGGGTTATAGATGTCGGGCTTTGCCGTTTTCTCCGGCGTAATATAGCGTTTTCCGGTCTTGCCGGTCTTGATCTCATAGCGGTCATACCGCACCCAATGGGAACGGGATTGCGCAAACAGATTGTTCATGACGCTGTTCCTCTCAATTCGTAATCTATCTATATATTAACCATATTACCATTGTATCAACCGTCCTTGGCATCGTCAAGGGCGGCTTTCTTTTTTCTCGGCTTCGTTTTGTTCTCCCGGCGGATCACGGCATCTTTGCCCATGGTTTGCAGCAGCGCTTCATATTCCTCTACGAACTCGCGCTCCCGCAGGGTAAGGCCATGATCGTTTTCCAGCTTTTCGCTCAGACGCTCATACATCCGCTTTTGCAGCTTTTTCTGAATGGTCATCCGCAGCTTTCGGATGTTCCGGTCGGACTGCCCACGGATGGCGGCAAGCCGTGCGGTGCTGTATTGCTTGACGAACAGGTAATACAGCACTTCTTTCTGTTCATCACTGAGGGTGAAAAAGAGCTTGGAGAGAAAGCGGTTAGCTGTCAGCTCGTGCAGCTCGTAGGGGCAGGAGAAGAGGATGTCGAGAAAGTTTCCCTGACAGAGCTGACGGAACCTTGGCAGATTCATCCAGAGGGGAGCAATCTTCGGATCAGGTACAGCCTGAAACTCCAACGGCACGTCTCCACGCAGATTTTCGTGGTCACGCTCCCGGCGCTCCCGGTTCCTGTCCAGCTTGTTCCATTCGTCTACCACAGTCAGAAAATCCGATTCTGTCCGGGCTGCTTCCTCTAAACGCTTCAACGCCTCTGCACGAATCTCCCGCTTGAGTCGTTTTTCACTGGTGGGCGCGGCTTCTTCCTCCTCGTCCTCCAGCTCGGCATGATAGTCTCTGGGATGCTCGTCCTGCTCCAGCTCGCTTTCCAGCTCCAGCGTGTGTTCCTCTGCAAGCGCTTCCTCCAGCGTCTCATCCACCGGCGCAGTGTCAGACGAATCCTCCCAATCGGCAAAGCCGTCCGCATCTATTTCAAGACCAGTTTCCTCTATTTGCTCCTCGGCATCTTCTTCCTCATCGGAAAAATCATCATCCAGCAGCAGCTCATCCTCCCAAAGTTCCACGACAGCTTCACCTCCCCGAAAAAATATTTTTCTTTTTTTCAAAAACAGTTCCGATTTACACCCTGTATTTCTCCTATTAGTAGAGGAAGTAATCTTAGCACAAGTTACACAGATTACTTATGAGGCGGTTTGCAGAGAAAAGGAGGATATGGAGCATGGAAAAGCAACCGAAAGACACGGTTGGCTTACAGCCAACGGAACCAAACACATTATATCAAGAACCAACCAATCACGCAAGGAGGATGCCTATGGAGCAGAACAAACGAGAACAGTTTATCATCCGCCGCATCGGCGGCACCACCTACAAGGTCAGAGTCGTGTTCAACGAAAGCGGCGGCGAGACCATGGAGGATAAAATTTTACGGATTGTACGCAATGATATGGTTACAAGTGACGGAACCTATGGTATAATGGAGACACCGCAAATGAGCCGACAGTCTGAAAGGAGCGCATCATGAGCGTGAAACAGACTGAAAGCAAAATTACCGCTCTCTATGAGCGGCTGTCCCGCGACGATGACAACGCCGGGGATAGCAATTCCATCGTGAATCAGAAAAAATACCTCGAAAGCTATGCCCAGCAGAGGGGCTACACCAACTGCCGTCACTATACCGACGACGGCTGGAGCGGCGGCAATTTTGAACGCCCAGCTTGGAAACAGCTGGTTGCAGACATCGAGGCCGGGAAGGTAGCCCATGTCATTGTCAAGGATATGAGCCGGGCGGGGCGTGACTATCTGCAAACCGGATTTTACACGGAGGTATTCTTCCGGCAGCACGGCGTTCACTTTGTTGCCATCGCCAACAGCGTGGACAGCGATGACCAGAACAGCAATGAATTTGCCCCCTTCCTCAACATCATGAACGAGTGGTATCTGCGCGACCTGAGCCGCAAGCAGAAAACCGCCATCCGCGTCAAGGGAGAGTCCGGCAAGCCCACCACCAACTGTGCCATTTACGGTTACAAGAAAGACCCGGAGAACAAATACCATTGGCTGATCGACGAGGAAGCTGCCGCCGTGGTGCGGCGCATTTTCCGATTGACCATCGAGGGCAAAGGGCCCTACGATATTGCCCGTATTCTCTTTGAGGATAAGGTGGAAACGCCTGCTGTGTACTTCGGTAAGCAGGGCAAGGGTATCTGGAAAAGCAAAGAGGAATTTTCCAATCCCTATAACTGGAGCGGCTATGTCGTGGGACAGATCCTCTCCAAGCCGGAGTATATGGGGCATACGGTGAATTTTCGCTCCCACAAGCAGTCCTATAAAGATAAAAACGCCGTAATGAATCCCAAGGAGGATTGGCTGATCTTTGAAGATACCCACGAGGCCATTGTGGACAGAGAAACATGGGAGCTTGCCCAGAAGCTCCGCAAGACGCCCAAGCGCATCGACACGCTGGGTGAGGCGAATCCCCTGACAGGGCTTGTGTTCTGTGCTGACTGTGGAGCAAAGATGTATAACCACCGCTCCAAAGGCGGCACGGAGAATAATCCCTATCCCTCTGATTTCTTCGATTGTTCCTCCTATACCCTCGCCCGCCAGAAAAGAACTGCCGCCTGCTGCGGCCATTATATCACGACCAAGGCCCTGCGTACCCTGATTCTGGACACCATCCGCACGGTCAGCACCTTCGCAATTTCCAATCAGGCGGCGTTTATGGAAAAGGTGCGCTCTGCCTCCCAGTTCCGGCAGACGGAAGCGGCCAAAGATGCCAAGCGAAAGCTGAGCAAGGACAAAAAGCGCATTGCCGAGTTGGACACCATCATCAAAAAGCTCTATGAATCCTTTGCTGTCGGACGCATCACCGATGAACGCTTTGACAGTCTGCTGGCGGATTACGAAGCCGAGCAGAAAACGCTGCAAGTTTCTGTCACAGAAGCGGAAGAAAGGCTGTCCGCTTTCGCAGAGGACAGTGCCCGTGTGGAGCAGTTTCTGGAGCTGGCAAGGAAGTATACCGATTTTTCTGAGCTGACCACGCCCATGATCAACGAGTTTATTGAGAAAATCATCGTCCATGCCCCGGAGCGTATCGATGGCGACCGGGTGCAGGAGGTGGAAATTCACCTTCGCTTTATCGGGCAGTTTGAGTTACCCGCACCGGAGCTGACCGAGGAAGAAATCAAGCGGCAGGAGTTTTTGAAGAAAGAGCGCATTCGCAGCCGGGAGCGCTACCAGAAGTTGAAATCTGGGGAACGCACCGTGGGCGTTCCAGTTACGCTGACCTGCAAGTGCTGCGGGCAGGAATTTGCATCCAAGCGGACGAACACCCTGTTCTGCGGCCCCAACTGCCGTGCGAAATTCTACCGTCAGGAGGCGGCAGAGGGCCGCAGCCGGGCGTGTACCTGCGAAAACTGCGGCAAGGAGTTTATCACAACAAGGTCAGACGTGAAATATTGCAGTGACGATTGTCGGTATGCAGCACAGATCAAGCGGCAGGGCGCACGAAAGAAAGCCTTGCGAGAAGCTAAGAACGAGAAAGAAACGAAAACAACATAAGAAGAGACGCAGACGGCGGCTTGCCCCAGATCGGGCAGGCCGCCGTTTTTGCGCAGAAATGGAGGTATCATGCGTATTTTTGAAATCATAAAAGAAAACGTCAATCTGCGGGAAGCGGCAGAGCTGTACGGAATCGATGTAAACAGGTATGGCAAAGCGCTTTGTCCCTTTCACAACGACCGGCACCCCAGTCTGTATGTGGCGGACGATCATTATTATTGTTTTGCCTGCGGGGAACACGGGGATGTGATCGACTTTGTAGGCAGACTGTTTCAGCTTTCGCCGTATAACGCGGCGCGGAAGCTGATGGCAGATTTTCATCTCAGCCCGGACAAACCGCCCAGCGCAGCGGCGCTACACGCAAAGCGCATCCGAACAGAAGCACAGCAGCTCATGGAAAACGAGCGGCTGTGCTTTTCTGTTCTGTCAGATTACGCCCGTGTCCTGCGGGACTGGAAGATGCGGTATACGCCGCAGTCGCCTGACGTGCCTGTTCACGCCTGGTTCGTGGAAGCCTGTCACAAGCTCGACCAGGCGGAATATTACTTGGATATTCTTTGTGCTGGCGATTCTTTTGAACGTGCCGAAGTGGTGCAGCAGCAGATGGCAGGGGGAAAGCTGGACAGGCTGCGGCAGCGCTTAGAAAAAATTCACAAGGAGGAAATCGAAGATGGATATGACACCGCAGGCGTGGCCTGACTGGTACGACGGCAAACACATCAATGAAGTGCTGTTCTGCCAGCAGTTTTTGGACAAGCACCCCATGAAATGTGTGCGTGGGCGGCTGTTCACGGTGGATGGGCTGATTGAGGACGAGGGACAAATCGGCAATCTCATTCTGGAGGAAATCTCCGGAGTTCTGACCTCCGGGCTGTCCAAAGTTGTGACAAATCTGCTTGCCAGCATCAAGCTGCAAGCGTATTCGCCGCCGCTGCCCATTGAGACCGACCGTATCCATGTTTCCAACGGAACGTATTTCATAGACGGCAGCTTTACCGTCGTCAAGAGCTACTGCAACAACCGACTGACGGTTGCCTACAACCCTGACGCGCCCACTCCGAAAAAGTGGCTGCAATTCCTGTCCGAGCTGCTGCAACCGGAGGACATTCCCACCTTGCAGGAGTTTTTAGGCTACTGTCTGCTGCCAACCACCAAGGGACAGAAGATGCTCATGCTCATCGGCAAGGGCGGCGAGGGTAAAAGCCGCATCGGTCTTGTCATGCGCTCGCTGCTGGGCGACAGCATGAATACCACCAGCATCCAGAAGGTGGAGAGCAACCGGTTCAGCCGTGCGGATTTGGAAAACAAGCTCCTGATGGTAGATGACGATATGGATATGAGCGCTCTGCCCAAGACCAACTATATCAAGTCCATCGTGACCTCCGAGTGCAAGATGGATATGGAGCGCAAGGGCGTTCAGAGCTACCAAAGCCAGCTCTATGTGCGTTTTCTTTGCTTCGGCAACGGTGCGCTGACCGCCTTACACGACAAGTCCGACGGTTTCTTTCGCCGCCAGATCGTGCTGACCACCAAAGACCGGCCCGCAGGCAGAGCAGACGATCCGTTTCTGGTGGACAAGCTGCTGCGGGAAAAGGAGGGCATCTTCCTCTGGTGTCTGGAGGGGCTGCACCGGCTGATCGGGGACAACTATCAGTTCACAGTCAGCTCAAAGGCCAAAGAAAATATGGAGACGGTCAAGCGCAGCAGCAACAATGTGATTGAGTTTCTGCAATCCGAGGGCTATATCCGCTTTCGGGCAGACAGCGAGGCCAGCTCCAAGGCGATCTATGAAGCCTACACAAGATGGTGCGACGATAATGCGCAGAAGCCCATGTCTGCCAACCGGGTCAGCTCTGAGCTTGCACAAAATGAGCGGCTTTACAACGTGGAGGCCACCAACAATGTCCACGTCGGCGGCAAGCGGGTGCGTGGCTTTATGGGCATTGAGGTAGTCAATCCGCTGCCGTATTGAAAACGAGAAACGGACTTCAAAATTGCCGTACACGCCGTACACTCTGTACGGCTGTTTTTGATTCCATCCTAAAAAACCCCTTTTGCTTGTGCGCACCGTGAAGCATTTCACGGCAGCGTGTAAAATCTGTCGCCAAATCGGCGGCCGGTACGCAAAACCGGCGTACAGAAGCGTACAGAAGGCGGGCTTGCCGTACCAAACCGTACACCGACGGCTCTATTTTGCTATTCCAAAATCAATGCTTGTGAAATCCGTGAAGATTTTTGCCGCAGGTCGAACGGACTGCACCATCCGGTGATTTACCGAAGCGCGAAGGCGCTGCACCTGACGGCGGCATATTCTGCCGTTCCGTATGCTCTCACACAGAACGATGAAGCCGATAGGGCGAAGTTGTGAACAGGGCATCACGGACGGAAATCTGAGCGGATTTGCGGCATGGCAGATTTTTCACTGCAAAGCGCACACAGTTCACTTACTCAAAAACCAATATCACGAAAAATGGAGGTAAAAAGTTGATGAAATCCAATCTGAGAAATGAGATCAAGTCGTACATCGTCCGTCAGGGCATGACCATGCAGGAGGTGGTCGATCTGCTGCGGGACGAACACGGCTGGTCTGACAGCGTTTCCAACCTTTCAAACAAGCTCCAGCGGGAGTCCCTACGCTACACGGAGGCTGTCCAGCTTGCCGACGCACTGGGGTACGAAATCGTCTGGCAACGGAGAAAGTGAGGAGGGATTTTTATGACAGAGGCAGAGAAGAAACTGTTGCAGGCGCAGCACCGATTGGAGGAAGCGCAGGCACGGGATCGGGTCAAGGAACGAAAGATGCGAACGCGCAGGCTCATTCAGGAGGGTGCGATTCTGGAAAAGGTGCTGCCAGAGGTTCAAACTATTGAGCTGTCTGAGCTGGAGGGGTATCTTTCACGGAAACTAGGAAAACAAATCTAAATTTCAGATAGGAGGTCTCCGGGAAATCGGGGGCCTCCTTCTTTTTTCTCCCGTAAGGGCGCACTTACTCACCACCTGCTAAAGCAGGCGGTGGTAGCCCTCCCGTTGGTCGGGCACGTGCGCTCTCCGAGGGGGATTGCGGCTCCTGCGGGAGCCGCTGGACAAGGCTGCATTTCTACCAAACTGCCAGCCTTGCCCATGCAGTCGGCGCAGGGGTTTCCACTTTGGAAGCCCCTGTTCATGGGGTGGTATATTGCCACCCCATCCCGCCGCCTGCCTGCGTCAACCTGCCACCGGCAGCTTGGCACAGATACAGGGGTGGAACGATTTGTTCCACCCCTGCTGGCGGTACGTCGTATCTCACGACGTACCTGTTGCAATCGAGTACGGAAGAAGGGTTGCTGCGTTTCACAGTAGCCCTTCAGAAAGGACGGTAGACAATGGCGATTTATCATTTGGAGGCCAAAATAGTCAGCCGTGGAGCTGGGCGCTCCGCCGTGGCGGCTGCGGCCTATCTGAGCTGTTCCCGGATGCTCAACGAGTATGACGGGGTGCAGCATGACTATACCCGTAAACAGGGGCTTGGGTGGCGGCAGGTTTTTCTGCCAGCCACCGCCCCCGCAGAATGGCAGGATCGGGAAACCCTGTGGAACGCCGTGGAGGAAACCGAAACCGCAAAGGACAGCCGCCTCGCCCGTGAATTTGTGGCGGCGCTGCCCATAGAACTGAGCCGGGAGGAACAAATTCAGCTCCTGCAAGATTTCATCAAGGAGCAGTTTGTAGCAGACGGAATGTGCGCCGATGCTGCCATCCATGACCCATATCCTCCCGGACACAATCCCCATGCCCACATCCTGCTGACAGTGCGCCCGCTGGATGAAAAGGGAAAATGGCAGTACAAGACCGAGAAAGAATATCTCTGTGTCAAAGACGGCGAGGAACGGGGCTTTACCGCCGCCGAGTTCAAGCAGGCACAGGCCGACGGATGGGAGAAGCAGTACCAGTATAAAGTAGGCAAAAAGAAGGTGTATATGACCCCGTCCGCAGCGCAGGCACAGGGTTATGAAAGGATATCTAAGTATCCCAAAAGCACCAAATATGGCAGGCAGAATCCCATCACGGAACGATGGAACAGCGACGAGCAGCTTGTCCTCTGGCGTCAGGCATGGGCGGATGTGACCAATCTTCATTTGGAGCGCACTGGGCACGAAGAACGCATCGACCACCGCAGCCATGCTGAGCGTGGCCTGCTGGAGCGGCCTACGGTCCATGAGGGTGTGGTTGCCAGAGCTATGGATAAAAAGGGTATCATCTCTGACCGGTGCGAACTGAACCGGCAGATCAAGGCGGACAATGCCCTGCTCCGGGAACTGAGAGGACAGGTCAAAAAGCTGGCGCAGGCAGTCAAAAATACCATCCCGGCACTTGCCGATGCCATGGAGAATCTGCGTAAAAATCTACTGCTGTTCTGCTATCAGCTGGGGTATCTCCGCAAGGGTAAGGAACGCCTGAACACTTCGCTGAATACGCTGCGCCCAGCCCTCGCACAGTACAATCAGGTTGCAAAGGACATTCGAGATAAGACGAAAGAGCGCCGCAGCGTGCTTTCCGAGAAAAAGGCGCTCTCTGCTGTCCATGTGTTCCGGCACCGGGAACTGGCGGCTAAGATAGCGGCTCTGACGGAGGATTTGGAAGAACTGCGTTCGGAAAAGAATCTGCTTCTGGCGTCGTTGGCATATACCGAGGAAGATGCTGCCGAACAATTCCCTAAAGACATTGCCGCCATGGAGCAGAGCCTGAAACGGCTGGAAGAACGGGAACAGAAATATTCTGCCGAACTGGACGCTGCCCTGAACGAGTATGCCGGGCTTCGGGAGCAGGCACAGGGCTTCGATCCGGTGCAACTGTATGAAGCAAGGCAGGCCATCCGCCCCGGCAAGGAGCAGGAAGCGGAGAGCCGGGCACAGCAGGTCTACGGCGAAAAGTACAGCCCGCTTTTGATGTTTGACAGCAAAAAGGCGGTTTCCCGTATGCTTCATGAGGATATGGAGCGACAGGCGGTACGGAGAATGATGCGACGGGCGCAGGAAGGACAGCAAATTCCCCAAAAGAAAAAAGATAAGGGACAGGAACGGTAATGCCGTTCCTGTCCCACTTACCTATTTCATCTTTAATTTGGAAACATAGCAGCCATTTCTTCCGGGGTTTCTTTCATTCCTCTTTGAAACCACACTTCAATCCACCCATATAGGGTGTAAGCGACATAGGCAGAGGCATAGGCGGCCTGTGCGGGTTGTTCCGGCTTTGGAGCATATATTTCAAGGAGCACATTCTTCAACAAATAGATGAGCCCACGCTCGCTCAGCAGGCCGTAGAAATCCCGGTATTTTTCCAAGTGGAGAAAGAGCTCCCTTACCATTTGCGATATCGTTTTAGGCGGGTTGCTCTCATAGGTGTCGATCCACTCCGAGAACAGCTTATGGATATAGACGTTCAAAACATCTTCTTTCACTTCAAAATTACGGTAAAAGGTTGCTCGTCCAACCTGAGCGTGGCTGCACAGCTCGCTGATGGAAATATCATTCAGCGGTTTATCTTTTAATAACTCCAAAAGAGATTCGGTAATATGGGTAATCACATAAAGGTTTCTTCCCTCGTTGCTCATAGGTGATACATTTTTACTGGTTTGTCTCATTTTTCTGCTTCTCCTTGCAAATTAACAGCCTGAATGATACAATAGTAACGCCGATACAAATGTATATTCAATATGGTATCACATAAAAATCGGAAAGTCAAGAAAAGGAAGAAATGAAATCATGACATTACTGCAAAAAAGGCTGATCATCCTGCTGGTTGTCATAATTGTTGCTGCCGTTTTGGGACGATTGGTTGTGCGTGCTTTTCTCAATCTATTGGTGGGTGGCACGCTGTTTGGAGGAAATTTCCTATGAGCAAAAGTAAAACAAAGAAAAAAGGGAGAGTTATGTGGGGATTCATCTATGTTGTGGTATTCCTTACCGCTTTTCTCGCCTCGGTGGTAATGAAAATGACCGCTGACCCGTTTCACGGGAAGTATACAGTAAAATGGGATGAAAGCGTAGGAACAGTCTATGCGGATTTGTCCTATGGGGAGGGCGCAGCGAATAAATTTGATCTCTACGTTCCTGCGGATAGCAGCCGGGACAGCTATGGTCTGGCGGTCTATCTCCATGCAGGCGGTTTTACCACCGGGGACAAGCAGGATGATCAGGCCATGCTGCAATGGCTCTGCTCCAAGGGCTATGTAGCGGCAGGTATCAACTACACTCTGAGGGATGAAGCGCATCCCGAAGCAAGCGTATACAGCCAGTCCGTGGAGATTAGGGACAGTATTCCCCATGTGATTGCCGAGGCAGAAAAGCTGGGATATAAGGTGGATAAAATGGCGATCTCCGGCGGCTCGGCTGGCGGAACACTGGCACTGCTGTATGCCTATCGGGATGCAGAGCAATCACCCGTGCCGGTGAAGATGGTGTTTGAAGCGGTTGGGCCTGCCAGCTTCCACCATGAAGATTGGAAAAACTACGGCTTGGATCAAAATACCGAAGCTGCAGCAAATTTGTTCAGTGTGATGTCGGGAAACGCTATCACGGAAGAAATGATTACATCCGGCAGTTATGACGAACAAGTCAAGGACATTTCCGCTGATATGTGGGTGAATGAAAACACGGTTCCCACCGTCTGTGCGTATGGCGCACAGGATAAGGTGTGCCCGTTTGACAGTGTCAAGCATTTGGTGAACGCTCTGGAAGCGAATGATGTGCCGCACGAATACTTTGAACTGACCCATTCCGGGCACGCTTTGCAAAACGACAACAAGCTGTATGCGGCATACATGGATGCAGTCGAAGATTATCTCGCCCGATATATACCTGTGAAGTAAATAATGATTTTTTACAGACGCTCTTGGATGCCCTAAGGCACCGGGTTGGGCGTATGGTTTGAAAGAAAATACGAGTTTGGAGGAAAACAAGTCCGTGAAAAAAGTTATGATGACAGTATTCAAAATTGTTCTTATATTAATTGCGGTGGTCGTTGTTGGGGTCGTTGCATTGATTTTATTCGCTCTGCACAAAGAATCCAATTACTATAAATACACAGAAGCAGTTGGAGAAATCGAGCAAAAATATACGGCATTCGGGGATAAAGAAGTATCCTGTCAGGAATATGACGCAAATGATGATGTCATTGGGAAATATGCAGTTTGGTATCCCTCTGAGCTTGAAAGCAGCAATACCCAATACCCCGTTGTCATATTTGCAAATGGGACAGGAAGTACCTTGTCTACCTATAAACCGTTCCTAACGCACCTATCTTCGTGGGGCTTTATTTCTGTTGGGAACGATGATGAAAACACGAGGACTGGCGCTTCCCTGGAGGAAACGATAAAATTCCTGATTGCAGAGAACGAAAAGAAGGACAGCATTTTTTATCACAAAATCGACTTAGACAATATTGGGATTGCGGGACACTCTCAAGGTGGACCGGCGGTGTTCAACATGGTCACCAATCAGGAACACGGATCTATGGTTAAGGCCTTATATGCGGCAAGTGCAACATCATCTTACCACACAATGGTTATGGCCGATGGATGGGAATATGATATTTCAAGAGTAAATATTCCAACCTTCTTAACAGCAGGGACTGGCAGTTGGGATGCGGGGAATGCTACAAGCAAGGAGCAAGTTACCGACGATAAAAACGGCGTAGCACAGGGGATTTGCCCGCTGTGGTCTTTGCAGGAGAATTACAGCCTGCTCCCTGAAACAGTAGATAAAGTGATTGCAAGAAAGAAAAATGTAGACCATGGCGACTCATACAAGCAGTTTGACGGTTATATGACGGCATGGTTTGTGTACCATTTGCAAGGTGACACAGAAGCCGGGAAAGCGTTTGCCATTGGAGGAGAATTGTCTGCCAACAGCCTATATCAAGATGTACAGACAAATATCAATGAATAAAGTTTATGGAACAGCGCAGTTCATATGCTGTTCCAAAGATATGAAGCGGCATCCGAAGCACTTGTGGGCGAGGATGCCGAACTTCTTTCAGTATGCTCTATCAGGATGTAGGACAGGATGTAGGAAAGAATTAGTATATGCCTAATTTGAAAAAATTATATGTCATGCGTGTTTTATGGTGAAAATACCCTTGACAAATCGCTTTTCAGAAAAAGATGTTAGAGGACTTTGCCCGCCGGAATGGTCTGCCGAACCCTACCCACTTCACCGATGACGGCGTATCAGGAACCCGCTTTGACCGTCCCGGCTTTTTGGCAATGATGGAGGAAGTCGAGGCCGGACGAGTGGAGGCCATCGTCATAAAAGACATGAGCCGCCTGGGGCGCGATTATCTGAAAGTCGGCCAGGTCATGGAGATTTTGCGGCAGCGCGGCGTCCGGCTGATCGCCATCAACGACGGTGTGGACAGTCTGAAAGGCGATGACGATTTTACGCCCTTCCGTAACATTATGAATGAGTTTTACGCCCGTGACACCAGCCGGAAAATCCGCTCTGTGTTCAAGTCCAAAGGCATGAGCGGCAAGCACCTGACCGGCACCGTTATCTACGGCTATCTGTGGGACGAAAAGCGGGAACACTGGCTTGTGGACGAAGAAGCCGCCGAAGTGGTACGCCGTATCTTTTCCCTGACGATGGAGGGCTATGGCCCCTATCAAATTTCCAAGCTGCTATCCGAGGCAAAGGTTGAAATCCCCGCTATCCATCTGGCACGCTTTCACGAAGGAGTAAACCGGACGAAGCCGGTCAAAGACCCCTACGGCTGGGGATCATCCACCATTGTGAACATCCTGAAAAAGCGGGAATACCTGGGCCACACCATCAATTTCAAGACCCGCAAGCACTTCAAGGACAAGAAAAGCCACTATGTTGACGAAAGCGAGTGGACAATTTTCGAGAATGCCCATGAGGCCATCATTGACCAAGAAACCTTTGACAATGTGCAGCGTATTCGGGCAAATGTTCGGCGTTACCCGGACGGCTGGGGCGAGGCCCACCCTCTGACCGGCCTGATGTACTGCGCCGACTGCGGCGGCAAGATGTATGTCCATCGCGTCAATAACGGCAAGCGTGACCCACAGTTTACTTGCAGCCAGTACAGCAAAATTCCATGCGGGACGCTTTGCGGCACACAGCACCGCATCCGGGCCGAGGCCGTCCTGACCCTGATAACCGATATGCTCCGGGTCATCGCGGAGTATTCCCAAAATGACCGGGCCGAGTTTATCCGCACCGTCCAGGAAACGCAGGTCACCCAGCAGACCGCCGATATATCCAAGAAGCGGAAACGGCTGGCCGCCGCCCAAAAGCGGGCTGGGGAACTGGAAAAGCTGATTTGCAAAATCTATGAGGACAACGCCCTGGGCAAGCTGCCGGACGCCCGGTATGAGGCCCTGGACGCACAGTACGCCAAAGAGCAAGACGCCCTCAATGCGGAAATCACAGAGTTGGAAAAAGCCGTTACCGGCTATGAGCAGAGCCGGAAATCTGCGGAGAAGTTTATTGCCCTGATTGACAAGTATGAGAACTTCGACACGCTTACGAATATCATGCTCAACGAGTTTGTCGAGAAAATCCTTGTCCATGAGCGCGCCCGGAAAGGCAGTCAGGACACCACGCAGGAGGTTGAAATCTACTTCAACTTTGTGGGCCGGTATATCCCGCCCGCCTTGCAGCCTGTTCCCCTGACCCCGGAGGAACAGGAAGAACTGCGGAAGAAAGAGGAACGCAAGGACAGGCTTCACCAGAACTACTTACGCCGCAAAGCAAACGGCAAGCAGAAGGAATGGGAAGAACGCTACAACGCAAAGCGCAAAGCGCAACGGGAGGCGGCAAAGGCCGCAATCCGTGCTGAGGACATGGAAAAAGGCATTTTTATCCCCGTCAGTCAGTTACCCAGGCAGGAGCCCCGCAAGGCCACCGTATCGGCCAGCACCGCCGTTTAACAATTACAATGCAAAGGAGGACGAACATGAACGAGTTGACTTACACCCGCTGCGGGGATTACTACATCCCCGACCTGAAACTTTCCGAGCAGCCGGAGGCCCCCATCGGCAAGTATGGCCGTATGCGGCAACGCTACCTGAAGGAACACCGGTCCGGCCTTTACAGCAGCTTGATTTTAAGCGAAAAGCTGTACCCGCACCTGTTGGAGATTGACCGGGCGGCGCATGAACGGATGGACACTATGCTGCCCCGCATGATGGAGGCGGTGGGCGTCACCGAGGAACTGAAAGCCCGTGACCCCATGCGCTGGGTGGGGCTGATGAATACACTGAAAGCGCAGATGGAGGAAATTATTCTTACAGAGCTGATTTATCAGTAGTTTTTGCAAGCGGAGGCTGCTACTTGCAGCCTCTGTTTGTTTTACACTTCCGTCATATCTTTTGCCTTGTATTTTTCGAGCTAATGAAATATAATGAAAGAAGTTGTCGGAGGTGTGAACATGGACTACATGACACTCAGAGAGGCAAGTGAAAAATGGGGCGTTTCGTCCCGTCAAATCAATTATTACTGCGTCGAGGACCGTATTCCCGGCGCTGTGAAGATGGCCGGTGTTTGGCTGCTCCCTAAAGCGGCAGATAAACCGGCGGATAAGCGTCGAAAGCAAAACAAAGGCGGTGAGAAATTGTAAAATGGGCAAGGTGCTATTAGTAGAAGATAATACAAATGCTGTAAAGAAAATTGTGCGTTATATTGACAATATATCTGCCAATCTTGAGGTACATTCTGTTTCCGAGGCCGGAGAAGCCTTGCAATACGCAAAAGCGAACGATGTTTCCCTTTTTATCCTTGATATTCAGTTAGAGGACTATAAAGGAACCAGCTTAGCAAAGCAGCTCCGCGAATTGCCGGAATATAAATATACGCCGATCATTTTTGAAACGGCATTGGCAGGAGAAGAACTTTCAGCTTATCGAGATGTGAAGTGTTACAGTTTTCTTGTAAAGCCATTTGGCGAAGAAGAATTTGTAACGGCATTTCGTGACGCGTTGGGATTGTCTAAACAGATGAGCCAACAAGCAAAAACCATTCAGATTGAGCAAAAGCAATTTATCTTAGAATATGTTACACAGGATATTGCCTATATCGAAGCCTTTGGAAAAAAACTTGTGATCCATACCAGTAGCCGTCTGTCCGGCATCAAAGAAGATACGATTTCCGGGTACACTTTGTCTGGTTTATTGGCGTTGCTTGATGATCCAGCATTTGTTCAGTGCCATAAGAGTTATGTCGTGAACAAATCCCATATTGAGAAAATTAACAAATCCGAGCGGAAGATTTTTCTGAAAGGATTTACAGATACAATCCCCATCGGAAATAAATATCAGGCCGAATTATGGGGGTAAACATGAACTTTCTAATGAATCTGATACAGTTAGGATTGGATGTGGGAATACTGGCTCTCTGCTGTGAAGCCGTTTTCCGGCAAAAATCAGAAATAAAGGCAAAAGATTTTTTCATTTTTCCCATTCTTCTTGTTCTTTGTGTTGTACCGAGAGTGGATTTTTCTGTCGGAGCAAATATGACGGCATCTTTCCGCAGTGAAGGCTTTGAAATACTACCAGCAGACAATATTGTTGGATTGCTGTTTTTGATTTTTGCAGTATTGTTGTTGAGCAGTATTTTCTTCGGCTCCAAATCCAGCGGAACGGTTTTCTGCGGCACAATGGCGGCCTTCTCCATTTTCCTGTTCGTCAAATGCCTGTGCGCGGTTCTTTTTGCTGTCTGCGGAGCTACGGATATTTTACTCCTGTTGGGCAGCCGTATAGCGGCGTTGTGCCTTATAGTCGTACTGGAGTTCACGCCACTTTTCGGCTTAATCCATCAGCTCGTCCAAAGAATCGATTTCACAGTTCTGATCGTATCTGCCAATATCGCTGTCCTTCTCATGGCAGTGCTTTCTATCCTCTCTTTTGATGTGGATAGAATTCTTTCCCATCTGTGGGTGATTATAATTCTGATCCTTGCGGTGTTGCTGCTGGACAGTATATTGCTGTTCCTACATCAGCGTCGGACGCAGGAGCAAAAGCGAATCCACATGATTGAGCAGTATGTGCCTATTGTAGAAGAATTGATCTCACAGGTTAGGGCAAGGCAGCATGAATTTAATAACCGGATGATGGCGATTGAAGCTGCCGTTGCCTCTGCTGACACTTTAGAAGAAGCCCGGAAAGAAGTAGCAGGTCTTACAGGAAGTATTGGAATCAGTCTTAATGATCGGGAACTGCTCTCATGCGACAGCAAAATGATTGCTGGGATGCTGTTTGGAAAAATAAAGCAGGCAGAAGTGGCAAATCTTCACATAGAATTATCCCTACACGGTCTTTTCAAGAAAACCGTCACCCCGGAAACGGAATGGATCGAGGCCATTGGAATTTTATTGGATAATGCAATCGAAGCTTCACCGAAAGGAAGTACAATTTTTTTATCCAGTAAGAAACAGGGCGACTTTCTGGAATTGACAGTTTCCAATCCAGCTCCGCCGCTGTCAAATACTGAATTTATGGCCTTGTTTGGAAAAGGCGTAACAACAAAGGCAAGTCGGGACGGCCACGGATTTGGCCTGTATAATATCCTGCGCATGACGGAACGGTATCATGGGAAAATCCTGACCCGCAATGAATCCATTTTGAATGAAAATTATGTTGTCTTTGGCATACTCATGCCATGAGAAAAGGGTATGAACGAGGGTTTTAAGGGAACGAAATTTATCTTGTTCCCTTAAAACCCTCTCTTGTTTCCGGCCTATTGAAGCGCCCGAAAGAGTTCGATATACTGGGAAAAACAAAGAAAGGGATGAATGAAATATGATAGGCCTTGTGAGAAATGAGTGGAAAAAAGTTTTTCTGCCGGTGCTATTGACAACGGTTCTTCTGGCAATCGCCATGAGTGTGTTGTCCTGCACAATTTACCAAAATTATGTACTGCACTACGATTTAGAGGCATGGGAAGTTGGAACAGAACTGTTTTCTCTGCTTTATCCGCTATTTGTTGTGGTGCCGCTATGCTGGAATTTGCATTATGAGCGCAAAAATAACTTCCTGCTCTATGTCATGCCGCGAGTGAAAATTAAGAAGTACCTGACTGCCAAATGGATTGCATATGCGCTGGGAACTCTTTGTATTATTGTGATTCCCTATATACTATCGGCGGTGTTTGCCATCTATGTGAAACCGCCAGTGGTTCCTTTCGTTGAAAATCCGTTTAGCCATATATTTGAAAACGCATTTATAAAGGCCCCGCTGTTATATGCAGTTGCCCTATCCCTTTGGAGGGGCATAGTCAGCCTTTTTGTAATGACCTTCGGATTTGTCCTCGCTTTATACTGCAAGAACATTTTTGTAATCCTTACCGGACCGTTTATGTATTCCATTTTAGAAAATTTTGTCCTGGCTATTCTCCGCTTGGAGAGACTGCGACTGGTCGTAGCTTTTGATCCCGCAACAGTCGATCCAAAGGTCGTATCGATCTCCTCTTTCCTCTTTGGCCCGATTGTTTTAAGCATTGTGATTGGCCTGACAGCGTTTCTTCTTTCTAAGAAAAATGCTGTCGTAACCATTTAGGAATCCGTTATGATTACACTTATCAGAAAAAATCTCCGCTTGTGGGGATATGGAAAGTCGCTTGCCCTATTTGCCGGATGTATACTTTTTTCCATCAGCGGGAGGTTAAACGGAGGTATTGCATACGAGCGGCACATCTTGTCGGCGGTATCAGACCATTACTATCTGACCTATTTTGTGCTGCCGATTGTACTGTTAAGCTGCTTTTCCTTTATTGATGACGACGGAGAGCCAGTAATCTTACGGTTTCAAAGTTACCATTCTTATTTTCTGAAAAAATGGATTGGGGTCGGTTTGATTGCAGTCATTCTGACGGCTGTTCAAACTGGGGCAATTCTTCTGTCTGGTATAGGATTACCTTTAGGCAACGAATGGAACCTTGCTGCGGGTGCAACGGAAGCCGAGTTATTTTCCACTCTGGAACAGCTTTTTGCCAGTCCCTTGCAGGCGTTTGTCTGTTTTACCCTCTATCAGCTTATTGGAAGTTGGCTGATATTTGGAATCTGTATGTGGATTGGACATTTCACTGGGAGAAAGTGGACGATTCGAATTGTAATCGTTCTTTATGTCCTCTCGGCTGTGTGGATCAAGCTTCCGGCAATTCAAAATATTCCGCTGACGAGTTTTAATCATTTGCTGATTTTACACCACAATTTGGGCGTGCCCCATCGTTTAAAGATAACTGCCTTTACTTTGCTGCTCATTGTTTTGATAATTGCTATATCTATTCGGTTTGCGTGGCGGGGACAGTTGCCGCATATACAGTTATCCCACCGTGGTATAGCTGGCTACTATTTCCATGCGCTCATGATCCCTCGTAATCTGCTGATTCTTTTAGGTGTTGTGTTGGGAGTTTCGATTTACAAAGGCTTAGGCAATGGCACCGCCCTATCAGGAGTGGAATGGATTTATGCCCTGTTTGCAGGACATGGAACCGGATATTTTCAAGTTTTACCTTTTCTTGAACTGCTGATTACCGGCGGTGTGCCCCTTTACCTGCTTGCCGCTTTTGTGGAGCAAACAGTGAACGGGCAATCTATATTTGTTTCTGTGCGCTCGAAGGGCCGCAGGCATTTGATGAAGAGCATTTTATTGGTCAGCATAAAGTTTCTCATGGTATATGCAATCTTTTGGCTTATGGCTGGCCTTATAGGGGCATCCCTATTCAGCACTGAATTAACAATCGTTTCTTTCAGGTTCCTGCTCTATGCGGTTTTGATGAAGTGCCTTGATATATTGGCGCAATATCTGATTATGCTCGGCATCTACATTGCCACAAGACAGGTTACAATCGGTTTCCTTGTGTTAGTGGCGGGAAATCTGCTCTGTGTCCTTCCGGGGAATTGGGTAGCTTATTCGCCTTTTGGCCTTTCCAGCCTGACAAGAATTTCTGTTGTGGAACCGGGAATTGGAATTTCCGCTGTGTCCGCCTTTGGGATAGAGGCCGCTATTTTAACGCTGATGATTGCAGGAATCCTTATGTGTGGCTACAAGAAAATATTGAATTAGGAGGACAGAATATGAGTTCATATATTGAAGTGAAAAATGTATCAAAAAGTTTTGGTGGCAAGGCAATTCTTCAAGACGTTTCACTGTCCATAGAACAGGGAACAGCTGTTGGTTTGGTTGGCGCTAACGGCAGCGGAAAGTCGGTGCTGTTCAAGATTTTATGCGGTTTCGAGAAGCCTGATCGGGGCAGTGTTTATGTGCGCGGAAAACAGCTTGGTAAAAATGGCCGCGACTTCCCCGAAAGTTTGGGAGTATTTATCAATTCCCCCGGTTTTATTGGCATTTACAGTGGTTTTCAAAATCTGAAATTTCTTGCGGACATTCAAGGGAAAATTGGAGAAAAAGAAATCCGACAGGCCATGAGCAAAGTGGGGCTTGACCCTGATAATAAAACGAAAGTAGACAACTATTCTCTTGGTATGAAGCAGAAACTGGGGATTGCACAGGCGATTATGGAGGGGCAGGATATTCTGATTTTGGATGAGCCGTTTAACGCACTGGACTACAAAACCTATGAGGATGTAAAGGCCATCATCCGTATGCTGAAAGCGGAAGGCAAGACCATTTTTCTGACTTCACACCATTTCAAAGACATTGAACAACTATGCGATCAGGTGTACTCGATTGAAGATTGCAGACTAATTCCGATTACGGAGGAAATTGCTTCTCGCTATAGCGAGATGGAATAACCCGTTAAAAGCAATAAGAAAGGTAGCTGCCGGACGGCGGCAAAGAAAAAAAGTCGTCGTCCAGCAGTCCTATCAACACGCCTATAAGAAACGGCGGCTTTGAATTTCAGAGCCGCCGTTTCTTATGCCCTCAACAAAGGAGTGATGCCCATACGTTGACACGGCGGCTTTAGGAGGGAGCCGCCATGAAGCACACTGACCGCCGACAAATTCAGACGATATTTCACTACCGTCAAAAAAAGCCCGGCCACCGGACAGGCCCCGTCTGGCAGCCAGTGCGAAAATTGTCACAATATAACTGAATACCGTGTTTTTGGCGCTCGAATAGCTTCATGCTGTCCGGGCGTTTTTTCATACCTATGGGGCCGGAACATCGGGCCAACATGGCCCGAACCTTGCCCCCGGTGCCGTTCCCCGCCACCTCGTTCAGATTTTCCCGCAAAAATCTGAATGGAGGAAAGACAGATGGAAGTTACCATCAATTATAACGGACAAGCTGTGGCCGTGGAGGTTACGCTGGAAGTCTATGAATTTCTTGACCGGGCCGATCATAAAACGGAGAACCTGTTCCATGAACAGCGGCGGCATTGGGATGGCCGGGAGTTTGACGAGTACATCATTACCACCGAGGATGTAGGGGTCTACGGCGAAACGCCGGAGGAATACCTTTGCCGCATGGAAACGCTGCATGAGCTGAAAGGTGTAGCTGATCAGATAATCAAAGAACAGCAGCGAGTCAGTAAAATTAAAAACAATCCAGAAGAGTTCCATTGGCATGACGAATATGCAACGTTGAATTTCTTTCGGTTTATCTGCAAAAATATCGGTAACTTGAGAAATGGAGAAATTGAAAAAATGGTCACACGTTTAAAGAACATAGATCAGAAAGCAGTGGAAAACCATGTGAATGGTGCTGTTTGGGCATTTGATTATGATAAGATGTTCTGTGTATTGATGGAAAATGAAATTTGCCGAAAGGTGTGTGAAAAGAATAAATATAACAGTTGGATGAATCTGATTGGACAGTATTGTGTTTCAAGGACTTAAAGACGAAGAAAGTTGTTGGAGAGAAATAATTTCCAGCAACTCTGTCTTTAATGAATAGAGTTCATTTTTTTATTCAACTATTCCCATGATATATACAATATGTAAATTTGCAATTCAAATATCAGTTTATGCTAAGTGTAATAATAATAATAATTACTATTATTGACAAGAGAATAATTATCATGTAAAATACAGATATACAAGAAACAAAGTGTTAGAAAAAATTGCTATGAACTTGGTAAAAAAAATAAATCGACATTGAAAAGGGAAAATGACTATGATAAAATATGAATGTGAACCATGTGGATATATTTATGATCCGGCAGTAGGAGATCCAGACGCTGGTATCGATCCAGAAACTGCATTTGAGGATATTCCAGATGACTGGACATGCCCAATCTGCGGATTAGGAAAAGATGTTTTCGTTCCTGTAGAAGACTAAGAAGAAAATGCAGGTACGAAACTGCCAGACATTAAAAGAGTCTAAGAGAACATATAAAAGAAATGGAGGTCAAATTATGACTTACGATTTAAACATTACCTTTGATGACAATTTAGTAACAGGAAATAAAACAATCGATACACAGCACAAAGAATTGATTGACCGTATTCAGAACTTTGTAATTGCCTGTCAAAATGGCGACAGCAAGGTAAAGGCGATCAAACTTCTGGATTATCTTAACGAGTATACTGACTTTCATTTTAAAGAAGAAGAAGCACTTCAGGAAAAAGCCGGTTATCCAGAGCGTGAAAAACATTATGAAAAACATGAAGAGTTTAAAAAGACAATTCAGGAACTGTATGAATACCTTCAGGAATATGAAGGACCAACAGATCGGTTCAGTGAACTTGTACAGAAAAATGTAATCGACTGGCTGTTTGGACACATTAAAACATACGACCGCTCTGTGGCAAAATTTATCTTTATGAAACAAAATCCAGACCGATGCTAAAATAAACCAGGGAACGAGTTCACTCAGAATGTAGACAACGTGATGAAGTAAACTAGGGGCTGTCACAATGCAGCCCCTTTCCTGTTATAGCGATATTCTAGGTAATATATTGCGCTGGCATGACATATTATTTTACTACTACTATATGGGAAGAGCAAGCAGCTCTTCTTTTTTTGTCCTTTTTATCCAATTTTAAATTGTAAAGTTTCTTTTCATTCGACAAAATTCTCCACAGACAGAGGATATGCGACGAGCATTGATATGAACATCTATTTATGGAAAGAGGATATTGAAGACGGGGAATCGGTAATGACAGCCGAATATAGACCTGTAGAATACGGAAAGGACTATGATGTTGTCAATAATCCTGATAAATTTCAACTATATATAGATGGAAAAGAGATTAAATAGTAATCTCCTGAAAGCAAGCTCTTTGTCAATTATTTCAAAGAAAAATTAAAGGATAACAATACATAGTTTTGACAATGATATTTTGAAAAATTTTATAGGAATGCTCTATTATCAAATTGACATAGGAATATGGTAGCGTATAATTAGAATTGAATACACTGAAAAAATGGAGGAATTACATGAAAGCACATAAATATTGGTCAGTAGGAGCTTTAATCACAATGATTGGAACTTTTTATACAGGATATAAAGGGTTAAAAGCAGCACACAAATACTTTGCATTTGGCTCTCTGATATGCATGATTATGGCAGTCTATTCTGGTCATAAAATGATTTCGGGTAATAAAAGAACAAGAAAACAGGTGAAAAATACAAAAGCTGAGGAATAGTAAATGTTAGAGTTAGGAATAAAAGCACCGGATTTTAAATTGCCGGATCAGAACGGAGAAGTGCATAAATTAAGCGATTATGCAGGGAAAAAAGTGATCTTATATTTTTATCCAAAGGATAATACACCAGGATGTACGAAGCAGGCATGTGGCTTTTCTGAGCGTTATCCACAGTTTACTGAGAAGGGAGCTGTTATTTTCGGAGTAAGCAAGGACTCTGTAGCGTCTCACAAGAGATTTGAAGAAAAATACGGACTGGCATTTACGCTATTAGCAGATCCGAAGCGTAAAGTTATTGAAGCATATGATGTCTGGAAAGAAAAGAAAAATTATGGAAAAGTATCTATGGGTGTAGTAAGAACTACATATCTTATTGATGAGCAGGGAATCATTATAAAGGCAAATGATAAAGTCAAGGCGGCAGATGATCCTGAAAATATGCTTAAGGAATTGGCATAATGAAGATTATTTTATCACCTGCAAAAAAGATGATTGTAGATACCGATAACTTAGCTACGGTTGAATTGCCTGTCTATATTGATAAGACAGCAGAAGTATTAAACTGGATGAAAAGCAAATCAAAAGAAGAACTGAAAGCTATCTGGAAATGTAATGACAAGATTGCAGAGCAGAACTTTAACAGATTGGAAAATATGAATCTTTATAACAGGCTTACTCCGGCTGTTTTAGCATATGAAGGGATTGCATTTCAATATATGGCACCATCTGTGTTTGAAATCCAGCAGTTTGAGTATTTGCAAAATCATTTAAGAATCTTGTCTGCGTTTTATGGCATTTTAAAACCAATGGATGGTGTGACTCCTTATCGTCTTGAAATGCAGGCAAAGATTGGAATTGGAGATGCAAAAAATCTGTATGAGTACTGGGGAGAATTGTTATACCGCTCAGTAATCGATGACAGTAGGATTATCATTAATCTTGCATCAAAAGAATACTCAAAATGTATAGAAAAGTATTTGACACCACAGGACAGATATATTTCGGTTACATTTTGTGAAGCTTCTGGAGATAAAATGGTAACAAAAGGTACATATGCCAAGATGGCTCGTGGTGAAATGGTCAGATTTATGGCAGAAAATAATATTGAGAATCCGGTAGATATTAAGAAATTCGACAGACTTGGTTATTCATTCCGGTCTGATTTATCATCAGATACTGAATATGTTTTTGAACGAAAAATAGAACAATGATTTAGATTAAAGATGCTCAGCATGGGCATCTTTTAGCAATAATGAGAATTATTACTATATTATTGACAATATAATAATGATGATATATAATCCCGTCTTTTATTTGATAATTATGCAGATAAAGATTTGCCTGTTATTTTTGTATAAATAATAATGAAACCTTTTTTATATAAATTTTTTGTGATAAAATAACAGTCAGATATATGATACAGACAGGAGACAAAAGGGTATGAAATTAGATGTTTTGGGATTGTTGGGAGCGTGTTCCTATGCATTGGACTGTGTGGAAGCAGAGTTAGTGCATGTAACATATAAGCATGCGAAGCGTGTTGCATATATGAGTGTCTGCATGGCAGAACAGATGGGAATTCAGGGGAAGAGTCTGCAGGATCTGACAGCCGTTGCGTTGTTACATGATAATGCACTGACTCAATATATTCAGGAAGAATTACACAATGATATTGCAAGTGCAATAGGTTCGGCGATTCCACTGGAGCTGGGAATTCACTGTGCGGAAGGTGAGAAGAACATGAAAGACATTCCATCCCATACGGATATAAAGAATGTCATTTTGTATCATCATGAGAATGCAGATGGAAGTGGACCTTTTGGAAAAAAATGGACAGAAGTACCGGTTTTTGCACGAATTATCCATCTATGTGATCTGCTTGACCAGGTCTGCTGCAGTGATTCTTTTGATTCAGACACCTGGCAGAAGGTAGAAGCATTTCTTCAGGAAATCACAGGTTCTATAGCGGATGAAGAATGTATAGAAGCATTTAGACATGCTTTTTCTGAACAACATTTTCTGTCACTTGGAGAAAAAGATGTGGAGACTCGTTTATGGAACAGAGTGCCGCGTACAAAACAAGATCTTAGCTTTGAACAGATTAAAGCACTGGCGAAATTTTTCGCACGCATCGTAGACTATAAATCACCATTTACGAGTACACACTCCATAGGTGTGGCGGCAGATGCTGAGAAATTATCCAGATTTATGGGATTTGATGAGGAGACAATGCAGAAAATGTATCTTGCAGGAGCGCTGCATGACATTGGAAAGGTTGCCATAGGTAACAAAATTCTGGAGAAGCCGGGAAGACTGACGGATGATGAGTTTGCAGTTATGAAACACCATGCAGCATATACTTATTATATTCTGTCAGAAATCGATGATTTTGAAGAGATACGTGACTGGGCTGCCTTTCACCATGAAAGACTGGACGGGACAGGCTATCCATTTGGAAAAACAGCTGCTGAATTAAACACACAGGAACGCATCATGGCGTGTGTCGATATTTATCAGGCACTGACAGAAAGCCGCCCGTATAAACAGGGAATGCCACATGAAAAAGCTTACGGTATTTTAAATGATATGGTAGAAAAAGGATGGCTTGATGGAGAAATCGCTTCACAGGTTGATGCTTGTTTTGATCAGAAAATGACAGACATAATTCATGAGGAGAAACAGCTTGGAGAATAAAAAATTATTCCAGATTGGTGATGTGGCAAAAATGTTTCATATCAGTGTTGGCAGCCTGCGGCGTTATGAACAGGCAGGTCTGTTGAAACCAGAATACACAGATCCGGAAACAGGCTATCGCTATTATAGTGCACGTCAGTTTGAGGTTTTAAATACGATTCGTTACTTGCGCGTTTTGGATATGCCATTGGGTCAGATTGGAGAGTTTTTGGGAAACAGAGACATCGACGTGATAGAAGCTAAGTTGTTAAATCAGAAAAAACTGATAGAAAAGAAACGGCGGGAGTTGGAAACAATCGAACGCAAGATATAAAAGCAGCATATCCTACAATCGGAAAAGAAACTGTATATAGAAATCTTGATATATTGGTAGATGAGGGTTCGTTAAGGAAGGTTGAAGTTCCGGATGGAGCGAATAGGTTCGATTTTTCATTGAAAAATCATTACCATGTCAGGTGTACAAAATGCGGTGAAGTTTCAGATGTGGATATGGATGAAATACCGGATTTGCTGGAAAGAATTCATAACACTCATGGAATCGAATTTTTGGATTATGATATTTCATTTAAAGGTATTTGCCCAAAATGCAGGGAGAAGGTAAAGAAGGAAAAAAATGGATAGGAAAGCAATGTATAAGTTGAGTTATGGATTGTTTGTACTGACTGCCAGGGAAGATGAAAAAGACAATGGATGTATTATTAATACAGCCATTCAGGCAGCTTCAGAACCGAACCAGTTAAGTATCTGCGTCAACAAAGCAAATTACACGCATGACATGATTCAGAGAACTGGAAAATTCACAGTATCAGTCTTAAGTCAGAAGGCACGGTTTGAATTGTTTAAACATTTTGGCTTCCAATCAGGAAGGGATACCAATAAATTTGAAGCATTTGAAAAGTGTGCTAGGGGTACAAATGGTATTTATTATATTACAGAAGGTACAAATGCATACATTTCTGTAACAGTTAATAAAACGGAGGACTTAGGATCACATACAATGTTTATCGGTGAGATAACAGATATGGAAGTTTTAAGTAATGTTCCTTCTGTCACATATGATTATTACCAGAATAATATTAAACCTAAGCCACAGGCAGTCGGAAAAACCGAGGATGGGAAGACAATATGGCGTTGCAGAATTTGTGGATATGAATATGTAGGAGAAGAATTACCGGATGATTTTATATGTCCTTTATGTAAGCACCCAGCATCAGATTTTGAAAAAATAGTAAAGAAAACGGAGGAAAAAGAAATGGCAGCAAACAAATACGTAGGAACACAGACTGAGAAAAATTTACAGGAGGCATTCGCAGGGGAATCGCAGGCAAGAAATAAGTATACCTATTTTGCTTCTGTAGCGAAAAAGGAAGGCTACGAGCAGATGTCAGCATTGTTTTTAAAAACCGCAGATAATGAGAAAGAACATGCAAAGATGTGGTTCAAGGAATTAGCAGGAATTGGTGATACAAAGGAAAACCTGGCGGCAGCGGCAGAAGGCGAAAATTATGAGTGGACAGATATGTATGAAGGTTTTGCTAAAACAGCTGAGGAAGAAGGTTTTCCTGAACTTGCAGCAAAATTCAGAGCTGTAGGAGAGATTGAGAAGCATCACGAGGAGAGATATCGTGCACTTCTTAAGAATATTGAAACTGCTAAAGTTTTTGAAAAGAGTGAAGTTAAAGTATGGGAATGCCGTAACTGCGGGCATATTGTAGTGGGAACAAAAGCACCGGAAGTATGCCCGGTATGCAATCACCCGCAGAGCTATTTTGAAGTACATGCAGAAAACTATTAATGTGAATTGCAGATATGAATATGGGTATGTCTGTTATACGATACAATGAGGGGCGGAAATGAACAAACTGAAAACATTATCCGGAGCACAATTAAAGTATATCGCATTTACAACTATGCTCATAGATCATGTAAATAAGGCTCTGATTTATCCTAATTTGAATGGAGGAATATTGCTTGTGATAAGTGATATTTTTGACATATTAGGAAGAATAGCTTTCCCGATCTTTATATTTTTATTGATAGAAGGTTATTTCAGAACGACAAACAGGTGGAAATATTTAGGTATGCTTCTTTTGTTTGGAATAATCTCAGAAATTCCATATGACATGTTTACAACGGCATCCTATTTTGAGCCAAATGGAAACAATATTATGTTCACATTGGCTTTGGTACTCGTTATCATTTGGATCATAGGTACATTAAAAGAAAAAATGGGAGTACGTTGGCGTATATTATGGTATTTCATTTCCGCTGTAATCGTGGGAGCCGGATGCCTGAGTGCGATGATATTGGGATTGGATTATGAGTATCATGCAGTCTTAATTGGGTATTTTTTATATATTTTTCATAAAAAACCTGTTTGGGCAATTCCATTTTGCTTTTTGGCTATGTATAAAGAACCGTGGGCGTTATTGGGATTTGGATTAACCCTTACATATAATGGAGAACGGGGAAGGCAGAATAAGATTGTAAATTATTTTTTTTATCCAGTACATCTCTTTGTTCTGGGTATGATAAAAATGTATTTTGGATTTTAATAATACTTAAGAAAATCAGAATTAGGAGGATTAACTAATGAAATACGTATGTGATGTTTGCGGATGGGAGTATGATGAAGAGGAAGGATATCCAGAAGGTGGTATCGCACCGGGAACAAAATGGGAAGATGTTCCGGAAGATTTTGAATGTCCGTTATGTTCCGTAGGAAAAGATCAGTTCTCAGAAGTATAATAAATAACAATGAAAAGGAAGGACGTCAAGTATGTGATATAACGGATGCCCTTCTTTTTTTACAGAATAAAAAATGCACAAATTGTAGGGAGATGAATACTATGAGAGGTCTTAGCCGAAAATTATATCTTGATCTTTCTGTTCCAACCGAAGAGGACCAGCGTTCAGACCAGCAGCGCATTCTGGAAGCTTTATCCGCGGAGGGCGTGAAAGAGGAGGTTCATATTCCGGTTCGCATGTTGAGACAACTATATCCATTACTTGATCGTGCAGGTTGGAAAATAACCGTTTCGCTTTCCTGGAATGGAGAAAAATGGGAGCTGGTTGATATAGAAAGCGGAGATACAGCCAGACAGCATTATGGGCTGGCTGTGGATCTTGGAAGTACAACGGTAGTGGTGAGACTTTTAGATTGTAATAGTGGTGAGATATTGGGAGAAGAGAGCTGCTTTAATAAACAGATTCAGTGGGGAACCGATATTTTATCACGTATTTTTTTCTGCAAAGATGACAGGAAAAAACTGGAAGAGATACGGCTTGCTACAGTTGAGTCTATTATAGAGTGCATGGATAAGCTGGATGTAAAGCATCCGGTGTCACGAAAATGTCTGTCTATGGTAGTAGCAGGCAATACCACCATGATCCACTTTCTTTTGGGAATAGATGCTTTCTGTGTCTTTTATACGCCACATGCTGTTCATGCAGACCGTCCGGGATTCCAGCCGGCAAAAGATCTGGACATTCCGCTGAATGGTTATGTATATTGTTATCCGGCGAAGTCTAATTATCTGGGTGGTGACATCATCAGTGGAATGATTGAAACGGAATTATATAAAAAGGATGGAATCAGTGTTTTCTTTGACATTGGAACCAACGGTGAACTTGTGATAGGAAATAAAGATTTTCTTCTTTGCGGCGCCGGTGCGGCGGGGCCTGCATTGGAAGGCGGTGTAGTACATACCGGGATGAGGGCAGATGCCGGAGCAGTGGACAGCGTGAGGATAAGAGGTGGAAAAATCCATGTTCATGTAATTGGTAACTCTTCAGGAAAAATTAGCCCTAAGGGTATCTGCGGTTCCGGTATTGTCGATCTGATTGCGGAACTTTTTTTAGAAGGCTGGATAGATATTCGTGGTAAGTTTTCTCCTGAAAAAACGAATCTTATTCAGAAACGAGAAGGTCAGCTTTGCATAGAATATGCTCCGGGTCTGTATTTTTATCAGAAAGATATCGACGAATTTATTCTTACCAAAGCCGCAGCACATATAATGGTTGAGATCATGCTCCGGGAATCTGGACTTGAACTGAATCAGGCAGATCGATTTTATGCAGCCGGCTCTTTTGGAAAATATGTATCTGTGGAATCAGCCATTACCATTGGGATGTATCCTGACATGGAACGGGAGAAGATGATCAATGCTGGAAATTCTTCGCTGGAAGGAGCACAGAAGCTTTTGCTGAACAAAGAACTTCTTGCAGATATTGATCAGATACTGGAAGAAATGACTTATATACAATTTGCGGAAGTGGATGATTTTCTGGAACAGATGGTAGCTGCCCAGGCCTTACCTCACACAGATTATAAAAAATATCCAACGGTCATGGAAAAATTAAAGAAAAGACAAAACATATGCTTTTATTGATCCGAGGCTGAGAAATCTGTCATGGTAAGCATATTCCAGATTTCTCAGAAAACAGAACAAAGGAGGAGACAAGATCAAAAATGAAATTTGATGTGCTGGGGTTATTAGCAGCCTGCTCATATGCATTGGACTGTGTAGAGGCAGAGCTGATTAAAGTAACAAACAATCATTCTAAACGTGTGGCACATATGGCGGTTTGTACTGCTGAAAAAATGGGTATACAGGGTCAAAGCCTGCAGGATCTGGCAGAGTGTGCATTGCTGCACGACAATGCAGTGGCACAATATATTCAGGAAGAGCTTCAAAATGACTCTTTACGTAACGGGGTGATGAAGCTGGGAAGGCATTGTACCATAGGAGAAAAATTCTGAAAAATATACCGTTTCATAATGATGTATCTAATGTCATACTGTACCCCCCCCATGAAAACGCTGATGGAAGTGAACCTTTTGGAAAACAATGGAATGAAAAGAAGCTGTTGCGAAACAAAAGAAGCAGCAGAAGCGAGCAAAACGGAAAAAAGAAGCAAGGGATAATCTGACCAAAGAAGAAATCTTGCAAGATGACCGATTTTTCTTTATTGCCGGTTATACCTCCGGAGGTGCACCGTATGGTGTCACCTGGGAGGAAATGGGTCTGAAACCTTGGGAAGATTTGGAAGAAAATGAGTGATTTGCTAGTGTACTCTTATTTATCTCTTGTGACAGAAACAGGTTCCCTTTTTGTCGGAAGTAAGTCTGAACTGATCTCTGGAGCATTGAGTAGCGCAGTGAAATTCTGCTGAATGATATCCAGTGTATTCTGCTTTTTCTGCAATTCCTGTTTTTCCCGGAGGGTAGCAGCCTGTTCAGATTCAAGATTTTCAATTTGCTTCTGGATTTTATTAGAGCTTGGGATTTTGGTAACACCGAGATCCTGAAGCTCTTTTTTTAGTGAATCGTGGAGCTGGTATTCTGCCTGATGCTTGGTACGGTAAGCTTTTGGATTTTTAGCAGATTTGCAATTTTCCTGGCAGATGCGATTACTGATCCGGCAGATTTTATGGTAGCTCCGCTTATTGGAAACATACTTGTGATGATCAACAAAACTTGCTGCATTAAAGATGATGTGGTTATGAATATGATTTTTATCAACATGGGTGCTGATCACGTATTCATATTTTCCTTTCAGTACTTCGTCTGCAAATTGTTGCCCTAAGCGATGGGCATTTTCGGCATCAACTTCTCCAGGTTTAAATGACTGGATCAGATGAAATGCCAGGTTATCGCCTTTGTCCATTCCATTCTTTTTTGCCATTTCTCTTGTCATAGAAAATTCAAGATCTGCAGTTTCCGGGGAACAGCCAAAACTGGAAACTAACAGTTTTTCATCTGTTTTATCTGGATTCGTGATGTAGTCCAGAGCTTTCTTGTCTGTTACTTTAATGGGGAAGATCTTAAGATACGCCATAATTCTTTCATCATCTCTTTCAATTCTTTCATTTCTTCCGGATACAGATCTCCGGTGCTGTTTACTTTTTTCGCAATCTGGTTGATATTTACGCCAATCTTGTGCATTTCCTCATACTGTTTCTTCAGTGGAGTGGTATCGGTGTTGACGATGTAACCGTCGATTGCCATTTTCCGCAGATAAGCTCCCATGTTTTTGGTCTTTGATTCTATCATCTTCCTGCGGATCAGCTTCCGCTCTTCATCTGTGACATAAAAATGGATTTCTTTGTTTCGTTTTCTTTCAGCCATTGGTAATTTCTCCTTTCTGAGAGGGCAGTAGTATCGCTGCTTTCAGCGTTTTTCAATTTAGGGCAGGGTACCCTAAATTGGGATTTCCCGGAAGTGTATCCTCACTTCCTGTCCTTGCTGTTTTACTCCTCTATTAGTTAAAGTCAGGAGAATCGGGAAAATGCAAAAGAATTTGACAGGTAGTATAGGGAACAAAAATGTGGTATGATTATGGACAGGATATTAGAATAATCAGGAGTTGAATGAGTTGTGAAGAAAGAAGAAATATTTGAATATGTGCAGAAACAGTATGGCACACTTCCGGAATATCTATGGAGTAAACTACCGGACAGTGCAGTACTCCGACATAAAAATGGAAAATGGTATGCAGTGATCATGACGGTTGAAAAATCGAAACTGGGATTAGATGGAAAAGAGCCGGTTGATATCATGGACGTAAAGTGTGATCCGGATATGACAAATATGATTATTCAAACTTATGGATTTTTACCTGGATACCATATGAACAAGCAGCACTGGATCACGATTTTACTGGATGGTTCAGTCAGTGAAGCAAAGGTACTGGACTTTTTAGATATGAGTTATGATCTGATTGACGGAGCAGGCAGAAAAGAAGAAAATGTAAGTGGATTACAGTGATTTTTGAACAAAAGGAAAACCGGGGATTTTACTCCTCGGTTTTCTGGCTGTTGTGCTTCAGTCTTCAATTTGAAAAATATCTTCTACAGGCACTTTCTGGTAATGTGCCAGCCGGATTGCAATCTCAAGAGAGGGATTACGTTCTCCACGTTCGATGCGGCCTATAGTCTGGCTGCAGGAACCTATGGCTTCAGCCAAATCTGCTTGAATGAGATTCCGTTCTTCACGAATATCTTTTAGTGTATTATTGATTGCCATTCAATCACTTCCTTTGCTTATTGTTATCAGCAGGATCATGAACCTGCTGTTGAAATCTAATGAAATCCTGGAATTTCTGCACCTTTGCATTTCCCGATTACTTTTCCAAATATCTTAAAAGAGTCAGATTCCAAAACCTGGATAGGACGATATTTTTGATTTAAAGAGATCAGATAAACACCATCTGGCTCATCGTGTAATTCCTTGATGTAAGTATTGCCGTTGAGATAGAAGATTCCAATTTCACCATTAGCAAGAGAATCTTTTTTTTGAATCCATGCAACATCGCCTGTATGATAAAGTGGCTCCATACTGTCACCGGAAATCCGTACACCAAAGTCAGTCTGCTCAGGAGCAAGGTGTCCTACGTCATAGGTTTCTTTTACAGAATCCTCCAGGTAATTTCCAGTACCAGCAGAAACTGGTTCCCAGGTAATTTCTACAGGATGATGGAATGGGATAATCTTTGCAGACAGTGGAGAAAACTTTTTAGAAGCTTTCAAAATATCAGCAAATTCAATCAATTTATTTCTGCCTTCTTCATTCAATCCACTCATAATGTTATATGGGTTTTCTCCAAAGAAGGATTCATATATATCTTCGATATCAAGTAACTGGCAAAGTGTCAGGAAAACATGTAAAGCTGGTTCTCGTGCATTGGTCTCCCATTTGGAGATTGCTTTTGTAGTGACCTGAATACCTTCCTGAGAAAGCAGGTCTACCAGATCTGATTGAGAGTATCCTTTCTTTTTTCTATTTTCTGCTAATATTTCCCCGAAATCACGCATTTGTTCGCCTCATTTCTATTTGAATTTTCTATATGCATTATACCGTATGTTAGAAATAAAATCAACAATAATCTCCAAAATGGAGAAAATACAACCAAGATATCACTTGACTATCTCCGAAATGTCGATATATACTAAACATACAGAGATTGATAAGACATTATGTTGAAGGAAACAGCTGGGAGGTGAAAAGTTTGAGTGAGCGTGTGATCCTGCATAGTGATATGAACTGTTTTTATGCCAGTGTAGAAATGCTACATCATCCGGAATTTGCCGGAATGCCTCTGGCAGTAGGTGGCGATCCGGAAGCCCGGCATGGAATTGTACTGACAGCAAATTATATTGCCAAGAAAAAAGGAGTAAAAACCGGAATGGCATTATGGCAGGCGAAACAGGTTTGCCCGGAAATTATTTTTGTACCGCCACGGATGGATTTATATTTGCGATTTTCACAAATGGCAAGAGAAATCTATTCAGAGTATACAGACAAAATTGAGCCATATGGAATTGATGAAGCCTGGCTGGATGTATCAGGCAGTGGAAATCTGAAAGGAAGAGGAATGACAATTGCGAGAGAAATCAGCCATCGGATTAAATACAAACTTGGAGTAACAGTGAGTATTGGAATTTCCTGGAATAAGATTTATGCGAAACTTGGCTCGGATTATAAAAAGCCGGATGCAATCACAGAGCTTAATCGAGAAAATTATAAAGACAGGATATGGCAGCTTCCAGCGTCAGATTTGCTTTATGTCGGAAGACAGACGAATAAGAAATTGCAAAAACTTGGAATCCGGACAATCGGGCAACTTGCGGAATCAGACGAAAAGTTGTTAGAGAGTCATTTTGGAAAAATAGGAAATGTATTATGGGCTTTCGCAAATGGCTGGGATGAAGATCCGGTTTGCAAGGAAGGATATGAAGCACCAGTAAAGTCGATAGGTAATAGCACTACAACACCGAGAGATCTGGAAAATGATCTGGATGTCTGGATCATTCAAATAGCATTGGCAGAAAGTGTAGCTGCACGATTGCGGAAACATGGATTTAAATGCAAAACAGTAGAAATTACAGTTCGAGATAATGGATTATATAGTTTTTCCAGACAGATACATTTACGACAGCCAACGAATATTACAAACGAGATTGTAACTGCAGCATTTCAGCTATTTAAAGATAATTATAAATGGGAACATCCCATTAGAAGCCTGGGAATCCGAGCTGCGGATCTTGTGTTAGATGATATTCCCGTGCAGTTGGATTTATTTGGAAATCAGGAGAAAAAGGAAAAGTTAGAGAAGCTGGATCGTACTGTAGATGAGATCAGACGACGGTTTGGTTATTTCAGTATACAGCGAGCGGCAATGTATCAGGATAAAGTCTTATCCCACTTAGACGCTGGTACGCACACGGTCCATCCACACAGTTATTTTCATGGGTAATTGGAGGGATAGATTTGAAAAAAGTATTAACCAGAAAACAGAAAGAAAGTTATCAGTGTATTTTGAATTATACGAAGGAGCATGGATACCCGCTGACAGTCCGGGAATTTGGAAAATTGATCGGGGTGAAATCAACATCATCAGCATTTTCCAGAATCAAGCAGTTGGAGTTAAATGGATATATCCGCAGAATCCCGGCATCGCCAAGAGCAATTGAGATTTTATAGTGAGGTGTCGGCATGAACAAAGTATATGTAGATGTAGTAGCAGAGTTTCGGAAAGACGGACAGCTGGTTCCCATATTTTTTACATGGGAGGATGGAAGAAAATATAGTATTGACAGAATTTTGAAAATTGAGCGATGCGCCAGCAGAAAGGCAGGCGGTGTAGGAATGATGTACACCTGTATGATACAGGGGCAGGAAAGCCACTTGTTTTACGAAGTGGATAAATGGTTTATGGAGAGAAAAACAGCATAAGGAGAGATTAGTATAGACGATATTATTTGGATTATTAACCGGCAGGGATAGTCACTTTCCCTTTATATTCCTGCAGGTTTTACATAAGAAGATGGATTTCGGTCAGCAAAGGCAGCTCCCACAATGCCTTTTGGATATCCGTTTCTGCAAGTTGTAGTAAGTAATTGCTTCCCATCAAAATCATGGGGAAAGCGAACTGGTCTGAAAGACCGCTAGTTAGTGTGATGATGATAAGGAGATTTTGAAACTGATGACAGACAGAGATTATGCAATTAAATCAATGAAAGAAATTACCTTCCATATGGCAAGTCATGCACAGGATTATCTGGAAGTTACAATCGAAAGACATTATACTGATATTAAAGAACTGATGACAAGCTACCAGAAACTGATTTTAAAAACCAGATTGTATTGGAAGAACTGGATATGGAGTGCCAGGAGAAAATCAATGAAGATATGGCATATGCATTGAGTTATCTGAGCATTTATAACAATCAGCTGAATGTGCCAAAGATGCACCGGGAAATGAACAACCTGATGATCATTTATGGCTTGTCTGATATGATCTATCGTGGAATGACACTGGTGAAGTTCTATGCACCGAATGGTGTGATGCTCAGTGGGATCCTTCATTCCTGTTTTTGCAGTCATTATAATAAGACAGATGTGGAAGTGCAGCAGGAGTTAGGAATAGGCAGGACTTCTTTTTATAAAATGAAGAAGCAGGCACTTGGATATTTAGGATTTTATTTTTATGAGATCGTGGTACCGCAGGCAAAGGATAAAAGATTTAAACCGTCACTGGGAGATGTATGCTCTAAGTGACTTCTTAATCATGGTTTTTGTCATGGTTAGTGAAGCAGTCACTTAGAGCATTTTCATTTCAGGAGGTACAGCCATGAGAAACGAGAAAATCACCCCACTGTACGAACGATTGAGCCGCGATGACGAGTTACAGGGTGAGAGCAATTCCATAAGTCATCAAAAGCAGATGTTAGAGGAGTTTGCCCGTCGGAATAACCTGCCCAATCCCCGGCATTTTACCGATGACGGTGTATCGGGAACCCGTTTTGATCGCCCCGGATTCCTGGCGATGATGGAGGAAGTTGAGGCGGGGCGTGTAGAGGCCATTGTCATCAAGGACATGAGCCGCCTGGGGCGTGACTATCTGAAGGTCGGTCAGGTCATGGAGATTTTACGGCAGCGCGGCGTCCGGCTGATCGCCATTAACGACGGTGTGGACAGCCTGAAAGGCGACGATGATTTTACCCCCTTCCGCAACATTATGAACGAGTTTTACGCCCGCGACACCAGCCAGAAAATCCGCTCCGTGTTCAAGTCCAAAGGTATGAGCGGCAAGCATCTGACCGGCACCGTCATTTATGGCTACCTGTGGGACGAAAAGCGGGAACACTGGCTTGTGGACGAAGAAGCCGCTGAGGTGGTACGCCGTATCTTTTCTCTGACGATGGAGGGCTACGGTCCCTATCAAATCTCCAAGCTGCTGTCCGAAGCAAAGGTTGAAATTCCCGCTGTCCATCTGGCACGCTTTGACGAAGGAGTAAACAGGACGAAGCCAGTCAAAGACCCCTACGGCTGGGGTTCGTCCACCATTGTGAGCATTTTGAAAAAGCGTGAGTATTTAGGTCATACGGTTAATTTCAAGACCCGCAAGCACTTCAAGGACAAGAAAAGCCACTATGTTGACGAAAGCGAATGGACAATTTTCGAGAATACCCATGAGGCCATCATCGACCAGGAAACCTTTGACAATGTGCAGCGCGTCCGGGGAAACGCCAGACGCTACCCGGACGGCTTTGGGGAGGCATATCCCCTGACTGGCCTAATGTACTGCGCCGACTGCGGCGGCAAGATGTATGTTCACCGCACCTATAACGGTAAGCGTGTTCCTCAGTACACTTGCGGCCAGTATGGCAAATACCCTATCGGCTCCCTTTGCCCCACACAGCACCGCATCAAGGCCGAAGCTGTTCTGACCCTGATTGCCGATATGCTCCGGACCATCGCGGAGTATTCCAGGAATGACCGGGCCGAGTTTATCCGCACTGTCCAGGAAACGCAGGCCGCCCAGCAGACCGCCGACATCTCTAAAAAGCGGAAACGGCTGGCTGCCGCCCAAAAGCGGGCCGGAGAACTGGAACGGCTGATTTGCAAAATCTATGAGGACAACGCCTTGGGCAAGCTGCCGGACGCCCGGTATGAGGCCCTGGACGCACAGTACGCCAAAGA